>Ga0114951_10004771_pt1 | contig 12918 bp, 7 predicted proteins | sample AM7aDNAmetaG_FD_88677 | JGI IMG/M metagenome (GOLD analysis project Ga0114951, IMG submission 88677) | Freshwater microbial communities from Finland to study Microbial Dark Matter (Phase II) - AM7a DNA metaG | ecosystem: Environmental > Aquatic > Freshwater > Lake | place: Finland: Lake Alinen... | reverse complement strand
GAGTTCCAGTTGTTCAGCTTGTGACCCGACCCCTCATTGCCGGTCCACATCCACCAGAAATCGTCGCGCTCGAATGCAGGATCGAGAACGCGGCGCTTGGTCTCCAGCCGGATGCGCTTCGAAATCAGCGGAGATACCTGGCCAAGCTGCGCGCCCAAAAGATAATCAATCAGCGTGAGCGTCGATGCAGTTTGTGCTGCAAATAAATCTACAACCGGCTCGGCTGCATCGGGCAGACCCACTCCAGTTTTTTGCATCGCAAGATGGGCGGGGAATCCCCAGAAGGTCTCTTCGCACGTAAGCCACACGCCGTTTGCAATCTCATCCATAAAACGGCCCTTGCCTTCAATGCACTCACCCAGCACCAAATCATTGAGCCGGACGCGGCGACGCTTGTAGATGTTGGCGTGGTGGGTGCGGTCGCCGGTCCGCTTGAACTCAAGCAGTACCGCGGCCGATAGTGTCTCCCACGGGGTTCCGAGCACAGCCAAAGCGCGCCCCACCAGCAAGAGCGCAAGGTCCGCAGGAACCGCCCGCCACGCCTCCCGTTCATCCGCTTTAGGGTAGGGATGCCATGCAGCGGCAGAGGCCAGCGAGTTCGATAAAAGCTCCGGCGTAAAAGTGGAACTGAGCAGGTTCTTCGGCGGCCCGATGAGACTCTCCGGCCTTGCGCCTGCCGCCGCGTGCTGTTGTTGCGCGGCGAATATGCGCGGCAGTCGAGACTCCGCCAGCAGCGCCGCCGCGCCCGCCATCAGTTCCCTGCGATTGATGAATGTCATGCTCTCGATTTCCTCTTTCGCACGATGCGTGCGAACGCCGCGGCGTCACGGCGATTCCGCCTGACGCCGGCCATTACGAGGGCGGGAGTTTCACCCGCCCATTTCGCTTCATTGAGTTGCAATCGCGCAAGCGAAGCCGCGACAGATCATACGACTTCGATTGTCCACTTGCCGCCGTCGATGGATGCCGTCGATGTAAGCAGAATGCGATAGAGATCGCCGCCCCAGGTGCGCCGCATCCCTTCGTCCTTCACCTCGATCTTCTCAACGGTCGCCGTGGCCACTGCGGCATCGTACTTGAGCGTGACATCGTGACTCGACTTGTCAGCGGCACTCAGCACAACACTGCCCTGCGCGCCCAGCCCAGGCACGCGCGGAGTGATGAAGGAGAGCACCACCGGCACCTTCCGCTGCAACTGGAAATCTTCGTTCAGCACGATGCTGCCCGACTTGCGATCCAGCGAGATGGTGCGAGTCCAGTGGGTGATACCCGCTTCGGCCGGGTAGGCGGTGGCGAGATCCATCGTCATGCCCGCATGGCCATCGTCGTTGAAGTACTTGACATCGCTGGCGCGATATTTGGGATCGCCCGTCGTCTGCATCACGCCGCCGACGGTTGGCAGATTGTGATATGCCGACTGCATGTACCAGATCTTGTAGCGATCCGCGCTAAAGGTCTGCGCCGTGTACTGTTGCGTCCCCGCGTCGATGAACACAGGCGAACCATCGCAGAAGACGATAAAGCTGCCCGAGTCGTTGTGGCCGTGGCTGCGCTGGTTGTGCGCGGCCTGCACCGCCAGGTAAAATCCGTCCGTCGTGCCCGCCTTGGCCCGCGCTGTCATCAGGCAAAGCGCCGGATACCAACTGTCGCGCTCGAGCGCGTCAGCCTTTTCAGCATTCCGCACCTTGTCCATATCGAAGATCGACAGCAGGCTCCTGTAAGTCAGGCTGCCCTGCGCCCCTCCGCCGCGGCGTCCACCCGCTGCGTCCGCATTCGGCGCCGGCATGTAGAACGCGCCGAAATCCTGCAGCGCCTTGTCGCCCGTGGCCGAGCCAATAATGTATGCAAGCTCTCCAGGCGTACCCGCGCGCGCACTGGCGTCGCCGTAGTTCACTGAGAAGTGGTCGGCTATGTGCACGTCCTGAATGTAGTGCATCATCTTTCGCACAAAGGGATTGGCCAACACGTTCTCTGTGCCGGCCACCGAAGACATAAGCAGAGAACAGACATCGAAGTAAGCCGCGGCAGACTCGCCCCAATAGCCTGGGCCCTCTTCGCATGCGGCGTCGTTTGAGTAGTCGTCAAGGAACGCATCCACACTCTTGCAGACTTTCGCGATCGCTTTTACCCGCCGCTGAGAATCGGGTTCCAGCAACAAGTTAGTCAGCAGCACATTCGAGTTGATCCAGGGATTCCAGTTGTTCAGGCGGAATCCGGTTCCCGCATCGCCCTTCCACATCCACCAGAAATCGTCGCGCTCAAATGCAGGAGTGAGAATGCGCCTCTTCGCCTCCAACTGAATGCGCTTGGTGATGAGCGGAGACACCTGCTCCAGTTGCGCGCCGACAAAGTAGTAGGTCCACGAAAGCGTCGCGCTGGTCTGCGCTGCAAACAAATCCACAACCGGCTCGGCCACATCGGGCAAGCCTGACCCGGCCTTCTGCAGGCCCAGGTGCGCGGGAACGCCCCAGAATGTTTCTTCGCAGATAAGCCAGACCCCATTGGCGATCTCGTCCAGGAAGCGCCCTTTGCCCTCGACGCACTCGGCCAGCACCAGGTTCGAGAGCCGCCCGCGCCGCCCAAAGTTCAAGGCCTCATAGCGCGAGCGGTTTCCGTTCCGTTTGAAATCGAGAAAGACCGTTGCCGACAGCGACACCCACTCCGTACCCAGCACCGCTTCAGCGCGCTTTACAATTCCCTCGCTCACGTCTTTGGGAAGGCTCTGCCACGCCGCACGATCATCCGCTTTGGGGTAAGGATGCCACGAAGACACCGAAGCCAGAGATTTCGACAGCACATCCTGCGAGAATGTGGAACCGAGAAAGTCCTTCGGTTTCTGCGGAAGATTCACGCTTGCCGGCTTGCCGCCATCCATTCCTTTTTGTTGCGTAGCCGCGAATACCGAAGGCAAATGAGATTCGCTCAAGAGCGCCACCGCGCCCGCAATCAGTTCCCTGCGATTGATAGGTGCCATATTATCTTTCCTCTTTCGCACCTTGTTCATGTGCATACAAACAATACCAAAACGGAACCAGCCCCGGAGCAGCTACTGGCCGGGGCTGGTTTTTGTTGATTGAGGCAGTTAGCTAGAAGGTCAGGCGCAGCGTGAACTGCACTTGACGCGGTGTGTTGTAGGAACTGGCGACGCCGGTTCCAGGTTCTACCTGCTCGATGCCGTCTGTGCCGTTCGGGTTCTGATATCCCTGCACGTTCAGAGCGTTGAAGGCATCGACGTTGATGCGGATGTTCGTCTTCTCGGTGATCGGAAAAATCTTGAAGAGCGAAAGGTCCGTCGTCCAGTTGTACGGTCCGCGAATGAAGGTATGCGAGTAAGGATTGTTTCCAAGCGGTCCGGGCGAGTATCCAACCTTGGTTACAGTGTTGTCGGCCAGAGTGACTTGGACGTTGTTGGTGTTGTAGTTCGCGTCCTGAGCAGTACCGCACACGGTGCCGGAAGCGGGGTTATAGGTGGTGTCGATCGGAGAGGAGTACGCGGGGTCGGATTTGATTCCGGTCACGATCTTGGTGCAACCAAAGGCAGCGCCCGCCGGTCCGGCAGACGGCGCGATGTAGCCGTTGAACCACTGTCTTGCCTTGTGGCAAACGCCGCTTCGGCAATCCATCACGCTCTGCCCGCCTTTGTAAACCTTCAGCGGATTTACCGGGCCCCAGTTGCCTGCTCCGGGCTGGAATCGCAGCGAGAAGATATTGCCGTCGCCGGCAACCTGGAAACCACCGATGATCTCGTCCAGGAACCGGTTCGCATTGCCGAAGAACCGCTTGCCGTGGCCGAAAGGCAGATCGGCGACTGCGTTAAAGGTGATGTGATGCATCGGGATTGCGCTATCGACCTGATAGGTTTCCCAACGCTCGAGTGCGTGCCAATCGGCGTAGGCTGCAATGCCGCCAGGCCGGGACGGCGGCAGGGCGCCAGGAATGACCGTGCCGTTGGCGTAGGTCGTCATCGTGCTCTTCGAGCCCGTGGCAAACGATCCCTGGGCGGTGCGGATGACGCCATCACGGAAGGTGTTTCCACCCACACGGAAAGGCTTCGACCACACATAGGTGGCCTGATACGCCAGCCCGTGGTGATAGATCCTCTGGAAGTTAACCTGAAGTGCGTTGTCGTTCGACCAGCCGGTCTTGGTAATCAGATCGCTGTCGCCATAGATTGTCTGATCGTACGGTCCGGTAGCGATCGAACCGTTCGCCGTATTAGGTGCGGTCCCGGTATTCATCTTCCAGACGTACTCGGAAGGCTTGGTGTTGTAGTAGTAGAGGTGGTCGAGGTTTGTGCCGTGGCTCCACAACCATGTCACGCGCAGCGCCGACTTGCCCTTGAGGGGCTGTTCGATGGTGGCGTTCACCTGGGTTACATAGTCGGGGGCCGCGTTCGGATCGATGGTGCCCAAGCCGAAGTTCGACTTGATTGACGTGATCGAAGTGGTATCGACCACGCCGGTGGTGTTGGCGCCCATCACAGGCGTTCCCGCCGATAGCGGGCCTGTAGCTGTCTGCGGCGCGCGCAGCAGGTAGTTGGCCAATCCGTCAGGAGACTGTGTTGGGTCGGTGTAGCTCATTGAGTAGCCGGCGACAAACGGATAGTTCGCCACAGGAACTTTGGAGAAGTTACGGGTCGGCACCGGATAGATGTAACGTCCGTACGCGCCGCGAATAACCGTTCCCCACTTGCTGTTGAACGGCTGGTAGGCAATACCCACGCGCGGACTGATGGTGAAGTTCTTGTCAACCATCATCTTGTTCGGGAGACCCGCTTGCGCGGGGTTCTCGAACTTCACGCCGAGGTTCGTGAGGTTGGAGATGATGGCTTGCGTCGTGTAGCCGTTGGCGATGTAATACGCAACCGGCTGCTCCAGTACGATGGCCTTGTTCTTCAGGTCGAACGATGTCTCCAGGCCGTATTTCACCCAGGGAGCCGGATGGGCCTCATAACGCCCACCGAGGTTGAGAGTCAGATTGCGGGACACATGGATGTTGTCCTGGAAGTATCCGTCGAACTCCATATCGTGGAAGTGCGCGACCGGGGCCGACAGGTTGACTGAGTACTGGTTTGCCGCGCCGATGAAGAAGTCGGCATTCTGCTGGCCCTTGTTCGAGAAGCCGCCCAGAGTGGTCTTCGTCGAAGGATCGAGAAGTCCCGTTCCCTGGCCATTGAAATAGACCTGGTCCGCCGCCCGGTCGGGCAGGTACTGGAACCGCTCATGGCGATACCGGCCGCCAAACTGCATTTGGTGCTTGCCCATTGTCTTGTTCAGGTTCTCGTCGAGGTTCGAGATGATCTGGTTTTCCTTGTAGCTGTACTGGCTTCCGCCGTAAGGCATTACCAGGCCGCTTCCGATGGTCGGGAAGCCGGGCGAGTTGAAGTTGTTAGGCAGACCGAGCATCTTCTCGAAGTTGGTATTGATGTAGTCGCCGCCACCCACGAATTGGTCTTCCCACTCCTGGCTGGCAACGGTCTCGGAGAAGAATGTCGGTGAGAATACGTGCGTGAAACCCAAAGCCGCGCTCACCGTGGAGACGTTAATGTTCTGGAAGCCCTCTGCGCCCAGCGGGAATGAGCCGTTCGCAATCGTCATGGGCGTATTCGACGGATAGTTACGCAGCGCACGGTTCCTCTGGTCGATATTCGTGAACCGCACATAGGTCTTGTTATTCTCGTTGATGCTGTGATCTATTCGGAACGTCTGGGTCGGAATCTTTACAAAGATCGGGTTATAGAACGTGATGTTGCTGGTAACCAGCGGATTGTCGGTGGTTGTGGGCGCAGGCGTGATGCCATACATCAGCTTCGTCGCGGGAGCAAGCCGGCCTATCGGTATCTGGTTGTTCGGGAATTGTGTACGGCATGCCGTATTGCCGGGGTAGTTGACCTGGTCGGCGTTATCCGGGCAAGCCGGATTGTTCGTACTGGTCGCGGGGTCATAGAGCTTCTGCAGCGTGCCCGAACTGTTGGTCATGCTGCTGAAGTCGCCATTTCTCCACGCCGCGGAAGGAACTGCCACAACTTCTGCCGCTGACTGAGCCAGCGAATAGCGCTCATAGGCGAAGAACCAGAAGCTCTTGTCTTTCCCGTGATAGACCTTGGGAAGGACAATAGGGCCGCCCGCGGAGGCTCCGAACTCATTGCGCACCAGGTGCGGAGCAACCATGGTTGGCTTGTCCTGGCGGGCCTTGCCGATGCCGACATAGTTGTTGCGCGCTGTTTCAAAGGCCGAACCATGCAATCCGTTGGTTCCGGATTTGGTCGTAATAATACCCGTGGCCGGCGATGAATACATCGCGCTGGTATTGGTGGTTTCCATCCGGACTTCCTGCACCGCATCCGGATCGGGCAATTGCGCCTGCGTTGAATTGCCCACGCCGCCGAAGTTGCGGTTAGTGAGCGCCGCGCCGTCCTGAACGTATTCCAGGGCTTCAGGCATCAGACCGTTGGCGCGCTGTCCGGTGCTTTCAAGGCCCGGCGTGGTCATGCCTGCCAGAGTCAAAACCAACCGGCCATTCATCGGGAGCTGATTGATTCTGTCGTTTTCAAGGGTGGATGTGATGGTGCCGTTATCTGTTGTGGTGAGCTGAACTACGTCCGCGGCTACCTCCACCTGCTGCGTCACTGCCCCGGGCGTCATGGCGGGGTTAATGATTGCCGCCTGCGCCACCTGCAGTTGGACCGTTGCTTTGTAGCCCTTCATGCCCGGAGCGGTGATGGTCACCGTATAGGTGCCCGTAAACAAGCCCGGAACCTGGTAGAAACCTACGCTGTTTGAAGTCGTAGTTGTGGAAACGCCGGTGGCCGGATTGACCACGTGGATCGTGGCGCCGGCTATGACGGCGCCGGTGGAGTCTTCCACCGTTCCCTGAACTGAGCCTGCGCCACTCTGCGCCAGAGCGATCGAGCAACACATCGCCATGCCAAGAGCGATGGCGAGTATGGGCACAGTCCCCATGTTGAATTTACGCGTCAGAATACTGGCTAAGTTTTTCATTCGAATGTTCCCTCCTGAAAGTATTCGGTTGGCATGGCAGTACCATGCGCTCTGGTTGTCAAGGTTCGGTAGCGACATTAGTGAGCCCGCCATTTTAAGGATTCCGAACCCTACTGCTCAAAAAAACTTACTTATCTATTGAAACTACAAATGCCTGCAATCCCCTGGTTGATATCGTGAAGCCACCTTTTGAGGCTTTGGATATCGTTCGCGTTCAATCAATGATGAAGTACGCCTGTCATTCCCCAAATGACTTGGGCGCAGCGGTCTGCTAGTGGCCTTCCGCCTTCTCTGGACTGCCCCATTGCCTGCCCTGTTTGATCGAACACAGTGCTACGTATTTCGCTCCCGGTTCCAGGCCCGGGATCGAACTAGCGGCTGATTATTGAAACGCAAACAGGCATAGGCAAGTTAATTTACCGGAAGACGACTCAGCTCTTTACCGCTAGAAGCTAACTAAGTTCATATATTGCCTATATTTAAAGAACACATCCGGAGTCTCCCGGCAAACCGTAAGGAGATTGCAAATGCCCCATTGCCAGAGATCTGCACTGCAGAATTGTCGCGGCGCGTAGCTCAGGCTACAATTGGACCCGTCTATTGATTCTGGAATTGTGCTCATGTCCATTAACCAGACGCTCGAGGGTCCAGTACAGGGATCAAACGATCGGTTCAGCGTGGCAGAGCGCCGCGCCCTGATCGAACGGGTAGCTGCAAGCGAGCCCTTTCGTCGTGCGGTACGCCTGCGCGATTTTCTGCTTTATGTAGGAATGCATTCGCTCAAGGACGGTTGCCCTGAAATTCACGAACAGGAGATCGGCGCCCAGGTTTTTGGCAGATCCGCATCCTACGACCGAAGCCAGGACAATATCGTCCGAGTCAATGCAACCGAGCTTAGAAAGCGCATAGAGACGTACTTTGCGTCGGACGGAGTACACGAGTCGCTGATCCTCGAGATCCCGCGCGGGGGCTATACTCCCATATTTCATCGCCGGCTGCCTGACGCAAAGGTACATCCCTTGCCTGCGGCTGATGAGTTTCCGCTGCCCGTTCCGTCGCCCCTGACAGCCGCCGCAGCCGGTCACAAGGCCCCTTCCCGCCCTCTTGTTCATCTGGTATGGGCCTCGGTGACTCTCTTGTTTGTCATAGCCTGCGCGGTCCTGGTTCAGCAGAACCTGTCGCTGCGAATTGCGCTTCATCCCTGGCAAAGCAAACCGGCCCTGGCGTCTTTCTGGGCAGATTTTTTTGGCGACACGCACCAGACAGATATCGTGCTGTCTGACGACTCGGGCACTGTCCTCGAAGAGATCACCAAGCGTCCCCCAACACTTGGTGAATATCTGGGCCACGACTATTTGCGGCAGATTATGGCCTCGGACTTGAGCGCCGACCGCAAGGCCGATGTGAACGACATCTTCGGTCATAATCTGATTACCTACGGCGCCGTCGTGGCGGCAATGAGGATCATCGCTATCGATCCCACGTCCACGACTCTCCACCTCACAGCCGCGCGTTTCTATGGCTCTGACGCGCTCAAGCGCGACAATGTGATCCTGCTCGGCGGCAAGAAGGCAAATCCGTGGCTCTACGTCTTTGATGACCAGCTGAACTTTGACCTGGAAAGCCGGGAGACCGGCGTTGTCGTTGTCAACCGCCATCCCAAAGGCACGGAACAGAGCGTGTACGGGGAGTCTTACACCAGCAAGGGCCCCATGGGATATAGCGTTATCGCCTACCTGCCTAATCCCAGCCGGACCAGAAGCGCCATCATCATTGCAGGAACGGATTCAGACGCTACAAACGCAGCCGCCGAGTTCGTCACATCTGAAGAGCAGTTGCAGAGGCTCCGCAGCACCCTTCACACCGATCGCATCCCCTACTTCGAGGCGCTTCTCAGAACCTCCCAGCTCACGGGGACTTCGTTCAATGCCGAAATCGTCGCCTACAGGACATATCCTGGACTTCCTTGAGCCGCTTGCCGTTTGTCCACCTATCTCGATAAAGTGACAGCCACAGGGCATATTTCGGGCGAGCGCCGCCCCTCCGAGTGCCACGCACGGTTTTGACACTTCTTCCCTAAAGGATTCCGCATGTCTTCCTTGCCCGTTCCTCCCGCCGCCAATCAGGACATCGACTCTACGCTGCGCGAAAATCGCGTGTTTCCGCCGCCACCTGAATTCAGCGCGAAGGCCCACATTCAAAGCCTCGATCAATACGAGACGCTCTACAAGCAATCCATCGAAGATCCAGAGAGCTTCTGGGCCGGCGTGGCAAAAGACCTGCATTGGTTCAAACCCTGGGACAAGGTACTGGAGTGGGATCTCCCCTGGGCCAAGTGGTTTGTGGGCGGAAAGCTGAATCTGAGCTACAACTGCGTTGACCGCCACGCCCTGGGCGCGCGCCGCGATAAAACTGCGCTCATCTGGGAGGGCGAGCCCGGCGAAGTGCGCCGCCTCACCTATGCCGAACTGCACGTCGAAGTGCAAAGGTTCGCCAACGCCCTCAAGGCTCTGGGAATTCAAAAGGGCGACCGCATTGCCGTCTACATGGGCATGACACCCGAGTTGGCCATCGCCCTGCTGGCCTGCGCCCGCATCGGGGCCGTTCACTCCGTCATCTTTGGCGGATTCGCCGCCAACGCCATCGCCGACCGCGTCAACGACTCCTCCTGCGTCGCCATTCTCACCCAGGACTCCAGCTATCGCCGCGGCAACGAGATCCAGCTCAAACGCACCGTCGACGAAGCCATGGCCGCCTGCCACACCGTCAAGCACATAGTCGTCTACAAACGCACCGGTTCTCCCATCAAAATGGTCGAAGGCCGCGACCACTGGTGGCACGACCTGATGGCCGCAGCCTCCCCCGATTGCCCGGCAGCCGAGTTGGACTCCGAGGACCCGCTCTACATCCTCTACACCTCCGGTACCACCGGCAAACCGAAAGGCCTGGTCCACACCACTGGCGGCTACGCCGTGCAAACCTATCTCACCACCAAATACGTCTTCGATCTGCGCGACGAAGACGTCTACTGGTGCACGGCTGATATCGGCTGGGTCACCGGCCACTCCTATGTTGTCTACGGGCCGCTGCAGAACGGCGCCACCGTGCTGATGTATGAGGGCGCGCCCAACTGGCCCGACTTCTCAAGGTTCTGGAAGATCATCGACGATCACAAGGTCAGCATCTTCTATACCGCGCCCACCGCCATTCGCGCCTTCATCAAGTGGGGCGATCAGCACGTCGAAAAGTTTAAGCTCGATTCGCTCCGCCTGTTGGGCACCGTCGGCGAGCCCATCAATCCTGAAGCATGGATGTGGTACCGCGAGAAGATCGGCCATAACCGCTGCCCCATCGTCGATACCTGGTGGCAGACCGAAACCGGCGCCATTCTCATCGCGCCCATTCCCGGCGCAGTGCCCACCAAGCCCGGTTCCGCCACTCGCCCCTTCTTCGGCATTCAGCCCGAGGTGGTCAATAAGGAAGGCGAACCTGTGCCCGCCGGCCACGGCGGCTTGCTCATCGTGCGCAAGCCCTGGCCCTCCATGGCCCGCACCGTCTACGGCGACCCGGAGCGTTTCCAGAAGACCTATTGGAGCGACGTGCCCGGCAGTTACTTCACCGGTGACGGCGCACGCCAGGATGCCGACGGCTATTTCTGGCTCATGGGCCGCGTCGACGACGTCATCAACGTCAGCGGCCATCGCCTGGGCACCATGGAAGTCGAGTCGGCCCTCGTCGCCCATCCCAAGGTGGCGGAGGCCGCCGTAGTGGGCCGTCCAGACGAACTCAAGGGCCAGGCCATCTCCGCTTTTGTCTCGCTGGAAAGCGGCAACGAGCCCAGCGAAGCCCTCAAGGACGAACTGCGCAAGTGGGTCTCGAAGGAGATCGGCTCCCTGGCCCGCCCGGACGATATTCGATTCACCGAAGCCCTGCCCAAAACCCGCAGCGGCAAAATCATGCGCCGCCTGCTCAGAGAGCTAGCCACCCACGGCGAAATCAAGGGCGACACCACCACCCTCGAAGACTTCACCGTAATCGCCAAACTCCGCGAGGCGGAAGAAGGGTGAACGCGCCTGCGATTTGGACGAAAAAGCACCCCGGACCATGTTTTCAGCCTGAAAATTGGCTTGCATACCACGCACGATTCGGCAATAATGGTGTATCACCCACCTGCGGCGTGCCGCAGGCCCAAAGGCCGTCAGTGAGCAATCACGACGGCTTTTGCTTTAATGGCCTCGAATGCGAACAAACATCTATATCGACGGCTTCAATCTCTACTACAGGCTCCTGAGGGAGAATCCCCAACTCAAGTGGCTTGATCTCAGAGCGCTGTCCGCGGAACTTCTTCAATCACAGAATCAGATTCAAACTGTCCGCTACTACACAGCGAGAATTTCGGGCCGTATTGACCCATCCGCTCCAGGCCGTCAACAGGTCTATCTCGACGCCCTCAAAACCGTACCCGAGATTACCATCCACCTGGGCAACTTCCTGGTTACCAAGCCGTGGGCAGGCCTCGTGCATCCTCCGCAAATGCGGGGAGGAACCGTCCCTCAATTCACACCACCTTTCCCGGTTGTCGCAAAAGTCTGGAAGACCGAGGAAAAGGGAAGTGACGTCAACCTGGGCAGCCATCTTGTCCGAGACGCTTTTCAAGGAAACTTTGACGTGGCCGCTGTTTTGTCAAACGACACTGATCTCATTGAGCCAATTCGCATCGTCACTGAAGAATTAGGCCTGCCTGTTGGCCTGCTTTGTCCCGTGATCAAACCTGCTGGCGGCCTTGAAAAAGTGGCCACCTTTATCCGCCACATCCGTATCCAGCACCTGCAGGCATCACAGTTTCCCAATCTGATCTCAGGGACATCGATAGCCCGCCCTGTAACTTGGAATTAAAGCAGCCACTCATCGAAATAGATCCAAATTATGTCCGGCGGATGGCCCACGTCTCGATTTCGAGATGTGGGAGACGATGAAGTTCAACTCGCCGTCCTTCGCAACTGGCCCATATCTCAGGGATGGCCAGAGGACATGACACCCGGCACGAACCTTGCCCCTCAGAACCTGAAGATCACCCAGCCTCACCCCAAGCCAGGCAACCTCTCCCTCAAGCCGCGGTCTTCGCCGTGAGCTTGATCCCCAGAGCATTCATCACCGCAAGCGTTGTCTTCAAGGTCGGATTCCCCTTGGCGCTAAATGAGCGATAGAGTTGCTCGCGCGACAGTCCTGTCTGCGCCGCGATCTGGGCCATTCCTTTGGCGCGCGCCACCACCCCGAGCGCATGCGACACATAAGCAACGTCGTTGGTTTGCAGTGCTTCCGCCATAAAGGCAGCGATCGCTTCGTCCGATCCAAGATCCTCTGCCGGATCATAGTTGCTCAGTTTTTCCGCCATTGTCTTCACTCCATTCCGCCGCCAGTCGCTTCGCCGTTTTTATGTCCTTAGCCTGCGTGCTCTTGTCCCCGCCGCAAAGCAGGATGACGATGGTGCTTCCCCTCTGTTTGAAGTAAATGCGGTAGCCTGGACCGAAGTCGATGCGAAGCTCGCTGACGCCCTCCCCTACCGGCCTCACGTCTCCCGCATGCCCGAAAGCCAGACGATCAAGCCGCGACGCGATCAGACCACGTGCGCGTTGGTCCTTGAGCCGTAAACGCCACTTCCGAAACGTCTCGGTCTGTTTGAATTCCATCATCCCGTCATCGTTGCGAGTTTTGTAGTCTATAAACTACCACATCTCCGGTTCCAGGTTCCAGCAATGTTGAACTGAGCCCCCGCCGCCCCGGCCAACTGCTCTCCGCAATCGGCATAGGGGGGAGAGTTTCCTCTCCTCCCCTGCCACACCACCGGACAAGCGGGACCGCATCCGGCGGTTCGAAAAGTTGAGGCTAGCAGAGTCGAGGGATACCCAAACCATCG
>Ga0114951_10004769_pt1 | contig 12922 bp, 13 predicted proteins | sample AM7aDNAmetaG_FD_88677 | JGI IMG/M metagenome (GOLD analysis project Ga0114951, IMG submission 88677) | Freshwater microbial communities from Finland to study Microbial Dark Matter (Phase II) - AM7a DNA metaG | ecosystem: Environmental > Aquatic > Freshwater > Lake | place: Finland: Lake Alinen... | reverse complement strand
CGGTCTCGGTGGAATTCCCAAGGCTTGGAACCGCGTCGAGTATCACGACAAGCTGGTGCCGGCTTACGAGCAGCGCCTCCAGGAAACGGCCGCCGCGGGCTATGAGCGGTTGATTTGTTTCTCCGGCAACCGCGCCGGTTTGGACGAGGAGCAGGGGTTGGAGAATTGCGCCCTCGGCTTGAAACGCATCTTGCCCCTGGCGGAAAAATTGAACGTGACGGTGTGCATGGAATTGTTGAACAGCAAGCGCAACCACAAGGATTACCAGTGCGATCACGTTGCGTGGGGCACGGAATTGGTCAAGCGCATCGGCTCCGAGCGGTTCAAATTGCTTTACGATATATACCACATGCAGATCATGGACGGCGACATTTGCGACACGATCAAGGAGAACCACCAATACTTCGGCCACTACCACACCGGCGGCGTGCCGGGACGCGGTGAGATTGACGCGACGCAGGAGTTGAATTATCCGCGCATCATGCAGGCGATTCTGGACACGGGTTTCACAGGCTACGTCGCGCAGGAATTTGTCCCGAAAGGGCCAGACCCGCTGGCGTCGCTGCGGCAGTCGGTGATCATTTGCGACGTATAATGCTTGGACACCAGCTCATTTTTAAACCATCGCTCGCGATTATGAACCGCCGAAAATTTCTCCGATCGATTGCGCTCTCGGCCGCCGCCACGCCGTTGCTGTCCGCAGCGGCGAGAGCCGAGGAAGCGCCGACCACCAAACTCAAGGGCAACATCCATCACTGTGTTTGCCGGGGGAGCTTTGGCAAGATGTCGCTGGACGACGCGTGTCAGGCGGGCAGGGAAATGGGGCTGGTGGGAATTGACCTGCTGAATCCGCCGGACTTTGACACCGTCAAAAAGCACGGGCTGGTCTGCTCGATGGTGAGCTTCCCCTTGCTGGACGGGATCGGCGGCATCGGCAAGTCGTTCAACCGCGTGGAGCATCACGACACGCTGGTAAAGGCCTACGAGCCGCGCCTCAACGAGACCGCCGCTGCCGGCTTCGAGCGTTTGATTTGTTTCTCCGGCAACCGCGCCGGTCTCGACGACGAACATGGCTTGGAAAACTGCGCCATCGGCTTGAAGCGCCTGCTGCCCCTGGCCGAGAAACTCAAGGTGACGCTCTGCATGGAACTGCTGAACAGCAAGCGCAACCACAAGGATTATCAGTGCGATCACAGCGCGTGGGGCGTGGAACTGGTGAAACGCATCAGCTCGGAGCGGTTCAAGCTGCTCTACGACATCTACCACATGCAGATCATGGAGGGCGACATCTGCGACACGATCAAGGAGAATTACCAATACTTCGGCCATTACCACACCGCCGGCGTGCCGGGTCGCCATGAGATCGACGGCACGCAGGAATTGAACTATCCGCCCATCATGCGGACGATCGTGGCCACCGGCTACCAAGGCTACGTCGCGCAGGAATTCAGCGGCAAGAATCCCGACCGGCTGCCCGCACTGCGTCAGGCTGTGCAAATCTGCGACGTGTAACTTTTACGAATCATTTCCGTCAATTCCTTCACACTCCATAAATCAAATCTATGAATCGCCGAAAATTTCTCACCTCCACCGCCCTGGCCGCCGCCGCGCCGCTCATCCTGACCCGCTTCAATGTTTTTGGCGCGGACGCGCCGAGCAACAAGCTCAACCTCGCGCTGATCGGCTCTTGGGGACGCGGAGAGGCGCACTTTGATTCGCTCGCCACCCAGAACGTCGTCGCGCTGTGCGACATCAACGAGGATCATCTGGCGTTCGGCCTGGAAAAATTTCCCGGCGCGAAGACCTATGTGGACTGGCGGAAATTGCTCGACGATCACCAGAAGCTCGGCCTCGACGGGGTGGTCATCTGCTCGCTGGATCACACGCACGCCTTCATCTCAAACTGGGCCTTGAACCGCGGACTTCATGTCTATTGCGAAAAACCGCTGGCCAACACAGTCGAAGAGGCGCGCACCGTCCGCGCGAATTATCTGACGAAAAAAAACAAGCTCGCCACGCAGGTGGGCATGCAGCGCCACGCGTTCCAGAATTTCAACCGCATCCGCGAACTCATCCACGACGGCGCGATCGGCGAATTGACCACCGCCTACGCCTGGGGCAACCGCCAGCTCCGCCGGCCCGGCTACCTTCCCGCCGAAGGCAATCCGCCGTCCACGTTGCACTACGATCTCTGGCTGGGTCCGGCGCCGTTTCATCCTTATAATCCCGGTTATTTTTCCGGCCGTCCCGGCGCCAATTGCCTTCAGTGGAACATGTATTGGGATTTTGGCAACGGTCAGGTCGGCGACATGGGCAGCCACACGATGGACCTCGTCTGGAACGTGATTGATGCGGAACTGCCCACCAGCGCCGAGGCCAAGGGCGATCCGTTCAATCCCGAAGTCAGCCCGGTGACCCTGGAAACGCACTTCGACAATCCGGCCAATGCCTGGCGCGGGCCGATTCGGGTGGGCTGGTATCAGGGCGGGGCCATGCCCAACTCGCCCAAGAGCTACGTTGACCTCAACAAAATCGACCACGGCGCGATGTTCAAGGGCTCGAAAGGATTTATCGTCGCGGATTTCACGTCGCGCATCATCCTGCCGTTCGGCGACGATGCGGATTTGACCTACTACAAGCCGCGTCCCAAGGACGAGGTGCTGCCGCCGCTCGGCCATTTCCAGAAGGAATGGTTCGATGCCTGCAAGGGGAACCTCAAAACCTCCTGCGACTTTGGCTACTCCAGCCACATGATCGAACAGATGCTGCTCGGTCTTGTCGCTTACCGCGCCGGCAAAAAAATTGAATACGACGGCGCTTCAGGCAAGGTCACCAATGCGCCTGAAGCCAACGCCTACTTGAGCCATCAATATCGCGACGGCTGGACGCTGAACGGTTAACGTGCGGAGTCAACCCGCTGGCAATTTCCCCCGGCACGCGAAATCCCGCGTGCCGGTTTTTTTTACGGCGCATTTGCCGGCCGGTCTTTTCACGCCATTCCGTTCGTGCCAATCCGCCTGATTCCTGCCAACCTTTTCCCGCGATGACGACCGCCAACAAAATCACTATCCTGCGGATTCTGTTGATTCCGTTTTTCGTCGTGGAGCTGATTTATTACGTCCGCTCCGGCAACGAGGATCACCGGCTGGCGGCGTTGCTCTGCTTCGCGGTTGCTTCCATTCTCGACGGCGTGGACGGCTACATCGCGCGGCGCTATCACCAGATCAGCGAACTCGGCAAAATCCTGGACCCGCTCGCGGATAAATTGCTGCTCGTGTCGGGCGTGGTGACGTTGAGTTTTAATCACGGACCGTTTCTCGGGCAGATGCCGCTCTGGCTCACCGGCACCATCATTGGGCGCGACCTGTGGATCGTGATCGGCATGGTGGTCATCCAAATGACCGTGGGCAAAGTCGGCGTGCGTCCGCGTGTCACCGGCAAAATCGCCACGGTGCTGCAGATGACCGCTGTCATCTGGATTTTGCTGAAATGGGACGCCGGGCGCGGCGCGCAGGGCTTTTTCTATTGCGCGCTTGCGGCGGCAATACTCACCGGGTTGTCCGGACTGCTTTATGTTTTGGACGGCATCAGGCAGCTCGGCTCGCATCCACACAGCTCCCCGACGCAACGGAAAACCACCAATGAACACGAATAATCAAAACGCGAATTTACAATTCGTGTAATTTCGTGTTCATTCGTGGTTAAAATCTATGGCAAAAACAATCGAACTGAAATTGAAGGCGGGCGATGTCGCCCCGAAGTTCACCGTCGCAACCAATGGCGGCGGCAAAATCTCCCTCGCCGACTACAAGGGCCGGAACGTCATTTTATATTTTTATCCGAAGGACAACACGCCCGGCTGCACCAAGGAAGCCTGCGCGTTCCGTGATCAGTTCGCCGATTTCAAGAAGGCGGGCGCGGTTATCCTCGGCGTCAGCCCCGACCCGGTCAAGGCGCACGACAAGTTCGTGGAAAAATTCAAGCTGCCGTTCACGCTGCTGGCCGACGAGGACAAAAAGATCGTCCAGGCCTACGGCGTGTGGGGCGAGAAAAGTTTCATGGGCCGCAAATATCTGGGCGTCTATCGCGTGACCTTTCTCATCGGGCCGGACGGCAAAATCAAAAAAATCTGGCCGGAAGTGAAGCCGGAAGAACACGCGGCGGAAGTCCTGGCGGCATTATAACATTTGGGGGGGCGAGACTCCGTCGAGCCCAAATTTGAAACCGGTCGATAATCGAGAGACTCGCGCCCCATCGAAAATTAAAACATGAGCGAAATTTTTGTCATCGGCCATCGCAACCCCGACACGGACGCGATCTGCTCCGCCATCGGCTATGCGGAATTCAAGCGGCGCACGGGCATGCCCGAGGCTGTGGCCGCGCGCTGCGGCGACACCAATGAGCGCATTGATTTCGTGCTGGAAACGTTCGGCGTGCCCCCACCGCGCTTTGTCGCCGACGTTTCGCCCAAGGTGCGCGACGTGATGCAGGCGGAAGTCCTGAGCGTGACGCCGGACGCGACCGCCGCCGAGGCGCTCGGGTTGATGGACGAGCACGACATCCGCGTGCTGCCCGTGCTGGACGCGGACCGGCGTTGTCGCGGTCTGCTCTCGCTGTTCAAATTGAGCAAATTCCTTTTCCCCGCAGCGAACCGGATCATTGATTCACGGCGCGTGCTGTCGTCGTTGACCAATCTGGCGGAGACGCTTGGCGGTCAGCTGGTGATCGGTCACGATGCCCATCGCGAGGAGGAATTGATCCTGATGATCAGCGCGATGCGGATTGAAACCTTCACGCAGCGCATGGAGCTTTTCCCGCTCGACAAGCTGGCGGTGGTCATCGGCGACCGCACGAACGTCCAGGAAGTGGCCGTGCGCAAAGGCGTGCGCGTTTTGATCGTGACCGGCGAGGAACCCATTGAGCCCCACATCCTCGAGGTCGCCCGGAAAAACCACGTCAGCATTATCAGCTCGCCCCACGACACCTTGACGACGGCCTCGCTTTGCCGCTCGGCCGTGGCGATCCGCCACATGATCAACGAGGAATTTCTCTCCTTCCGCGAAGACGCGCCGTTGAGTGCGGTGCGTGCGGAGGCGGCCGCTTCGGGCTATGCCGCGTTTCCCGTCACCGATGCGGCAGGGCGCACCGTCGGCATTTTGTCCAAGGCAGACTTTCTGAAGCCGGTTGAGCGCAAGTTGATTCTCGTTGACCACAACGAACTCTCGCAGGCGGTGCAGGGCGCGGACGAAGTGGAGATCATCGAGATCATTGACCATCATCGCCTTGGCGCGCTGACGACGCAGCAGCCGATTCTGTTCCGCAATGAACCCGTCGGCTCCACCAGCACGATTGTCGCGGACTGCTTCTTCCGGCACGGCGTGGAATTGCCGAAAGCCATAGCCGGTCTGCTGCTCGCCGGTCTGGTGTCCGACACGTTGAATCTCACTTCGCCCACGACCACGGCGCGCGACGTGGAAATCCTTCCGCGTCTGGAGAAGATCGCCGGAGTCAACGCGAGGGAGTTCACCGAAAAGCTCTTCGCCTCGGGCTCGCTGCTCACGCTCAAGCCCGCGCCGCAGGCCATCACGACCGACGCCAAGGAATACCGCGAAAACGGCTTCACTTTCAGCGTCGCGCAGATCGAGGAAGTCGGCTTCGACCAGTTCTGGAAGCGCAAGGACGAGTTGCTCGTGGCGCTGGAGGATTACCGGCGTGCACGGAAATACATCTTCTCCACGCTCATGGTGACCGATGTGACCAGCCAGCAATCGCTCATGCTCGTCGCCGGGGAAAAGAAGTTCATTGACCGCATCGATTATCCCGAGCCTCAGCCCGGCGTGTTCGAACTGCGCGACGTTGTCTCCCGCAAAAAACAACTGCTGCCGTATCTCACGCATTGTTTGCAATTGATGAAAGTCGGCGGCTGATTCCAAAACGTAAGCGCCGACGTGAGGAGGCTCTGACTTGTTCCAAAATAATGAGACTCGTCACCTCGTCTCCTACATTATCAGAGTCGGCTAAACGCATTGACACGCAGGCGCCGAACTCTCAAAATTCAAATAGTAGTTTAACAACTGAACATCAAACCAAAAAATAATTATGCCAATTCCCGTCGGTTCCCCAGCCCCTGATTTCACGCTCAAATCCAAATCCCCCGTGGATGTGGAAGTCAAGTTGAGCAACAACCTCGGCAAGAAGAACACCGTGCTGTTGTTCTTCCCGCTCGCCTTCACCGGCGTCTGCACCGCGGAGATGTGCAGCCTGAGCGCCGGTCTGGACGCCTATGCCAGCCTCGGCGCGGACGTCATCGCCGTCAGCGTGGACAGCCCGTTCGCGCAGCTCGCGTGGGCCAAGCAGGAAAAGATCACCCTCACGCTCGCCAGCGACTTGAACAAAACCGTCACCAAGGCCTACGACGTGGTGTTTCCCATGCTCGCTGGGGTGGGCGACACCTCCGCGCGCGCGGCGTTCGTGATAGATAAGGCCGGTGTGGTGCAATACAGCGAACAGACGCCGACACCCAAGGATTTGCCGAACTTCGAAGCCGTCAAGGCCTGTCTGGCGAAATTGAAATAGATCGCGTCGCAGTTTTACACGCCGTCACTGAATGCAATTCGGTGGCGGCGTTTTGATTTGGGTGGTGGCGTGCGAAGGTGCCGAAGCAACTGTGTGCCCTATCTCGATAATAGGTGGCATCATCTGTGATACGAAGCTCCGTGCTTCTCATCTCCGTAGGCCAAATTGTGCTCGTCCACAAAGTTAATCTTGCTCCGGCTTGTCGCTCCAACCGACGGCTTCTCATCTGCATTTGTAGCCAAGCTATTCGTGACCGTCGTAATCAAGAATCCATCTCGAACATCCCAAGTTCCATCGCTCGACCAACTCATCGTGGCGTTGCTTGAAACGAGTGCGTTCGTGAAATGATAGCTACCATCTATCTGAAATGTCATGCTTCCAGACGGTGGCACCTGCCAAGTGCCCGCTACCTGCTGGCGCAGCTTGGAATCTTTGCTGTCACAACCCGAGCCGATCAAAGCCAGCGCAAAAATGAATGTGTGTATTTTCATTATGCCCGATGCCACCTAACATAGTGTTAACCCGAACTGATGTCTGCGAATTCTGATGGGCGACAATCGGTCACACGCGCGGTCGAAAATTTTTAAGGCAACCAGACGCATGTTTTCTGCTATCGCTCCGGCCATGAGTGAATCTTCGCAAAAGCATTCACCTGCGCAAGGGCAATAACGTCCGGTGCTGCTGCGCCCAAATTTGATGCTTCCATTGAATTGAAGATTGCTTCTCACGGGAACTTTTCCTCATGCTGGCGGTTCTGAATGGAATGAAGAAAAAGTTGAAATGGATTATCGCGGGGCTGGTCGGGGGGTTCGGGCTGTTGCAGCTCACCAATCCGGCCCGCACCAACCCGCCGGTCGTCCATGACGTGCTGATCGCCAACCCGCCGCCGGCGCAGGTTGCCGCGCTGCTGCACGCGGCGTGTTACGACTGTCATTCCCACGAAGTGAAGTGGCCGTGGTATAGCCGCATCGCGCCGGTTTCCTGGCTGGTGACCAGCGATGTGAACGAAGGGCGCGCGCATCTGAATTTTTCCGACTGGCCGCCGGAGGCGGAGCGCGCCGCCAAGAAATGGGACCGCATCAACGAGGTCCTCGACTACCGCGAAATGCCGCCGAAGAAATACACGCTGATCCATGCTGACGCCCGGCTCACCGAGGCGCAACGGCAGGCCTTGCTCGACTGGAGCAGCGCGCAGGCGGAGCAGTTGCGGGCGGCGGCGAAACCGGAATGAATGAGGTGGAACACCCCTCACCCCGGCCCTCTCCCCTCCGAGGGGCGAGGGAGAAACGTTCCCCGCATCCCGGAACCATCCAGCGCGGGATTCACGAAATGATGGTTGGAATTTCCCCTGAACAACCGAAGCTGTTTCCTCTCCTTGGGGAGAGGGTCAGGGTGAGGGGTGAACGGGACGAACTGAAACACGAAACATCCGAACACAAAATTTATGCTGCACGCTGAATTGATTCCCGCCGCCGAAAAGAATTCCCAACGTTTGATGGTGATGTTGCACGGTCTCGGCGACAGCATCGAAGGCTACCGCTGGTGGCCGGAGGCGTTGCAGTTGCCCTGGTTGAACTGTCTCCTCGTCAACGCCCCGGACGATTATTACGGCGGCTATTCGTGGTTCAATTATCCCGATGAAATCAAGCCGGGCATCCTGCGCAGCCGGAAACTGCTGTTCGACCTGCTGGATGAACTGCGCGCCAAAGGCTTTCCCACCGAGCAGACCACGCTGGGCGGGTTTTCCCAGGGCTGCCTGATGACGGTGGATGTCGGCCTGCGCTATCCGCACCGGTTCGCGGGGCTGGTCGGGATCAGTGGCTGGGTGTTCGACCTGGAACACCTGGCGCCCACGCCTGTCGCGCGCCAGCAGCGGTTGCTGATGACCCATGGCACCGAGGATCCACTGATTCCCATCGCCAAAGTCCGCCCGCAAATACCGCTGCTCAAGGCGGCCGGGATCAATGTGGAATGGCGCGAATTCGCCAAGGTCCACACGATCCAGGGCGAAACTGAGATGTCCGTCATCCGCAACTTTGTGCGTGCCGGATACGGCAACTGAAACAGGGGATTCATGGATTGATGGATGATTGGATTCGTGATTCAGTGCCTCACCCCACCAATCCATTAATCCATGAATCCTTTCCCCCCGCAGTTGGCGCGCGGTCATCCGGTTGCGGGCGGATGACCGGCGCGGGTGAGCCGCAGGGGCGTGCGGACTGGGGAAGGTCAAATCTTCACTTCGCGGTTCGCGCCGGGCATCCAGATCTGTTCCGGGCGCGGCTGGCTCTCAGCCTGCCAGTCCATCGCGTTCTCCACCGCCTCGCGCATTTTGGCAAACCACCAGTGGGCGCGGGCGATGCGCCCTTCGCGTTTGGCGGAAAAAGTTTTGGGCGGCAGGCCGCTGAAGCCGAGTTCGAGTTGTTCGTTGTTGGTTGTTGTCATAATTTGGTTTTAATTACGACACCACTTTGGCAGAGGGGGTAGGACAACGGCTGTCCTAGCAAAAAGAATTCGAATATTTTTTTGGGCGGGGAAAATAGCGGATTCCAGGCCACGAACAGGGAAGAGCCGACGCGGAAGTGGGTGGTCGGGTGTTCCGGACTTAGCGGAGGGTGATCGTGTCGCCCGGTTCCAGCGGCACATCGCGACCTTTCAGCAAATCCTTCGTATCAATCGTGGCGCTTTCGCCCCGGCGGAGCAGGATGAGCTCCTTGGGATTGCCGTGGGCGGTGTAAGTGGCGGTGGCAATGGCCTGTGCCAGCGTCAAGCCTTCCACCCACGGGACTTCATGGTTCTGCACGGGACCATAAATCTTGATGCCGGTGCGCTGCGTGGCGGCGATGGTGGCGAACGCGTCCTTCTGGCCGGCGAGATAGGCGGCGCGGGCATCGGCCCGGGCCTGGGATTTGGTGACGCAGCCGCTCACGGCCAGCGACAAGAGCAAAAGGGCGATCAACGTTTTCATCGAAAAATCTAACACCGATGGTTGCTGAAAGGTTGCGCGGAAAACTTATTTGCCCGGCACCTGCAGATTGCCTTTCCAGGCAGCCACGGCGGATTTTATCTCCGCCGCGCAGTTCGCCCGCGGCTTCACGAACCGCGGCGTGAACCACGGGAACGCGCCGATCAAATCCTGCGTCACGAGAATCTGCCCGTCGCAATCCGGTCCGCTGCCGATGCCGATGGTCGGGATCGAAATCGCCTGCGAAATCTCCTTGGCCACCGGGGGCGTCACCAGTTCCAGCACGATGGCGAACGCGCCCGCGGCGGCCAGCGCCTTGGCGTCGTCCAGCAGCGCCTGATGCTCCGCGTCCTTCTTGCCCTTGATATGATAACCGCCTTCTTCCAGAACATGCTGCGGCAACATTCCCAAATGCCCGCAGAAGGAAATCCCCGCCGCGATGATGGCGTTGACCTGCGGCAGAATTTCGCGTCCGCCTTCGGCCTTCACATATTCCGCACCGGCCGCGACGAGGCGCTTGGCGTCCGCAACCGCGGTTTCGATGTTCTCATAACTGTGGTAAGGCAGATCCGCGCCGAGCAACGCCTGCGGTTTCGCGCGGGCGGCGGCGCGGACGTGATGCTCCATCTCCGCCATCGTCACATGCGTGGTGTCGGGATAACCGAGGACCACCATGCCGAGCGAATCGCCGACGAGGAGCAGGGGAACACCCGCCTCATCGAGCAGTTTCGCCATCGGATAATCATACGCGGTGAGCGCGGCGATCTTCTCGCCGCGCGATTTCATGGTGCGGATCGTTTCGACTGTGATCTTGGAATTCATTGGTTGAGCTCTCAAATGGCTTAGTGGATCGGTGGATAAATGGATTTTTGTTTTACACCGATCCAACCATCCATTCATTCAACCTTCCGGTGGCTTTATCCATGGCTAAAACTTTTGACGAGTTCCTCCGGCGTGGTCGTGGCCGTGCCGACTTTGCCGACGACGATGCCGGCCGCGTGATTGGACAGGATTGCCGCCTCAATCGGCGACGCGCCCGCCGCAACCGCCAAGGTGAAGGACGCGATCACCGTGTCGCCCGCACCGGATACGTCGAAGATTTCCTGCGCGACCGTGGGGATATGAAACGGCTTCTGTCCGCGCTGGCACAGCAACATGCCCAGCTCGCCGAGGGTGATGAGCAGCAGGGCCGGGCGCAGTTCGTTCAGCAGCCGCTCCGCCACGAGCATGAGATTTTTGTCCGCGAATGGATCGGGATGGCGCGTGTCGTCCGGCAGGTTGGCCAGTTCGAACGCCTCTTTGCGGTTCGGCGTGATGAGCGACAGGTTGCTCAAATTCAAGTGATGCACGGGCTTCGGATCAAGGCTCAGCCAGACACCGCGCTCGTGGCACAGCTTTTTGAGTTCGTTCAACAACGGCTGCGTGACCACGCCCTTGCCGTAATCGCCCACGATGACGGCGTCGGCCTTCGCGATTTTCACTTTCAATTCCGCGATCAGGCTGGCGGTCAGCTTGCCGTTCAGGCTGTCACGCGTCTCGCGGTCAATGCGCACGACCTGCTGCTGGTGCGCCACGATGCGCGTCTTGACGCTCGTGTGTCGCGCGGAACTTTTCACCAGACCGGTGCAGCCGATGTTTTGCTCGCCTAAAATTTTCTGCAACTTGCGTCCGGCATCGTCATTGCCGATCGCGCCGAACAGTTCCGTCGGCGTGGCGAGCGAAATCAGGTTGCGGGCGACGTTCGCCGCGCCGCCGGGCATGAAGCTCTCGCGTTGAAAATCCACCACCGGCACCGGCGCTTCGGGCGAGATGCGCGACACGCCGCCCCAGATGAACTGGTCGAGCATCACGTCACCGACGACGAGCACGCGGGTCTTCTGCGCGGCAGTTAAAATTTGCCGGGCGCGCGAAGCGGATAGTTTTTTTGCACTCATTTTACTTTAGCCACAGATGAAACACAGATTGAACACAGATGAAAACAAAAACATTTCAATGGAAATTATTTGTGTTTCATCTGTGAAAATCTGTGGCTCAAAAAATCAATTTAAGAAAGCCGTCAACGGACTCGTCGCACTCGCCGTTTCGCTTTGCGCGCCGAGGCCGATCTCATACGCGCTGCGGCCGGCTTCCACGGCCAGCTTGAACGCGATGCCCATCCGGTTCGGATCGTGCGCCACGGCGACGGCGGTGTTCACCAGCACGGCGTCCGCGCCCAGTTCCATCGCCTCGGCCGCGTGACTCGGTGCGCCGATGCCCGCGTCCACGACCACCGGCACGGTGGCCTGTTCAATGATGATGCGAATCTGGTCGCGTGTCTGGATGCCGCGATTCGAGCCGATGGGCGAACCGAGCGGCATGACCGTCGCGCAGCCGATTTCCTGCAACCGTTTCGCCAGGACCGGATCGGCGTTGATGTAGGGCAGCACGGTGAAACCTTCCTTCACCAGAATCTCCGCCGCTTTGAATGTCTCGATCGGGTCGGGCAGCAGGTAGCGCGGATCGGGATGGATTTCGAGCTTCACCCATTTCGGCAAGCCGGCGGCGACGGCGAGGCGCGCGAGGCGGACGGCTTCCTCGGCGTTCATCGCGCCGCTGGTGTTGGGCAGGAGGAGATATTTTTTCGGGTCAATGAATTCGAGGATGTTGGCGAACGGATCTTTCTTTCCGCTCAAGTCCGCACGGCGCAACGCGACGGTGACCATTTCCGTGCCGCTGGCGGCGAGCGCATCGCGCATGGCTTCCGGCGACGGAAATTTTCCCGTGCCGAGAATCAGGCGCGAGCCGAACTCGCGTCCGGCGATGACCAGCGGTTTGGTTGAAAACGACATTGCCGACAATTTAGAAAATTGCCGAGAATTGTCGAGGCGGGATGCGGGAATGGATTTTAGAAGCTAAAAGGTCTAGTCTAATGCAGAAATCTGAACCGCCGCCGACTCGGGCCGGGAACTGTGATAGCGGAACGGCAAGTGCCGCTGCCAGTTGGATCCGGCGACTGGGTTGGCAATACCTTCAACACATCTACATAAGACCTTGATGCCATGTCCTGCCTTTCATTACTTTCGTTCTCACATTGTTTTTATCATAGAAAAGGTAATATTCCACATATTCTCGTAATCCTGGTTCCAGCTCAATCCTAACGGCATGTCGCCCAGTGCCATCTTCGTAAAAATTAACTTCAGAAAAAAAGAAATCGCGATCCTTTGGAAAAACTTTGTGTGCGTAGGCTTCGTAATCATCAATAATTGCCTTGTCATGCTGGGAGCCAGTATCTCCGTCGAGATACCAGCCCACCAACGGCTTGTTTGTGTAGACATTTCCGTGGCCACCGTGCTCACGGAGCAATGTCGCCATGTCTTTGTCATCAAATCCAAACTGCAAAGG
>Ga0114951_10004768_pt1 | contig 12922 bp, 2 predicted proteins | sample AM7aDNAmetaG_FD_88677 | JGI IMG/M metagenome (GOLD analysis project Ga0114951, IMG submission 88677) | Freshwater microbial communities from Finland to study Microbial Dark Matter (Phase II) - AM7a DNA metaG | ecosystem: Environmental > Aquatic > Freshwater > Lake | place: Finland: Lake Alinen... | reverse complement strand
TTGTGGCGGGCGGCGCGTGGGCGGCGGACAATCTGCCGGTGCCGGATCAAACATTTAAAGTCAATGTGCCGGTGGGGGGGAATCCGCTGGAAATACAATTGCAATCCAAACTGAGCACGCTGTATGCCGCCGAGCCGACTCCGGATGCCGCGGCGGGAATGGTGCGGGTGGGGACTGTGGCGCTGGAGCAAGGCGTGCGGTATCCGTCGGTGCTGGGAGATTTTTACTCGGGAAATTCCGTTGGCGAAAAGCTGCTTCCGTCCGGCAAGGATGGGTTTCCCATGATGAATCCGGACAGCACGTATCTGACCAGTTGGCTGAATAAACAATGGGCGACCGTGAATCTGAATCTGGCCCACACGCATCAGCTCGAAAAAACGGGCGACCAGGTGGTGATGGGCGCCTCCAAAGCCGTGACGGTATTGAAGGACTCGCTATTTTTCAGCGTGGGCGAGTATCTGTTCAATGACCTCAACACGCGGTACTGGTCGCGGACGACCGACCTGATGTTGGACTACGGCTGGCAGCACTGGAATTTCTCAATGGCGATCGAACAGCGGGAAGATCCCAGCCTGCGCGCGCAGTCGGTCTGGGCGGCAATCAAGAAAAAATTTTAGCGACCACCCAAATCCACGGGTAATCTTTCAAACCGGTTGATTTCCTCAACAAAACGAAGACCCCCACGTTCTGTGCCAGAACTACAGTGTATCGATAACTCCCGGTGGGTCGGGTCGGCCCAGACGGCGCGGTTGGGACACCGCTTCCCTACCTCGGATTTTCCCCGGCGGGCTGTCCCGCCTGCGCGGACGTAGCCGCTCCGGCGTGGCGAAGGCCCGAGCCCGCCGTTCGCACCGAAAAAAATCTTAGCCGAGGATTTGGGGACCAGCAGGCGGCTTGGTTAGTTGACCTGGAGAATGAGAGTTCGCGTGCCGGTCTGCAACCGCGCGTCCATGGCTTGAACCGTGATGGTGAACACGCCGGCCGTCGTCGGCTTGCCCGAAATGATGCCCGTCTTTTTGTTGATCGCCAGGCCGGCGGGAAGTGTGAACCCATTCGGCGCCGACCAGAACCACTGGAAGGGAGCCACGCCGGTTCCAGCCGTGACCGCGAGTGTTGCTGTGTATTGTTGATTGGTGGTCGCGATCGGGAGGGAGGAGGTGGCGATGGTCGGGGCGGGCGGGATGATGATGGTGAGCAACGCATTGGTGGTGGCGCTATCGGCCAGGTTGATCTTGAAGGCTTTGGCTTGGAGCGTGGTGGTCCGGGTCAGCAGGAAGGCTTTCTTGAGATAGACGGTCGAGAGACTGGTCGGAGCGATGCCATTCGTGGTGTAGTGAATCGTGGCCCCGGTAGTGGCGCAACTCAGCGTTACCAGGACCCCATTCGTGAACGTGCCGCCGGCCGGAGTGATCGTCGGCGTCTGGACTGTTGCCAGCGCATTGGTAAAGTTGGCCGTATAGGTTGCATTGGTCGGCAACACTGAGATCGTGCGGGGATTTTTCGTTGTGCCGTCGCTCCAGCCGGTAAACATCCAGCCATTGGTTGGATTCGGCGCGATCTGCTGGGACGAAAAAACCGGGTAGGTGCCCCCACCACTGACGGTTCCGCCATTGGTTGGATTTGCCAGAACAGTGATCACCGCCGTCTGGAATTTGAAGTTCGCGGTATATTTCGCCCCGCTCAAGGCGACGGTAATCGAGCGGGTGGTGTTGGTATTGCCATCGCTCCAGCCAGTGAAATTCCAAAAACTGCCGGGAGTGGCTGAAATCGATTGGATTGATCCCACCGCGTAGGTCCCACTACCGTGCACAGTGCCGCCTCCGACCGGGTTTGCGACCACGGTGATCGTGGCCGGCGTGAGAGTGCTGGGAGTGAGCGCATGGACGCCGTCATCGGTAAAAATAACGGCCCGGCTGCGTGGCGCATCCAGGACCGCGACCGGAAAGAAGTGCCGGCGCCGGAACGTCGCGGGTGGGTCACCGGCCACCGCCAGCGGCGCAAACGAGGTGTCGCGGCCGACCCGGAGTTGATAGACTTGGCTGGAATAATTCTCGGTATTGGCCGGGGGGTATTGGCCGCCGAGCAGGAGGATGCTGGCGGTGGCCGGATGATAGACGATCGATCCCATGAGCTGGGGAGTGTGTGAACTGACGGGGACAAGGTTGCTCCAATTTGTGGTGGCGTAGTTGAATGACCACAGATCCTGATAGAGTTCGGAGCTGTAGCCATTATATAAGCCATCATTATCCCACCCGTAAAATCCGGAATCGAGCGCGTATTGGACGCCGTTGGAAGTTCCGCTGCCGCCCCACAGGAACAAGCGGGTGCCGGCCGGGTCGGGGGCAATACTATTGACCCCGTTCTCCCGCGGCCAGGGCCGCCCGACAACGCCGGGGTTATTGGTCTGTAATTGCGTCCAGGTCCCATTGGCGGGATTGAAGTCCCACAGCCAATTCCGGAAGGTGTACCCGCCATATCCGCCAAACGTGTTGATCCGGCCCGTGAGCGGATTCCACCAGATGCTGTTGGAAAAGTCAGTGGTCGTCAATGCCCCGCCGCCGAGAGATTGCCAGACTCCTCCCGTGGTCGGAATGGCATAGACAGTCCCGCGCCCATCCAACCAGGCCAGGATCCGCTGGCTGGTCGAATCATAAACCGCCGTGTGAAGTTGGCCGGGCCAATTGCGGGCGGGCAGGGTGATAAAGGTGTTGCTGGCCAGATTATAGGCGATCAATGCGCCGGGTCGGCCCGTTGATTTGGCGACGGAATAAACAATCCCGTTGGTGTAATCGACCCCGGCGGCCGTGGGATAAAACTGCGCTGGAATCTGATTGGAGGTGCAGAGGCGGGTCCAGGAGAACAGGGAATGGCTGGCCGCCTCACTGGCATAAAGTTGGGTGATATCATTGGTCGCGAGCGCACGATTGTACAAGCGCAGGTTGGCGATGATGCCGTTCCAAAATCGTGGATCGGCCGGGTCATCCAACGCGCGGGCGCCCACCCACAAGCTGGGTGGATTGAGGTAATTGATCACTTTCACCGGATTGCTGCCGGTGAGTTGGCCGTTCACGTAGACTTCCAAACCGGTGGAGAGGGCGGTCAATACCACATAGGACCATTGATCGGTTGGCATGGTAAAACTGGCCCCGCTGAAATCGTAATTGGTCCCATCCAGACTCTGGCAGACCCAATTGTTATCCTCGCTATAATTATCATCGATCAGCACGGCCGGAGGGGTGACTGCGCGCGGATAGACCCACATTCCGATGGTGAAGTTGGTGTAGCTAAACCAGGTCCCGAGATCCAGATGATGGGCGACTTGCCCGGTAAAATCGAGTCCGTCGCCGGCGGGGGTATTGGTAAAGGTCGCTGTGCCGAAAAGCGTGCCATTGTTGCTGTTGCCGCTCGCGTCATTGACGTTGCCAGTGAACGGGTAATATGCCACCAGCCCCGTGGTAATATCTGCCCGGACCGGGGCGGTTGCCCCCAGGGTCCAGACGGCCAAACTCACCACCAGCCATTGCCACCATTTATTCATATAAATTTCCAGTCACACAAAATATCAAATTAACCCGGCCAGTCGAAGTTTAAGTCCGGGACTGGCGAAAGATTTGGGCCGGGCTTTCCCGGCGCAGCGGGCCGACTTTACTGTGGGGTCATTCTTTTTCCAACTCCAGATGCAGCGTCAGTTCCGCCCCGTCGTCAACGTGCAGTTCCCGGCTAAACTCTTTGTAGCCGGCCTTTTGGACTGTCACGGTGTGGGGGCCGCGAAGTTTCAGCTTTGCCGGAGCATTGCCGACATAGCGGCCATCGATTGCGACGTCGGCGTCGGGGGTCTCACATTGCACGCTGACGGTGCCGCAGTGATCTTCGGGAAATCCGGTCGGTTCTGCAGACTTTTGTTCCGGAGATTCGAGAGCTGCATTCTGAAACTGGCCAGCCTTCCAAAATCCCGATCGGGTCGTGCCGTCCGGCAGGGTCTGTATGCCGCGGCCCGCGCGCTGACCGGCCTGCCAATCACCCTCGTATTTTTCGCCGTTCGGCAAGCTCCAGACCCCGTGGCCTTCCCGCTGGCCGGCCCGCCAATCGCCAACATATTTTTCTCCCGTCGGCAGGCTCCAGACCCCGTGGCCCTGACGTTGGCCGGCCTGCCAATCGCCTTCGTATTTTTCGCCGCTGGGCCAGCAGCCCACCCCGTGTCCATTAAATTTTCCGTCCGCCCATTGCCCGACGTATTGGAAGCCGTACGGGAGGGTCCACACGCCGTGGCCTGAGCGTTTGTCAGCCTGCCAATCCCCGTTATAACTTTCACCGTTGGGGAGGGTTTCGATGCCGTGCCCGGCGCGTTTGCCGGCCTGCCATTGCCCGTCGTATTTCCAGCCGGTTGGCAGGATCTCGATGCCGCGCCCTTCGCGTTTGCCGGCCCGCCATTCCCCATTATAAACCGTGCCGTTTCGCGAGATGAACTCACCACGCCCATTAAATTTCCCGTCCGCCCATTGCCCGTCGTATTGGAAGCCGTTGGGCAGGGTGTAAACTCCGTGCCCGTTTTGTTTGCCGGCCTGCCATTCGCCGGCGTATTTTTCGCCGTTGGGAGCGGTCCAGACCCCGCGACCAGTTTGTTTCCCAGCCTGCCACTCGCCGACGTATTTTTCGCCGTTGGGAGCGATCCGGGTGCCGGAACCGTGGGGGACGGATGATCCATTGATTGCGCTAACTTTGAGTGAGCCGGTGTATTTTGCGCCATCGCTGAGAACAACATCAGTGCCCGACCAGATCTGTCCGATCGGCCGGTGCGCGGGGGGCGGTGGGGTCTTCCCTGCTTTGGCAACTCCGGTGCTGGCGGGAGCGGGCGGGGAGTTTTTTGCGGGAGTCGCACAGCCGGAAGTGTAAACGGTGGATAGCGATACCGCCAAGGCCAGAAAACTAGCGGCGTTAAGGAATAAGCGTTTCATCTCTCCCCTTTACAAGTTTGTGTTGATAGCTTGGGCGACGGCAACAGTGGCGAGCCACAGCAAACGGTCAGCAGCACTTTCAACCAGAGCCGTTTCATGGCCGGTGTTCTAGCAGGTCGTTCCCCGTGGCGCCAGAATATTTTGGCGATGGCGCAGTCCGTGGTGTGGGTGGGGGGGCTTGGGATGGGCAGGCCGGCACTCAAATCCCAAGCGTGCCGGCGGTCAGAGACCGTGTCGAATCGAACGACGCGGTCTGGAGACCGACGCCGAACAGTGGAGAACACCCTCGCCCGGACGAATCGCAATCAGGTTGGCGGTCTGGAGACCGACGCCGAACAGTGGAAGGACGAAACACCACGCTTGGAGTTGCTGCGCGGCTTGCGGACTTACTTGGCGGTGCCGGTTTTGCCCAACGTGGCTGTGTAATGAAGTGTCGGCACGACTGCGAATGCCTCGTTCCCGATCAAAACAGCCACGGGCAGCGTCACAATCCGCCCAGGTTTATTAATCGGCTCATTTGTCAAGCCATGGGCTGCCAGCGGAATCCGCCACGCACCTTTGTGGCGGGTGATCGTTGCCGTCCAGTAGCCCGGCAGTTTTTTTGTTGGTTTGGTGTAGGCCAGGACACAGGTGCCATTCGCGCCGACACCGCGGCCTTTCGCATTCAGAGTGAAAAACGCTTGGACATCCCCCACATCCACGACCACTGGAATCCCCATGAGCTGGATAAGATTGGTAATCCCCGGCAGATTGAGCCTGGATTTCAAACTCAGGCTGTCGGCGTTGGATCGGGCAAAGTTCAAGCTGATCGTCAATTTGGTGATCGTCAGCTCGCACGCCGCAATCACGGTCAGATTGCTGCGGACGCTCAGGGGGCCATCACTCACCTGAACGCTGGCGAGATACGGGCCACAGTTGGAGGATCCATAGGCATGGGTCGCCAGCGTCACGGCGGACCAGGCGCTGGTGTCGCCATCGCCATAGGTCCACTGATAGGTCAGGGCGTTTCCAGCGGCGTGCTGCGCCGCCACATTGAAGACGTTGGTTTCCCCAGCGACAACCACGGTGCGGTTACTGATGATGAAGAGGGCATTGGTGACAAACGGCACGAGCGTAATCACGGGTGGTTGATCAAACTGCGCGACCAACTCGCGATTGGTCGAGGCGCGGAAGCTGTAGCTGGCCTCGGGACTGACGACGATCGCGTTTTCCGTCCAGGCGATAAACTGATACGGGGTAACATTCGTAGCGGTCACCGTGACGTTGGAGCCGCAGGGAATGATCCCACCGCCACGGGTCGTCCCACCGGCCTCCGGTGAACTCCGCGTTGTCACTGAGTAGGGGATCGGCGCAAAGTTTGCGATTAAAGTTCGGTTGCCGGTCAAGACCAGTGAGTAGTTGGTGGTCGTGCCGACAACGGTCCCGTTCTCGGTCCAGTTGGCGAATTGATAACAGGCGGCTGGTGTTGCGGTGAGCGTAACGGTTGTCCCGCAATTCGTGGTGGTATCGCCGCCGGTGGTTCCTTGACCCACGGCGTCCGTCGTGACCGAGAAGGGAATCGGTGTAAAGTTCGCGATGACAGCTCGGTTGCTGGTCAAGACGAACGGGTAATTTGTGGCGGTGCTCACGACGGATCCGTCCTCAGTCCAGTTGGCGAATTGATAACAGGCGGCTGGCGTCGCGGTGAGGGTGACCTGTGCCCCGCAATTTGTGGTGGTATCGCCGCTGGCGATCCCCTGACCCGCCACGCCGGTCGTGACCGAGTAGGGAGTCAATCGCAACGTGGCGGCTGCCGAATTGACTGAGGCGCAAACATTGCTAAACACCGCGCGATACTGGGTGCCGTCGTTCGCCAGCTCTGTTGTGAAACTGTACGTCAAATTACTTGCTCCGGGGATCATGTTCCAGATGCCACCTGAATTGGCACTGCTCTGCCATTGGATGGTGGGGGTGGGGCTGCCGCTGGCCGCGGCTTGGAAACTGGCCGGTGCACTGGCGCAGAGCGTCAGGTTGGTCGGTGCCGTGCTCACACTGGGCGCCACGTTTACAGTTACGGACGTGACGCTGGAGGTGGTGGGCGCGCAGGTTCCGCTGGTGATCTGGGCCCGATAATAGGTGGTGCCAGTCAAGGGGCCGGTCGGCAAACTGGCGGCCATTTCGCCCACAAGATTGCTGAAGGTGACGTTGTCGACGGATGCTTGCCACTGGATTGTACCGGTAAAACCGGTGAGATTTACCGTTGTTTCGCCGCCACTGCACACCGCAGCGGCGGTGGGAATCGCTGTTCCGCCAACCGCAAACGGATCGACCAGGATTGTCAATTGCGGGGCATCCGCCGTCGGGGGGGTGGCGCACCCGGCGCTGGAAATTAATTGGCAATCAATCTTGTCACCGTTAACCAGACTGGCATCGGTGTAGGTGTTGCTGCTCGTGCCCACCAGCAGGCCATTCTTTTTCCACGCGTAGCTTGGGCGGCTGCCGCCGTCGACCGGGGTGGCTGTGAACGTGACTGTCGTGCCGGTGCAGATTGCTAATGAGGTAACGGCTTTGCCGGTGCGGGACGCCGGCCCCGGATTGACGCCCACGCTCACGAGTGGAGTGACGGTGGGATTGACAATCACCTGAGCCACGGTGGAGGTGGCGGAGTTGCAGGGGGAATTCTGCACGATGGCCCGGAAATAGGTGGTTGTGGTCAGCGGGTCGGTCGCTGTCGGATTCGCCGCCGCTTTCAGATCTGTCCACCCTGCGTTGTTGGTCGAACTCTGCCATTGAATAATCAGCCCAGTCTGACCCGCGAGTGTGAGGGTGGTCCCGGTGCCGCTGCAGACCGCGCTGGCCGACGGCGTCGCCGTCCCGCCCACGGAGACCGGCGTCACCACCATTGTCAACTGCGCGGCGGTCGCGGTGGTTGTCGTCGCGCAGCTCGCCGTGGAAGTTAATTGGCAGTCAATCGTGTCGCCGTTGGCCAGGCTCGTGTCGGTGTAGGTATTGCCGCTGCCGCCGACCACCGTGTTGTTCTTTTTCCAGAGGTAGTTCGGGCGGCTGCCGCCGTTGACTGGGGTGGCGGTGAACGTGACTGCGGTACCCGCACAGATCGCAGTCCCGGGATTGGCTTGGACGGTGACAGTGGGAGCCACCGTGGGGTTGACGGTCACTTGGGCGACGGTGGACGTGGCGGTGCTACAGGGGGAATTCTGCACAATCGCCCGGAAATAGGTGGTCGAGGTCAGCGGGCCGGTCGCATACGGATTCGCCGTGGCGATCAAGCTCACCCAGGTTGCATTGTTGGTTGAGCTCTGCCATTTTACAATTGCGCCGGTCTGACCCGCGAGCGTGAGGGTGGTTCCGGTGCCGCTGCAGACCGCGCTGGCCGACGGCGTCGCCGTCCCACCCACGGAGACCGGCGTCACCGCCATCGTCAACTGCGGCGCATTCGCCGTTGCCGGGGCGACACAACCGGCGGTGGAAGTTAATTGGCAATCGATTTTATCCCCGTTGGCCAAGCCAGTCGCGGTGTAGGTATTGCTGCTGCCGACCACCACCGTGTTGTTCTTTTTCCAGAGGTAGCTCGGGCTGCTGCCCCCGTTGACCGGCGTGGCGGTAAACGTCACCGTGGTGCCCGCGCAGATCGTGGTTCCTGGATTGGCACGCACGCTGACGGAGGGCGTCACTGTTGGATTGACGAGCACTTGGGCCACGCTGGAAGTGGCCGTATTGCAGGGGGAATTCTGGACCACGGCTCGGAAGAAGGTGGTTGCGGTCAGGTTGCCGGTCACAGCCGGATTCGCCGTGGAGGCAATGTCCGACCAGACTGCATTGTTGGTTGAGCTCTGCCATTTTACAATTGCGCCGGTCTGGCCTGTGAGCGTGAGGGTGGTTCCGGTACCGCTGCAGACCGCGCTGGCCGACGGCGTCGCCGTCCCGCCCGCCGAGGCGGGCGTCACAGTCAATGCGGCGACCGTCGAGGTCGCGCTGCCGCCGTCATTGCTGACCAAGCACCGGTAGTTGGCCATGGCAGCGGCGGTGGCTGGTGCCACCGTCAACACATTGGCGGTGGCGCCGCTGGACGCGCCGCCGTTGTTCAGGTTCACATTATTGGTTTGCCATTGGTAGGTGAAGGTCCCGCCGCCGGTGGCAGTCACGGTAAAACTGGCGGTGCTGCCGGCGCAAACATTCGTGGCCTGTGGCGGCTGGGTAATGGCCGGTGGTGGATTCAACACCACGATCAAGTTTGACTGGGTATTGGTGGTTGCGGTTGCGGCGTCGCTGACAATCAGCGTCACGGAATAGGTGCCAACCGCATAGGTGTTGGTCACGGCGGTGTCGGTTGTATTGGTGGTGGTGCCATTGCCGAAGTCCCAATACCGATTGGTGATTCCGCCCGTCGATTGATCGGTAAAAGCGACTGTGAGCGGTGCCACTCCGTTCGTCGGGCTGGCGGTGAAATTGGCGACCAGCGTGTCGATGCCCAGACCTGTGACGGGGTTGCTGGACGTCCCGCCGTTGCTGGTAAACAGCACGGCGTCTGAATATCCGCCGGCTGCGGGCGGCGTAAAACTCACGACGACGTTCGTCATTCCGGCACTGGCGAGTGTGAACGGACTGCCAGACACCACGGCAAACGGAGCGGCGCAGGTGGCCGTCCCGCTTAACGCGCCGCACCCGGTGTTGGTCACGGCCCAGCTGATCTGCACCGTTGCCCCGGTCGTCACTGCACCAAAGTTCCACAGGGCCGGGCTGACACCCAATTGACCCGGTGCAATTGTTAACGTGGCCGTCGTGGAGGTCACACTGCCACAGGCGTTACTGAACACCGCGCGATACTGGTTACCATCGTTCCCCGGCCCGACAGTGAAACTGTAGGTGGTATTACTGGCTCCGCTGAGGGTCGTCCAGGTAGTGCCCCCATTGGTGCTGGTCTGCCATTGGCAGGCGGGTGCGGGACTGCTGCTCGCGGCGGCACTGAAACTTGCGAGAGTTCCGACACACGTCGTTCGATTGATTGGTGCAGTGGTTACGCTCGGTGGGGTGTTGACCGTCATTGTCAACCGGGTGGCGTTGGTGGTGGTCGGGGTGGCGCAGTCGGCGTCCGAGATCAACTGGCAATCCAGCGTGTCGCCGTTGGCCAGACCGCTATCGGTGTAGGTATTGCTGCTGTCGCCGACGACCCCATTTTTTTTCTTCCAGACGTAGGTCGGACTGCTTCCGCCATTGACTGGTGTGGCTGTGAATGTCACCGCTGTGCCGGCACAAATCGTGGTCCCCGGATTGGCGGTCACACTCACCGTTGGGGTCACGGTCGGGTTGACCGTGATCTGCGCGACGCTCGAAGTGGCGGAGCCACAGGGCGAATTCTGGACCACGGCCCGGAAGTAGCTCGTTGTTGTCAGATTGGTGGTGGCGTAGGGATTGGCGGTCGTCAGGACGTCCGACCAGGTTGTATTGTTGGTCGAAGCCTGCCATTTCACGATCGCGCCGGTCTCGCCCGCGAGTGTAATCGTCGTGCCGGTGCCGCGGCAGACCGCATTGGTCGCGGGTGTCGCGGCTCCCCCCGCCGAGTTTTCTGCCACTGTCAACGCTGCGACCGCGGAAGTGCTGGTCCCGCTGGCATTGCTGATCAAGCAGCGATAGTCCGCTGCCGTCCCGGGGCTGGCCGGTGTCACCGTTAGAACATGGGTGGTGACGCCGCTATAGGCGCCGCCATTGTTCAGCGACGCATTATTGGTTTGCCACTGATAGGTGAAAGGGCCGGTGCCGGTCGCAGTCACGGAGAATAAGGCGGTGCCCCCGGCGCAGACGTTTGTGGGCTGGGGCGATTGGCTGATAATGGGCAGGGCGGGTGATCCGCAGGATCCGCCCCCATCCGGGCAGCTCTGGCTTTGGAATGTTAATCGCAGGCCGGTGCTGAGGCCCCCCGTATTGCATTCAAAGGTTGTGGAGGAGCTGCCGGTATCTTTTTGGACGCCCACGGTCGCGCTGGAGCCATTGCCATTGAGGTTGCCGTAGAGGATGTCAAAACGGGTCTGGCCCTCGTAGAGGCGCACTTCAAAGTTCACCGTGGCGCCCGCGCAGGAGGCATTGTAGTAGCTGGCACGCCATTCGATATTAAAAATTCGGTTCGGGGCGACGCCGGAGGTGGAAGTGTAGATGCCGTTATTGGCGCAATCCGTGCGCAAGTCTTCCCAGAATGCGAAAATGGCATTGTTGACCCCGCTTTGCGGGAGGCAGGCGTTGGCGTAGGCGGTGCTGCTGCTGCCAAACTGGAGGTTGCCGTTGGAACTCAACGTGACGTTGCTAAACGTCTGGCCGTAGAAGGTGTAGCCGAAGGGCAGATTGATGGTGGTGACAGCATCGTCGGCATGATTGCCGGTATCGGTGCCGCCGGCCACAATGCTGGCGCCGGTAGCCTGTGTGATCAGATAGCCGGTGTTACTGCCGGCCAATTGATAATACAGAGTCGTGGTCCCCCCGGTGTAGGTCAGGGTCAAAGTCAGCGCCACGGACTGGCCGCATGTGAAACCGGGGGCGGTGCTGATTTTAAACGGCGTGGAATTGGTGCCGCTGGCCGCGGGTGCCAGGTTTGCGTAACTCGCGGTTGGCTGGGTAACCGTGACGCCGGAGGTGGTCGTGGTCAGCGTTGCGGTCACGTTGCTGGCAGTGCGCGTGCCGATATTTTGGATGAACAAGTTGATGAGATTACATTCATTGGGATCGATCAACCCATTGCCGTTGCCGCCGCTGACCGCCGAACCGCTGGCCACCAGGTTGGGCGCGGGGATGACCGGCCCGGTCAGCGCATTGATCAGATTGGTGCCGGCGGGTGTCCCCCAGCCGGTGCACAGATCATAGCCGGTCACCGCCGCGAATTTGCTGGGGCTGCTGGTCGAGAAATTATTGCCGGTGGTGATGTCATGAAAACAGGTCGTGGACCGGCTGCCCTTGCCAATCGCGTACAGGGCGGGATTCAGAAATCCGACCGGCCCCTGCCCATTGCCAACGGCCTGCTGGTTGATCAAGGCTGTGTAGCCGGCCCATAACGGGGCGGCGCAACTGGTGCCGCCAAAGGTGCCGGTGCTGCCGTTGTTGTAGCACACCCAGACGTTGTCGCCGGTCAAGGCCACGTCCGGCACGTTGCGCATGGTGGTGGACCCTTGGTTGGCGGCCATGCTGATGCCTTGCTGGTAGGCTGGGATGGCATAATAAGTACTGCTGCCGCCGCTGCTGCCGGTCCCGCCCCCCCAGTTCCAGACAGTTTCGGAAACATAACTCCCGCCAGCGCCGGTGGTCGTCAGGGTGGTGCCACCCACTTCCGTGACGTTCGTGCTATCCGACGGAAATTCGATGGCCGCGGTGAAGGCGTCGGAATCGCCCGTCGCATTAAAAAAGGATTGGCCCTGCGCGGCCATTTGCCGGAAAATTCCTTCGGCGGTCGGGTCGGGGCTGCCGCCGCCCCACGAACAACTGAGTTGTTTGGCCTGATTATCGTTCGCCATCCGATTGAGCAAATCAACCCAGGGGCTGGGGTTCGGCGCTTCGTACACAAAAATCTTGCCGACGCCCGGCGCCATTGCCAGGACCATCTCAATATCGAGGCACACTTCGCTGTTGCCGCTGCCGGGCGTGGTCACGCCGCCGTCGACGGGAATATTGGTGACGAGGGTGCTCGTTGTAATTCCGGCCTGGCTGATGTAGGCCGCGATATCGGCCGCGTAATACCCATCAAACTGCAACAGGCCGACGTTTTGGCCGGTGCCGCGCAGCGTCGTGCCCGGCACATAGGCCGCGCGGAAATCGTTCCCGCGATAGGTGCCGTTCGGACCTGAACCGGAGTTCGGCCGAACCGCCGCCGTGCGGGGGGCGGGCTGGATGCGGTGGTGCGGGTGGGGGAGGGCGTAACTATCCAGGTTGCTGATGTGCAGGACCGCCACCGGCAGGTGCAGGGTCGGCTCCGAATCAGGGGCGTAGAA
>Ga0114951_10004763_pt1 | contig 12936 bp, 9 predicted proteins | sample AM7aDNAmetaG_FD_88677 | JGI IMG/M metagenome (GOLD analysis project Ga0114951, IMG submission 88677) | Freshwater microbial communities from Finland to study Microbial Dark Matter (Phase II) - AM7a DNA metaG | ecosystem: Environmental > Aquatic > Freshwater > Lake | place: Finland: Lake Alinen... | reverse complement strand
GGTTGATCAGAGCGTGAAAATGTATATTGAAAGGGGATTCCTGAGCCTGGTTGTTTCATTCGGGTGCACCGGCGGGCAACATCGTTCAGTGTATTGTGCAGAATCGCTGGCTCGTCACATCAGGTCAAAATTTCCGGTTGCGGTTGAAGTTGTCCACACAGAGTCTCAAAATTTTACGGTGACCCCATGAATCCGTCATCTCAACATACACACGTCAAAGCCATGATCCTGGCAGCAGGTTTAGGTACGCGTCTTAAACCTCTGACTGATGTTAAACCCAAGGCATTGCTTGAGATTAACGGTACAACGCTGCTGGAGATGGCTGTTGCTCATCTTGTGCAGGCAGGAGTGAAAGAGATCATCGTTAACGTTCACCATTTTGCTGACCAGGTTATTGATTTCCTGAAACAGAAAGAGAATTTCGGAGTTGACATCACCGTTTTCGATGAATCCGGTCAGTTACTTGATACCGGTGGCGGACTGAAGAAAGCAGCGGATTTTTTCGGTGATGGCCGGCCTTTTATCGTCAGGAATGTCGACCTGGTTTCTGATCTTGATTTTTCAAAGATGATGGGTTTCCATCTCATGCATTCTCCGCTAGCGACATTGGCCGTGAGAAACCGGGAAACTTCCCGTTATTTTCTTTTTGATGATTCAGATCAGTTGGCCGGATGGACAAATACTAAAACAGGGGAGACTTTACAATCCCGTGAATCTCGTGGAGTCATTCGCAAACTGGCATTCAGCGGCATTCAAATCATTGATCCGAAGATCTTCCCCTTGATCACTGAAGAAGGAAAATTTTCGCTCACCGGGCTTTACCTTCGTCTTGCAAAAAATGAAAAAATTATTTGTTATGAGGATAATTTCTCAAAGTGGAAAGACATCGGAAAATCAATTCATGACCTGGATGATGAATAGATTCTTGTTAGAATTTTATCTGTAAACCGGCAATGGAAAAATTCCTGGTAAAAACTGCGGAATACCTTTATCACCAGTACGGTGACGAGATTTCGGAACTATGCATCATCCTCCCTAACCGCAGGGCAGGTCTGTATCTTAAGAAATATTTTGCAGCGCTGATACAAAAGACCATCTGGGCGCCTTCCATTTTTTCGATCGAAGATTTTATGATAAGGCTTTCGAACCTGAAAGTTTGTGATCCGTCCGAAGTGTTATTTGAATTGTATGAAGTGCATAAGATACTGGAAGGAGAAAAGGCACAGGAATTCGATGAATTTGTTCACTGGGGACAGCAACTTCTTGGTGATTTTAACGAGATCGACAGTTACCTTGTCAATTCAAAAGACCTGTTTGAATTTCTCAATGAAGCCAAGGCTCTTACATTATGGAACCTGGAGAACATGCCATTGACGGATTTCGAAAAACGTTACCTCCACTTTTACAATTCACTCGGAAAGTACCATGAATTCCTGGCTTCCCGGCTTTTGGACCAGGGTCAGGCTTACCCTGGATTGTTATTCAGAAAAACTACTGAAATGATTCCCGAAATAGTCCCGGATCTGGAGTGGAAAAAAGTGGTTTTTGCCGGATTTAATGCCATGACAAAAGCTGAGGAAACACTGATCGATGCGCTGGTCCGGGCCGGGAAAGGCGAGCTTTTATGGGATGCCGATGCATACTACATGGAGGATGAAAAGCAGGAAGCAGGATATTTTTTAAGGAACTGGAAGAAGAAATGGAAAAACATTCCGTTTAACTGGATTGATACTGATTTTAAAAATTCTCCAAAAACGATACGGATTACAGGTATTCCGCTTCATGTGGGCCAGGCAAAATATTGCGGACAATTACTCGGTGATATTTCCCCGGATGCCAGCGAAGCTGAAAATACTGCCGTGATTTTAATGGATGAACAGCTGCTTGTTCCATTGCTGAATTCCCTTCCGGAAAATATCAATGAGCTGAACATCACCATGGGCCTTCCTCTCCGGCAGACTCCCTTGTTCGACCTGCTGGATACGATTTTCAGAATGCATCTCAACATCCAGCGCTTTACACTGCCTACCAGGACCAGTGCCGGGAAGTTCTATTTCCGTGATGTGCTGAAAATTCTTCAGCATCCCTATATGTCAGGAATGGCAAGGACAATGACAGATTCAAGTCCTTTCTCCGTCAACGACCTGGTTGATTCGATAAAAAAGGGGAATAAGATTTTCCTCGGGAAGAAAGACCTGTATCAGTCTGATGCAGGATTATTTTCACAGAACCTGAGTTTTATCGATCCTCTGTTTGAGCCCTGGAACAATATCCGGGATGCACTGAAATACCTGAAACAATTTATTGGCAGCATGCATGATGGGCTGATCCGGAAAAAAAATGAGACAGGGAAGCGAAATGACAACCTGGAGCTTGAATATCTTTTTGCTTTTTCAAAGATCATTTTCAAACTTTCAACTTTATCAGCAAAATTTGATTCAGTAAAAAACCTGCTGACACTTTACAATCTTTTTAAGCAGATGTCAGGCTTCACTTCATTGCCTTTCTATGGTGAACCGTTAAAGGGAATCCAGGTGATGGGAATGCTTGAAACACGTACCCTTGATTTCGACCGGCTCATCCTGCTTTCTGCAAATGAAGATCTTCTTCCATCAGGAAAAACAAGCCAGTCCTTCATTCCATTTGACATCCGCCGGCATTTCCAGCTTCCGACCTACAAGTATAAATATTCTATTTTTGCCTATCATTTTTACCGGCTTCTGCAGCGGTCTTCCACAATCAATCTGCTGTATAACACCGAGCCCGATGAACTCGGAGGCGGGGAAAAAAGCAGATTCATCAAGCAGATCCTTCATGAGCTGAAGTCTTATAATCCATCAATTGTTATCGAAGAAAATATTCTCGTAACACCTCTTCCGCCGGTTAGACTTCCTTCCCGGATCAGTATTCCCAAAACCGGTGATGTTTATGAGCGGTTAATGAAGAAAGCTGTTTCAGGGCTTTCCCCGACAGGGTTGAATAATTACATCCAGTGCTCCCTCAAATTTTATTTCAGGGATCTTCTTGGCCTGGAAGAACCCAGGGAAATCAAAGACACGATTGATGCACAAATCATGGGACAGGCAGTGCATAAAGCACTGGAGATTCTTTTTGCACCTTTCAAAAATAAGAAGGTTGGGAAAGATGCTATTGAAGGAATGCTGAAAGATCATGAAGCCGCCGTCAACCTGGCGTTTGAACAAAAATACCAGGGCGCTGATACATCTTTCGGGAAGAATCATCTGCTGGTAAAAGTCGGGAGAATACTGGTCCGAAGATATCTGCACTATGAATTGAAAAACCTGGAAGACCTGGGGGCACAAGGCCTGGATCTGTCATTGGTGGATCTTGAACAATACATTGAACGGAAGATTGAAATCCCCCTGGCAAATGAAAATCTTCCGATAAAACTTAAGGGATTTATTGACAGGATCAACAGGATAGGAGAGGACTGGCAGATCATCGATTACAAAAGCGGCAAGGTAGTTTCAAAGGAACTGATCCTTGAAGACTGGAAGCTTCTGAGGACCGAGCCTGAATTCAGCAAGGTCCTTCAACTGATGACTTATGCCTACCTGTTCTCAAGGAATCACCCGGGTATACCTGGCAATATCATGACTGGAATTTTATCATTACGCAGGATCAATGAAGGATTTATGCGGGTAACCCTGCCGGGAACAGATAAAAACAGTGTAAACGGGAATATCGGTTCCCGTGACATTCTTGATTTTGAAAAAGTGCTGATCCAGATCATTCAATCGGTTTTCGATACCACGGTTCCGTTTCAGCAAACGGAGGATGCTTCACATTGTAAATACTGTGAGTTCATCGATCTTTGCGGCCGTTGATTTCTGCTTCCGAAAAAACAGTTGCCTCGTAGATATAAAGTTCTGCTGTTTTCCAGCCATCCCAGCCGATACCGGCTTTATCCCGCGAACAATGTCCCAAAAAATCTTCCTTGCTCCAGCCGGTCTCTGTTGCAACCTGGGGAAGAAAAGTTCCTGAGTTATATCCTTTTTTGATATAGATGCCATGTTTCCCGAGGATGATCTCATCCGGAGACGATATTTTTTTCATCGGCGACAACACTGAAATCTCGATCTCCAGGTGACTGATCTCCTGTGAAGATACAGGATCAAACCGGGTATCTTCCGTGGCAGAAGCGATGGCCATCTCCTGGATCAGCTGGTAAAGAGGTTCATCTGAGGTAAATCTCCCGATACAACCGCGGAGATTGCCGTTCTTGTTCAGCGTAACGAAGGCACCTGCATGAAGTTTCAGATTCTCTGGCAGACCACTTGCATCATTGACGGGTTTTTTCTTGTGAGAAACATATTCAGCGATTGTATTCCTCGCAATTTTCAATAGTTCTGTTTGTTCGGGAATGGTGAAATGAAACTCTGAGGATCCGGTGGATGTTCCGGCCTTTTTCGATACTGCCACCGACCAGTATCCTACAACCCTCGATTTATCTGGATATTTCGAGTCGCCGGAATTTTTGTATTGCAGGGATGTCAGCACCAGGCCTGGATCTTCCGATGTAATATCCAGCATGGTAAGAACCGATGTCCATCCGCACAAACTGGTCAAAAGGTTTGGAATATCTTTCTGCTCATTCGCTTTGATCGCGTTCAGCAGGTTCTTCGGGGAATTCGAGAGGATCGCATCACAGGTGTTTTTGTCAGCTGCTATAGCTGCATCATAAGCAGGGTAATGGGAAAAATCAGAACTGAAGATAAACAGGTTTTTTTCATTCATATAAGGCTTAAGGGCCTGGGCAATCTTCCTGCACGACTGTTCGGATGTAGTCCCAAGTATGATCGGGACAATAGAGAAATTATTTTTCAGGTGATACTGGAGAAACGGAACCTGGACCTCAATGCTGTGTTCATCTTTATCAGCTTCCGGATTAAAAGTAAAAACCGGGTTTTCACTGATCAGCTGGTTTGCAAGTTCAACATTCACTTTCACCTTGCCAAGCGGGGTCATGTAATCGCCAATGCTATAAATCGAGGCGCCCATAAACGAGACATAGTGGCTTGACCCGATGATAAAAATATTTTCGTATTGCTTATCGGCAGGAAGCTGGTTGTAGGAAGTAGCAGCAACAATACCGGAGAATTCATAGCCTGCATGAGGACAAATGACGGCAACCACATGGTCAATGGACTTTGGTTTTGCCTGTGAAAACAGGGTTGATAATGTTGACCTCAGGATAGCGGGATCATCCGGGTAGAATTTTCCAGCAGCGGCCATCGGGCGATCGACTTGTTGAATGACGACTTTTTCATTCTGTGAACTGCACCCATTGATGAAGACCAGGGTGAAAATCAATATCCCGGTGATGGAACGGAGCTTCTGCATAGAATGAATCAATTTTGAAATCTCAATTGTCTTCATAAAAGTAAGACTTTTTGAGATTGAATTGTCAGACTGTTCATGAGACTGCATTCGCTGTCTCATCTTTTCCTGATATCCAGGTAGATCGGCAAATGATCTGAAAATCCCCCGATATAATGCGGCCCGGCATAAGTCCTCAATGGTTTTGTCCCGAGAAAGGTGGTCTCCTTTTCCAAAAGGAAATCAGGATTGAATATCCTGGCGTCTTCGGGTGATGCGTGCAATCCTGATGTCTTGATGATCAGTGAACCGGAAACCATGAACTGATCAATGATCGTCCATTTCCCCTGGAATTTGTGTGTTCCGTGTGTCCAGTCCTGCTGCTTGTCGCACATCAGGTTCACAAGTTCATCAGGCCGGCAGCCAGGATGAATTGGTCGGGCACCAAGCACTTCATTTATGCTGGGTTGATCGGGCTCATCGTTAAAATCTCCCATGATCAGGATGTTGGATTCCGGGTTCTTTTGAAATAATGTATCCACACACTTTCTTAATACTGAAGCAACATATTTCCTCCTGGATTCACTTTCGCTGATGCCTCCAAGTTTGGAAGGCCAGTGGTTGACGAAAACATGAATCGTATCCTCATGAAAGAAAATTCCACGGACATATAAAATATCCCGGGTCTTCAGGGCAGTATCAGACGGAAACCGGATCCGGATTGCTCTTGATGAAATCATGGTAAACAGGTCCGGCCTGTACAGCAATGCGACATCAATGCCCCGCGCATCCGGTGACTCATAATGAACATACCGGTAACGGAATTTTTTTAATGGAGATTCGTTAACGATCTTTTTCATGACATACCGGTTCTCGATTTCACTTAAACCGATCAGGGCAGGAAGACCTCCTTCACCAAGTGCCATGAGGGTTTTCGCAAGGTGGGTCAGCTTGATGGAAAATTTTGAATAGGTCCACCTTTTCTTCCCTTTGGCCGTGAATTCATCGTCCAGTTTGGTCGTGTCATTATATGGATCATAAAAATTCTCCGTGTTGTAAAATACGATTCTGACAATTTGACTTTTATCAGTACCAAAAGTTAATCTGGCACGTTTTTCGGTAAGTGGGTTACCGGGTTTTTGTGACCATGAAATCCCTTCAAAAAGGAACAACAACGTACAGACCAGGAAGGGAAGAAGCGCATTTGACGGACTTTTTGACAGATGAATACCATTTCTTGTTGTCCTGATAAATTGAAATCCAATCATATTGAATTTTTTTTGAATGACTCATTAATCAGGAATAACAGAAAAGGTAACAGTTCCGTTCGATATTTAGAAACAGTCTATTTAACAATTTTTAACAAAACCATAATATACTATTGACTTTTAAGTCACGTTTTGAAAATCAACTAATCTAAAACTAAAAAAGGAAAGAAAATTATGAAACGATTGATTGGTCTTTTTTTAATGGCAATTGCAGGTGGTGTTGTTGCATTGGCTTCCTATAAGCTCATTGAAAAATCACACCCGTCCCAACTTTATGGAACTGAAATGCAGATCCCGGTTCATGCGGCAAGCTATGTTCCCGGAGCAGCGTTGAATCAGCCTGACTTTGAAACTGCCGCAGCGATTTCTGTTCATGCTGTGGTGCACATCAAATCAGAATTCCAGAACAAAAGCAGTGTTTATGATGATTTTTTCGATTTCTTCAATCTTGGCCGTCCCATGCCCAATTCACCGATCGAGGCATTTGGCTCAGGTGTTATCGTATCACAGGATGGATATATAGTCACCAACAATCATGTGGTCCAGGATGCTGAGAATATCACGGTTACCCTGAATGATAAACGGGTCTTCAAAGCCACGATCATCGGAACTGACCCGAGTACCGATCTTGCATTGCTTAAAGTTGATGCAAGTAACCTGACATTTCTTGCATATGGCAACTCTGATGAAGTCAGGATCGGTGAATGGGTGCTGGCTGTCGGGAATCCTTTTAACCTTACTTCAACAGTTACTGCAGGGATCGTAAGTGCAAAAGCGAGGAATATAAATATTCTTGGCTCGCAGGGAGCGATTGAATCGTTTATCCAGACTGATGCCGCTGTAAACCCTGGAAACAGCGGTGGCGCGCTGGTGAATACCAAGGGAGAACTGATCGGGATCAATGCGGCCATTGCTTCAGGAACCGGAAGTTATGTGGGATACTCGTTTGCAATTCCTGTAAATATCGTAAGGAAGGTTGTGGAAGATTTCATGAAATATGGAAAAATCCAAAGGGCTTACCTCGGTATTTATTACAAGGAAATCGACGATAAATTTGCTAAAGATAAAGGACTGAGTTCAATCCAGGGAGTTTATATCGAAGATGTCGTTCCGGGTGGCTCATCCGATAAAGCAGGAATAAAAAAAGGCGACATCATAATCTCAATGCAGGGCATTCCGGTAAACAGCAAATCAGAATTACTGGAGGAGATCACCCAGCATAGTCCGGGTGACAAAATCTCTGTATCGCTGATGAGGGATGGAAAACAGCTTGATACTTCCATCACACTGATCAGTGAAAATGAAGGCAATGTTGTTATGAATGACGACAAGATCATTATTCATGGAGCTACGTTTCAACCAATCACAGACCAGGAAAAGAATAGGTTCAGTATAACCAATGGTTTTAAGATTACAAGGCTTGACAATGGCTTGTTGCGCAATTCCGGAATCCGGGAAGGTTTCATCGTTTATGCCATCGACAAGCAATTAATCCATTCATTCCAGGATTTAAAGGATGCCCTCACCTCCCGGAAAGGAGGAGTGTTGATTGAAGGTGTTTACCCGAATGGCCTGAGGGCATATTATGGTATAGGTATATAAAAAAATTATGAGACAACTTAAGATATCAAAATCGATAACCAACCGTGAAACTGCTTCCCTTGACAAGTATCTTCAGGATATTGGTAAAGAGGAACTCATTACAACGGACGAAGAGGTTCTACTTGCCCAGCGAATCAGGGAAGGTGATCAACTTGCCCTTGAAAAACTCTGCAGGGCCAACCTCCGTTTCGTGGTTTCCGTTGCCAAGCAATACCAGAACCAGGGAATGGGTTTGCCCGACCTGATTAATGAAGGAAACCTGGGCCTCATCAAAGCTGCCCGACGGTTTGATGAAACCAGGGGATTTAAGTTCATCTCCTATGCCGTCTGGTGGATACGCCAGTCAATTCTCCAGGCCCTCGCAGAGCAATCCCGGATCATTCGTCTGCCGTTGAACCAGGTCGGGACAATCAGCAAAATGAATAAGGCTACTTCAAAGCTGGAACAGGAATATGAACGTCCGCCTTCAACAGATGAGATCGCAGCGTACATGGAAATTTCTGCCCATAAGGTCAGCGAAACTATGAAGATCACGACCCGCACTGTTTCTATGGATGCCCCGCTGGACCAGGATGAAGACCTCAGATTTCTTGATGTTTTTATCCCTGAAGATACGATTGATACAGATGAATACCTGATCCGCGAGTCATTGTCCAGAGAGATTCAGCGCTCTTTGTCTTCCCTTTCCGAAAAGGAACGCGAGATCATCAACCTTTTCTATGGGATCGGAGTGGCACACAGCTATACGCTGGAAGAAATTGCATCCATGTTCGGTCTCACACGCGAAAGAGTGAGACAGATCAAGGAAAAAGCGATCCGCAGGCTGAAACATTCATCACGAAGCAAACTGCTAAAATCATATCTTGGCTAGCAATCCGAACCGGGTGACGGGCTACAGGTAATGAAAGATGAGGGTCTGTTTCAGATCAGGATGAAGGCTTAGCGCTACCGGGCAGGTCCTTGCAGCAGCTTCAATGATTTTCTTCTCCTTTTTAGTATAGTCATGCTTTGGAAAAGTAAACTCCACCTTTACTTCGCCGACTCTTCTCGGGTCTGAGAGCATTACTTTCGTGACTTCAATGCTTGTGCCATCAACATTGAACTGGTGCTCACGGGCAGCGATCCCGATGATTGTCATCATGCAGCACCCCAGCGAAGTTGCCAGCAAATCAGTCGGTGAGAATGCTTCCCCCTTACCCTGGTTGTCAATGGGTGCATCCGTCAGCAGGTTGGTTCCCGATAATTCATGCCTGGCTTGCATTCTCAGGTTGCCGGTATAGTTGATTGTTGAGGTTACCATGTATTTTATTTTTATCAGGTACAGATTTCTTTGTTTGATTTTTCAGAAAACAATAGTCTTCCATTCACAAAATTACAATAATTTTGCACGACGATGAAGCATAACAACGATGTCTACCCATTACCAATCCTGTCGGGTCAGCACAATTTCAGGGATCTGGGTGGCATCCCTTCAGCCTTCAGTGGTCATATTTTACCCGGCCTTCTTTTCCGCAGCGGAGACCTGCATTCACTGACAGATGACGATGTAGCGCGTCTTGAAAGGATGGGGCTGTCCATGATCATCGATTTCCGGTCAGACAGCGAACGGCAGAAACGTCCCAACCGGTTGATCAGGACTGTCAAAGAAATACTTCTCCTCCCGATCCATGATGAACCGAGAGCCCTTGCTGCTGATTATGTCAGGGAAAATAATGCCGATGGCCTTAACGGACTTTTGGTTCTTGAATATTCACGGATCATCCGGAACTATGTCGATGAGTATCGCCAGTTTATCCATGCACTAAGCCACAGTCCGAATCTTCCGGTCGTTTTCCAATGCTCGGCAGGGAAGGACCGCACCGGGCTGGCAGCATTATTCCTCCTGACTGCACTGGGTGTTGAAGAAGATGAAATTCTTCGTGATTATTATGCAACCAACCATTATGCCCGTGCGCATGCAACAGAGATCATCGGGATGCTGAATGATGATGGGTATAATGGCGAGATCATGATGCCATTGCTTGAAGTCAGACCGGAATACCTTGAAGCCGGTCTTTCAGAGATCAGCAAATCGCATCAAAGCCTGGATAATTTTGTTTTCCGTGTGCTGCAGGCAGATTCGTTGAAACTCAGACAAAGATTCCTTAGTCAGAAATCCGTTCAATAATTCCACGGTTCCCGTCGAGCCGAATAAGATCACCATTTTTCAGGAACTTCCTGGCTCCCTTGGCGCCTACTACCGCAGGTATTCCATATTCGCGGGCCACTACCGCACCATGTGAAAGCGGACTGCCAATCTCGGTGATCAGTCCCGAAATGATACTGAAATAAGGAGTCCATCCGATGTCGGTAAATGAGGCAACCATGATCTCACCGGATTCGAGCTGACCGGCATTTTCCAGGGTATTGACAATCCGGACCCTGGCCTCGGTTATCCCACTGCTTACCGGTATTCCACGCAGTTGTCCTTCAGAAATTTCAGTAGATTGTTCTTCCTCATTGGGCTCCGGAATACCGTAGGAGAGATCATTAAACGACAAAAGATTTGCCTCCGGAAGAAGCTTCCGTCTCCGGGATGCCATTAATTTCCATTCAGGACTTCTGTCCTTTACCAGTTCTCCGAGTTCATCATGGGTCAGAAAATAAACCTGGTCATCATCATCCAGCAATCCTTCATTAACAAGCATAGTGGCAAAATGCCTGTAGCCTTTCCTGACTTTATCCAGGAACTTAATGGAAGTGGCTTTGGTGTTTTCCCGTCTTGAAACGGCTGCGCGTGCAGGCTGAAGCAGTGATTTCAGGATGAGACGCTTGACAGTGCTGACATCTTTCAATACTTTCTTTATCTCCTTCGTCTTATCCGGATGACCATGTCTTGAACCCTGCGTTTTTACACAGGTCTGCAACATCTGGATCAGCTGCAATGGATTTTCTTCCCAGGTTTTTTCCCGCAACTCGGATTCCCTGATGCAACGATGTCCATGACGCTTAAGGAAGTTGTCGTATTCAAGTTTGACGTCTGGCGGCGCCTCATGCTGAAGCAAATGAAGAGCCTGATCCTGGGTTGCTGCAGTGAAAGACCCGGAGAAGTCAACTGAAGAATGAATGAGAGCTGCAAACTTTTCCAGGGATCTGACCGCATCCGCACTTTCAACATTTTTGATATCTGTAAGAAGAATTGTTGCAATGTGATGATCTGAAGAATCCGGAAGACGTTTGTTTTCCGTGAGGATTCCCATCATTGCGGAGTATAGCGTGCCTGATTGTGCTGACGAAAGAAGATGACAAGCGAAGGCTTCGCTGAGCAATTCCCTTGATCGGTCCAGTTCCTGGTAAACAGCGGAAATATTTCCTGCGAGATCAAGTGAATGATGAAAAGCAAGTTCATTCAATCGTTTCACACTATTTTTGGTCCAGCTCAGGTTGATCATCTGTTTGATGAAATGATAAATCCTGAGTGGGAGAGGAGATTCATATTTCGTCTCAAGCCCGGGAATGACCAGCCCGCAAATCGATAGCTGGACATTCTCGCTTTTGTTCATCCATACATTGTTCGGATAATCCATCATGTTCGTCATGTCAAAGAACAAACGGTTATAGAACATATTGATGTAGTGGAAATCTTCGCGCTTCCTGATACTACGGGCCCCGGCTGAATCTGCGAGGATAGCCAGTCCATAGTCTACTGCGTAAAATGAAACGGTATAGGTCAGGGGTGTAACTGCACCGGGCATCATTTCCCCAATGTTTCCAAGTGTCCACACGTGTTCTGACGGCGCTTTAACCGCATCAAGTTCATTGAGATGAACATCCTGGAGCGTTGTGATTGGCCGGACCTGCAGCCAATGAAGAACATTGTCCTGATCAATCGCCCATTCAAGATCGACCGGCTTCTGAAAATGTTGTTCTGCAATCCTGGTCCCGGCGAGAATTTCCGAAATCAGATCTTCCGATAACAGGTTCCCATTTTTATTAATCTGGCGTTGAATGTTCGAACCACTTTTGAAAATTTCATAATGAACGGCATCTGTTTTCCCGCTGACCAGGTTTTCCCCAAAGCCTTCAACTGCGTCAATGATCACTTTGTCGCGACGATTGGTTACAGGATCCGCCGAAAACACGACCCCGGAAATTTTAGACCGGACCATGTTCTGGATGATGACAGAGATTCTTAAATCTGCATTCTCCTTGCGGTTTGATGCATAACTCCGGACACGGTCAGCGGACGCGGTATTCATGCATTTTTCAATGGATTCCCTGATTTCCTTGTAGGTCCGGAGGTTGAGATAGGATTCAAACTGCCCGGCGAACGAGGCACTTGCACCATCTTCACTGACAGCAGATGACCTGACAGCTTTTTCCCCATTGCCTAATTGAAACAAACTTTGCTTTAATTTCTCTTCATCCAGGGTATCATGGCGGGGATGAATGATAACACAGGCATCCGGAACATTCATGTCAAGTCCTTTCAGGATTTTTAATCCAAGAGCTTTTCCGCCAACTTCTTCATTGGTTATATCGATAATGGATTTGATCACGACAGAGGGCCTCTAGTTAATTTTGTATTTGTCTGCGTGAAACCCAAACTCAACCATTCCAAGACCATCCACCCCGTCAAAATGGTAGGTGCCAATGGCTTCGAACATGAGGTATTTTTTATCCATAACATAGGGGAAGTCCCCGTTACGCTTAAACCTGAGCTGGTGTTTTTTCCCGCTTCGCATAT
>Ga0114951_10004762_pt1 | contig 12937 bp, 10 predicted proteins | sample AM7aDNAmetaG_FD_88677 | JGI IMG/M metagenome (GOLD analysis project Ga0114951, IMG submission 88677) | Freshwater microbial communities from Finland to study Microbial Dark Matter (Phase II) - AM7a DNA metaG | ecosystem: Environmental > Aquatic > Freshwater > Lake | place: Finland: Lake Alinen... | reverse complement strand
CTCCCGAAGAAGAAGGTAAACTGATCATCCGTGCAGAAGATACCATGATAGGTATGGTACGCCGTATCCCTGTTGACATGGTCGTTTTGGCAGTTGGTATGGAACCTCGCGATGATGCTCAGGAAATTAGAAAGATGTTCAACATTTCATGTTCAACAGAAGGTTTCTTCCTCGAACGTCACCCGAAATTAGCACCGGTTAATACTTTTACCGATGGTGTCTTTATTGCCGGAGCTTGTCAGGGTCCCCGCGATATTCCTGATAGTGTTGCACAGGCAGGAGCCGCTGCAGCAGAGGCATTAGTCCTTATCGACAGCGGTCATGTGGAACTCGAACCAAATACGGCCTACATAGTCGATGAAATTTGTTCGGGTTGTAAATCATGCCTGAACATCTGTCCATACAAAGCCATTACATTTGACCTCGAGAAGAACAAATCTTCTATTAATGTGGCATTATGTAAAGGCTGCGGTACATGTGTGGCTGCTTGTCCTTCGAGTGCTATCAAACAGAACCTGTTTGAAGATGTCGAAATATTTAGTGAAATTAAAGGAATTTTTGTTGAATAATAAAACAAGGATATTATATGCAAGAAGAAGTAAAAAACAATAATATACAAACGGCAAAAGCCTGGAAACCTAAGATCCTGGCAATATTTTGCAATTGGTGTACCTATACAGCTTCAGATCTGGCAGGTGTATCACGTTTGAAATATCCTGCTACCACGCGTGTGGTCAGGATCATGTGCTCCGGACGTTTAGATCCTCAGTTTATTTTAACTGCGTTCAGCGAAGGTGCAGATGCTATTCTCATCGGTGGATGTCATCCCGGCGATTGCCATTATGCAACCGGGAATTACAAATGTCTGCGTCGTTTTCATTTGATTCAGAAATACATGAAACAAATGAATATCGAACCGGAACGTCTCCGTTTGGAATGGATCAGTGCCAGCGAAGGAAAACGTCTTGCTGAAGTTATTGGCGAAATGACCGAAACGATCACTAAGCTGGGACAAAGCAAGATCAAAAAACAAGTTGCTAACATAGAAAAATAGGGAGGACAAAAAAATGGCAAACGAAAATAAACCAAAACTGAAAATGGCCGTCTATTGGGGCGCTGCCTGCGGTGGATGCTGTGTTTCTGTTCTCGATGTTCACGAAACCCTGTTAACCATTATTCAACATGCCGATCTCGTTTTCTGGCCCATTGCACTCGATACCAAATATGCAGATGTTGAAGCCATGGAAGATAAATCCATCGACCTCACTTTGTTTAATGGTGCCATTCGCAACAGCGAAAACGAACATATGGCTCACGTATTAAGAGCGAAATCTAAAATACTTGTAGCTTACGGTTCTTGTGCACACATGGGTGGCATACCCGGTCTGGCTAATTTTTCTACAAAAGAAGAATTATTGAGCAGAGTATATGACGAATCACCTTCAACAATTAATCCGGATAAAGTTCGTCCTCAGCATGAATACAAAGTTCCGGAAGGAACTCTCGAAATCCCGAATTTCTACGAAGATGTTTGTATGCTCGATCAGATCGTTGATGTTGATTACTATCTGCCCGGATGTCCTCCTCAAACCGAAAGGCTCGTGGAAGTATTTCTGGCTATCGTCAGTGGTGCTCAGTTACCTCCCAAGGGTTCTGTCATTGGAGTTTCCGAGCGTGCACAATGCGAAGAATGCACCAGGATAAAGTCAGATAACCGTTCCGTCGACCGTTTCTACAGACCATGGGAAATTGAAGACGACGGCGTTTCTTGTTTCATCGATCAGGGTGTTATCTGCATGGGTTCGGCTACGGTCGGCGGATGCGGTGTACGCTGTGTTAAGGGAAATGCACCCTGCCGCGGTTGTTATGGACCGGTGCCGGGTGTTACCGATATGGGTGCAAAAATTATGTCTACAATTGCAACAGCTTTAAATGCCGAAGACGAAAATGATATCATCAAAGCTATTGATTCAATAGAAGATGCAGCAGGAACATTTTATCGTTTTAGTTTACCGGCTTCAAAAATTAGGAGGAAAATTCAATGACAAGATACACTATCGATCCCGTAACCCGCTTGGAAGGGCACGGAAAAATTGAAATATTTACCAACGACGACGGCGAAGTAGAAAATGTATATTTTCAGGTTCCCGAGCTTCGTGGTTTCGAAAAATTCTGCGAAGGCAGAGCAGTAGAAGAAGTACCGCAGATCGTTACCAAAATATGCGGTGTGTGTCCGGGTTGCCATCACATGGCTGCCGGCAAGGCCGTTGATGCAGTTTTTGGGGTTGAACCTACAAAAACCGCTAAGATGATCCGCGAATTATTCTATATGGCTCACTTTGTTCACAGCCACATCGCTCACTTCTATGCTTTGGGTGCTCCCGACTTTGTCGTAGGTCCTACAGCCCCAAAAGCCGAACGCAATGTGCTTGGCGTTATAGCTAAAGTTGGTGTTGAAATCGGTACCGAAGTATTGAAACAACGTCGCATTGCTCAGGAAATTCAAGCTTTGATCGGTGGACATCAAACCCACGTGGTAATGAATGTTCCCGGTGGCGTCAGAAAAGGCATCAAAGAAGAAGAACGCCTCGATATCGTCGAAAAAGCAAAAGGCTTCGTGGAATTTGCAAAATTTTCGATGAAGATATTCAATGATGTTGTGTTGGCTAACAAAGATTATGTGGATATCATTGTCAACGGTCCATACAACCTGAACATACATTCTATGGGTTTGGTTGATGCCAATAACAAAGTGAATTTCTACGACGGCAGAGTACGTGTGGTGGATACTTTTGGTAAAGAACTGCTTACCTATATGCCGAACGAATATCTCGACAACATCGCAGAACGCGTTGAACCATGGTCGTACCTCAAATTCCCTTACCTGAAAAAAGTAGGTTGGAAAGGATTTGTCGAAGGTCAGGATTCAGGTGTTTATCATGCAACTCCATTGTCGCGTTTAAATGCTTCCGACGGTATGGCTACTCCGGTGGCTCAGGAAGAATACGAAAGAATGTATGCTACCTTGGGTGGAAAACCTGTTAATGCAACATTGGCTATGCACTGGGCTCGTTTGATCGAACTCATATATGCTGCAGAACATTGTCTTGAACTGGCTCTGGATAAAGAAATAACCGGAACCGATCTACGCAATAAAATGTATCAGACACCGAAAGAAGGTGTGGGTATTGTTGAAGCACAGAGAGGCACCCTGACGCATCATTATCAGACCGACGAAAGAGGCCTGGTTACTAAAGCCAACCTCATCGTGGGAACGACAAACAATCACGCACCCATCAGCATGTCTATCAAAAAGGCAGCTCAGGGCGTGATCAAAAAAGGTGTGAAGGTTGATGACGGCATATTGAACATGGTTGAAATGGCATTCCGTGCCTACGACCCGTGTTTCTCATGTGCTACTCACAGCCTCCCGGGCAAAATGCCGATGATTGTCAACATCCGCAAACCGGATAGCGAAATCATCCAAACCTTAAGAAGGGATTAAGCACTTTTGAATAAATTATCAACGGTCGTGCAGACTAATTTAGTCGGTACGATCGTTTTGTTTGTATACAGGAACAATTTTATCGCAAACATTCCTAAATTTGCCAAAATACCCTGATGACAATTAATGACCACTAATGTTAACAAATGACTAATTAAAAAATGAAAAAAGAAGTATTGATATTGGGCGTTGGTAACGATATATTGACGGATGATGGCATTGGCATAAAACTAAGCCGCGAAATGCAGCAGCGTTTGAAATACGACAACATATTTTACGATACGGCCTGTTTGGGTGGACTCGAAATACTGGAATACATAAAAGGCTATAAGACTGTCATCCTTATTGATGCCATAAAGACTGAAGGCGGTATACCCGGAACGGTTTATTATTTCACACCTGCCGATTTCAAAGAAACTTCCAACCTATCGAACATACACGATGTGTCGTTTCTGAAAGCATTGGAGATAGGCAAAGCCCTCAATATGGAAGTTCCTGAGAGCATCCACATCATAGCAGTCGAAATTGTAGAGGATCTCACCTTCAGTGAAGAGTTCACTCCCGAAGTACAGGCAAAATATCCGGAAGCCATCCTGAAAACACAGGAATTGATTGAAGATATTCTGGGATAGAGCGCAACGTCTATTCTAAAGCATTAACATCGCTTAATTTTCGTAGCTTTGCAGAAATAATACCAGCTACCTTCTACCAAATACCAGTTATCTTAATGAATTACCTCACTGTCGAAAACCTCTCTAAAACCTACGGCGAAAAGCTGCTTTTCGAGAATATTACGTTTGGTATCGACAAAGGTCAGAAAGTGGCACTGATAGCCCGCAACGGCACCGGCAAGACCACCATGATCAACATCATCATGGGCAGCGAAATACCCGACAGCGGCACCGTCACCATGCGCAACGATATACGAGTGTCGTATCTGCCGCAAAATCCATTATTTGCCGATCATCTCTCCGTGATAGATGCCATACTGAATTCCGATAATGAATTTATTCTGGCTATAAAGAACTACGAAGCCATACTAGACGAAATACACATACAAAACCTGACCTCAACAACCGATCATCCTGAATTGAATAAAAAACTCGAACAGGCCATACATAAAATGGATAGTTTGAGTGCGTGGGATTTTGAAAGTCGCATCAAGGAGGTATTGTCAAGGCTGAAGATCACCAACATTAACCAGCCTGTGGTGGAACTCTCGGGCGGACAGCGCAAACGTCTGGCTTTGGCCAAGGTGCTTATAGAAGATACCGACCTGATGATACTCGACGAACCCACCAACCATCTCGACATTGAGATGATAGAATGGCTCGAAGACCATCTTTCCAAGCAAAATCTGAGCATCATTCTTGTGTCGCACGACCGTTATTTTCTCGATAATGTTTGCAACGAGATCATGGAACTCGAAACGGGCAACATGTTTCGATATAAAGGTAACTATGCCTATTATTTGGAGAAGAAACAGGAACGCCTGGACAACGAGAAGATAGAGCTGGAACGCGCCCAAAACCTTTACCGCAAAGAACTCGACTGGATGCGGCGCATGCCTCAGGCACGCACCACCAAATCGAAGGCCCGCATCGATGCTTTTTACGATCTGCAGGAAAAAGCGGGCCGCCGTCCCGACCACGACAATGTGAACCTGCAGGTAAGCGAAACCCGCATCGGTGGAAAGATACTGGAGATGAACAATGTGTCAAAGTCGTTCGGCGATTTTGTGGCGGTTGACGATTTTACATATACCTTCAAAAGGGGAGAACGCATCGGAGTGTGCGGAAAGAACGGGGTGGGCAAAACCACTTTCATCAACCTGATAAACGGAACTTTGCGCCACGACCGCGGCAAGATATCGCTGGGGCAGACCATAGTGGTGGGTTATTTTTCGCAGGAAAGCATGCAACTCAAAGAAGATAAACGGGTGGTTGATGCTGTGAAAGATGTAGCCGAATATGTACGTCTGGGTAATGCTGAACTGTCGGCAGCGCAGTTTCTGGCTCATTTCGGTTTTTCGCATTCGGTACAATACAATAATGTGTCGATGCTGAGCGGGGGAGAACGTCGCCGGTTGCAGTTGCTGATGGTGTTGATGAAAAACCCCAACTTCCTCATACTCGATGAACCTACCAATGATCTGGACATACAGACGCTGAATGCGCTGGAAGATTTTCTGAACGATTTCAAAGGCTGTCTGCTCATCATTTCCCACGACCGCTATTTTCTCGATAACCTCACCGACCATCTTTTTGTGTTCGAAGGCGAAGGCAAGATAAAGGATTTTCCAGGCAACTACACCGAATATGCCCTGTATAAAAAGAAAGCCGAGGCCCGACTTAAGAAAGCCGAAAAGCCTAAGAAAGAAGCATTGAAGCCCGCAACCAACAGTGAAACTCTTCGCAAACCTACCTATAAAGAAAGCCGCGAATTTGAAGCACTGGAGATCGAGATCAGCCAACTGGAAAGCGAAAAGAAACTGTTGCTTGACAAAATGAACGGGGGAGAAGGTACACCCGACGATTTTGCCAACTATGGCATCCGCTATGCCGAAATCGAAAGCCTGCTGGAAACCAAAACCAACCGATGGATGGAGCTGGCGGAACTGTTTATGTAATTTCTTCTTTGGGCGTAGTCGGGTATGGTGTGGCTCGCATAATTTGATTTAATAAATCAACTACCTATTTTAGTTTCACTTCCATAAGTAGATGTTTATCACCTTCGAATAGTGGTTTAACACCTTCGAAAAGGGAGTTAACCCAGGCAGAAAGTGAGTTCACACAGACAAATTGTTAGTTCCCTATGATATTATTGGGAATCTGATGAATGAAAATATGAACACATGCGAAAAGTGAAGGAACACATTCGAAAAGTGAAGGAACACATGCGAAAAGTAATGGAACACATTCAAAAAGTGAAGGAACACATTCGGAAAGTGAAGGAACACATTCAAAAAGTAAAGGAACACTTTTTTATCAATTTATTTATGCAAAAGAAAAACCAAAACGAGATTAGGTCCAGAATTTTACCACACGATCTTCTTCACACTCTTATTTTTCATCCAGCTTTTCAGCAAAACCTCGAAATCGGGATAATAAACTGCATTGGTAATGCATGAACGAAGTTCCTCGGGCTGATCGATCTGTGTCGACGAATCTAGATAGCCAAAGCCGACGTAGCGGTGGTTTTGCACCATGATCATCGAACGTTCGTCCACATGGCGGCCGCGGTCGAGGATTATAAAATTCTCTTCCCATTTGGGAAACTGGTTGATGATCTGTTTCACCCGTTGATTGTAAACTTCCACATCTTCCTTGCCGGCGCATATTCCGTTACATTTTTTGATATGATGGTTGAAGCAAACGGAATGATTTTCCATCAGTCCGCAATAGTTGATGCACAGCAGGTGTTCGTCTATCCAGCGGTCGAGCAGTTCGCGGGCAGTCATGAGCGAAGTGAATGATTTCAGGCTGTTGCCCGTTTCCTGAAAAGGCACGATGGAAAGATTGATGATCCCTTTATCGTCGGTGAACCAGATAATGCTATGCGAATAGGATTCGCTCAGCCGCTGACGATTGTAGCGCGGTTTGTGTTTCTTGATCTCGGCCGACTCAAGCAGCAAGGCGATGATCTCGCTGCCTGTCTGAACAAAATCCACATTAAACAGGTCGTTGAGCATTCGTTTGCCTTTTTTCTCGTGCGAGTTGAAATGGCTTTGCGCCCGGTTATACATGTTCACACTTTTGCCTACATAGATGATGTTCTGGTCTTTGTCGAGAAAATAATACACGCCGCATTCTTCGGGCACTTTGTTGAGTATATATTTTTTGATGTTATCCACCCGTCGTGTCATGATCTTTTCAACGCCCATGTTCTTGTATTGCGGATCGTTGTCTTTCAGTTGCAGCAACAATTCGAACAGTTTGGTTGTAGCCACTGCATCGCCTTCGGCCCGGTGGCGGGCCATATTCTCGATGCCCAGCGAAGCACACAGGTTGCCGAGGCTGTAGGATATGCGACCGGGAAACAGTTTGCGCGACAGGCTCACGGTGCAAAGCCTCTCTCTTTTGAATTTATAACCCAGCGAGGCAAACTCATCTTTGATGAAATTATAGTCGAAACTCACGTTGTGTGCAACAAATATCCTTCCTTCGGTAAGTTCGATGATCTTTTTAGCTATTTCGTGAAACTTCGGAGCATCGGCCACCATAGCATCGGTTATTTTGGTGAGGTTCGAATAGAAATGACTGATATGACATTCGGGATTTATCAGCGTAGAAAATTTCTCCACCACCTGCAAACCGTCGTGCACCACGATGCATATATCGGTTATTCTTCCTTTGCGAAACTCAAATTTTCCGCCGCAGGTTTCTATATCTACTATGGCAAACATCAGGCTTTTTTCAGGCGTTCGATATCCACTTTCATGCTCACCAGAAAGCTCATCAGGTTTTCCATATTAATTTCTTCCCCTTTCTTGTCGGAAGTTTTAAGGCAGCAAACGAACTCCCAGATCTCGAGAATATCGCGTGTTTCAATGGTATAGGGTGTATAGGCGCTGTTGTCGGAATGCAGTTCGAAGGTAGTGTTGTTTTTGCGGTAAAGTCTTTTGTATACGATACCTTTGTCGCGCGAAAGCAAAATATAGGTTTTGCCGTCGGTCACCTCGTTGAGCTTTTCGACATATTTGCCCACGATATAATCGCCTGCTGCCACGGGAGGCATAGAATCGCCTTTTATTGGAAAAGCACGGTGTTTGCCGGCGAATTCGAAAGGAAGCTGCATGGTGGGGAGTTTTTCCATATACTCCGGATCGGAATACCCGTTAAGATATCCTGCAGAAGCCTTTGCCGTAACCACTTCTATCATATCCCTGTTCTCCGGATCTACCATCACCGGAAAAAGCATACGATTGTTTCCAAGTTTAATGATGGAAGCTGCATCTGTTTTTCGCAGATCGGTTTTTACCAGTATATCAATGCTGATATGAAAATAATCCGATATGCGTATGAGCATTTCGACGGGAGGCTCGTTGCGGCCTTCTTCCCAGCCACCAAGACGGGCACGGGTTATTTTCAGTTCGTCGGCAAGGTTTTCCTGCGAGAGTTTTTTCAACTCTCTTAAATGACGGATGTTAAAAGAGATTTTACTCATTACTACAATTTGTAGCGCAAATATACTACATTTAATAGTAATTTTGTAGAAAGAATAAAAAATATTTTCAACAAAATGGAACGGAGTATTGTTCATATGGATCTTGACACCTTCTTCGTGTCGGTAGAACGCCTGATGGATAGCAGTTTGATAGGGAAACCCGTCATTATTGGGGGCGTTGCCGAGCGTGGAGTAGTGGCCTCGTGCAGCTATGAAGCCCGCAAATTCGGCGTGCATTCGGCCATGCCCGGGAAATTTGCAAAGCAATTGTGTCCGCAGGCCGTTTTCATCCGTGGCGACATGGATATGTATTCGAAACACTCGAACATCATCACCGAAATAATAAAAGAAAGATCGCCTTTGGTCGAAAAGGCTTCTATCGACGAGCATTATGTTGATATAACAGGCATGGACCGTTTTATCAAGAACAGCATGACCTGGACTCACGAACTGCGCGAATATATTATAAAAGAAACAGGGCTTCCGATCTCGTTCGGGCTGTCGGTAAATAAAACCGTTTCGAAAGTAGCTACCAGCGAAGCCAAACCCAACGGCGAGAAGAACGTGAATGCAGGTATCGAAAAGCTTTTCCTGGCCCCGCTGTCCATCAAGAAAATACCGGGCATAGGCGGAAAGACCTTCACCATGCTGCGCAACATGGGCATCGAACGGGTTGAAACCATTCAGCAGATGCCCGTGCAGATGATGCAAAAAGTGATGGGTGAGAACGGAGAGCTGATCTGGAAGAAAGCCAACGGCATAGACAACAGCCCCGTGGTGCCCTATTCGGAACAAAAAAGCATGAGCAGCGAAACCACCTTCGAGAAAGATACTACCGACATCGAACAGCTGAAAAGAGTGCTGATCAGAATGATAGAGAAACTTGCCTTTGAACTGCGCAAGTCGAAAAAAGTGACAGGATGCGTCACCCTCAAACTCCGCTATTCCGATTTTCAGACGCATACATTTCAGAGCCGCATTGAATATACTGCCTCCGACCATGTGCTGCTGAACAAGATACTCGAACTGTTCAAAAAGAATTATTCGCGTCGGGTGCTCATACGGCTCATTGGCATCAAATTCAGCAGTCTGGTTTCGGGTTTCACCCAGATCGATCTGTATGAAGATACCGAAGAGATGATAAACCTCTATCAGTCGATGGACCGGATACGGAAACGCTACGGGTTTAAATCCATTATGAAGAGTATCAACCTGAAACAGCCCCATGATTCTTAATGCCCATTCATATTACAGTTTGCGCTACGGGGTTATTGCTGTTGAAGACTTGGTGAAATCGGCGGTTGAACATCATTATGATGCCATGGCCCTGACCGATATCAATAATTCCACCGGGGTGCTTGATTTTGTGAAAGCATGTGTTGAAAACAACATCAAGCCCATAGTGGGGATGGAGTTCTGGAACAAAGACGAACTGCTGTTCATCGCCATAGCGCGAAACAATGCAGGTTTCAGGGAGATCAACGAACTGATGACCGCCCGCAACCTGCAAGGCAAAAAAATACCTGCACGCCCTGAATTTGATCACTGCTACGTGATTTATCCCTACGGAACGAAAACGGATGAACCGCTCAACGATAACGAATACATCGGCATACGGCCTTCGCAGGTGAAAAAGCTGATGCAGGAGAAAACCGCGGCAACTCAAAAGTTCGTGATGCTTCATACCTGCACCTATAAAGATTTCAGTGGTTTCGAAACACACAAAAAACTTAGGGCGGTGGATCATAACCTCCTGCTTTCGCAACTCGAAGCCCATCAGATTGCCGGCACCGACGAGTTTATGCTGCCTTCCGAAAAGCTTCGCCGTTTGTTTGAAGGATATCCCGACATTATAAAAAACACCGAAGCCATCGTGGACGACTGCAATTTTACCTTCGATTTCAGCACGGTGAAAAACAAAAAGATTTACACTTCGACCGCTTACGACGACAAACTGCTGCTTGAAAAACTTGCTTTCGACGGGATGAAATACCGCTACGGAACGCACAACAAAACCGCGCGCGAACGCATCGTCAAAGAACTGGAGATCATCAACACACTGGGCTTTTCGTCGTATTTTCTGATAGCGGCCGACATCATACGCTATTCCATGCAATGCGGGTTCTATCATGTGGGCAGGGGTAGCGGCGCCAACAGCGTGGTGGCCTATTGCCTGCGCATAACCGATGTGTGTCCCATCGAGCTCGATCTGTATTTCGAGCGTTTTTTGAATCCGAAACGCAAATCGCCGCCCGATTTCGACATAGATTTCAGTTGGAAAGAACGCGACCGGGTGATCGACTATATCTTTAAACGCTACGGCCGCGAACATACCGCCTTGCTGGGAGCCATGTCGACCTTCAAAGACCGTTCTATCATACGCGAAATGGGAAAAGTTTACGGATTGCCGAAAGAAGACATCGACCGCCTGATAAAATTCCCCAACTCGCCGCTGAACCAGAACGAAATTTGCCGCGACATCATGGCGCACTATGAATCGATAGAAGACTTTCCCAACCTGCGCAGCATACATGCCGGAGGCATACTGATATCCGAAGAGCCCATCACCTGCTACACGGCGCTCGATATGCCACCCAAAGGCTTTCCCACCACACAGTTCGATATGTATCTGGCCGAAGACATCGGCTTCGAAAAACTCGACATACTGAGCCAGCGAGGCATCGGGCATATCAAAGATGCTGCCGACATCATCTATAAGAACCGCGGCATTAAGGTGGATGTGCACGAAGTTCAGAAATTCAAGACGGATAAAACGGTTCAGCAACAACTGAAATCGGGCGACACGATAGGCTGTTTTTATATCGAAAGTCCTGCCATGAGGGGTTTGCTGAAAAAGCTGCATTGCGACAACTACATCACGCTGGTGGCAGCCAGTTCTATCATACGCCCCGGCGTGGCAAAAAGCGGTATGATGAAAGAATTTATCCACCGCTTTCACCATCCCAACGATTTCACCTACCTGCATCCCATTATGGAAGAACAGCTGAAGGAGACCTACGGCGTGATGGTGTATCAGGAAGATGTGCTGAAAGTGGGGCATCATTTCGGCGGGCTCGACCTGGCCGATGCCGACGTGCTGCGCCGCATGATGAGCGGCAAAACACGCAACAAGAAACATCTGGAAGAGATATCCGAAAAATATTATGCCCACTGCCGTGCCATGAACTATCCCGAGGCGCTGAGCCGCGAAGTGTGGAGGCAGATCGAATCGTTTGCCGGATACAGCTTCAGCAAGGCGCATTCGGCAAGCTATGCCGTGGAGAGTTTTCAGAGCCTGTTTCTCAAGACCTATTATCCGCTGGAGTTTATGATAGCCGTTATCAACAATTTCGGTGGTTTTTATGCCACACGGGTTTATGTGAACGAGGCCCGCAAGGCAGGCGGCATCATACACCTGCCCTGTGCGAACAAAAGCACCGTTCTAACCACCCTCTACGGCAAGGATGTGTATCTGGGTTTTATCCATATCAAATCGCTGGAGGGCAGCATAGCCGAAACGATAGTCGACGAGCGCATGAGGGCGGGCGAATACCTGAGTCTGGAAGATTTCATCAACCGCACCCATGTCGGGCTGGAGGCTTTGCAGATACTCATCCGCATCGATGCGCTGCGTTTCACAGGTTCGAACAAACGAGAACTGCTGTGGCAGGCTTTTATGCTTTTCGATAAGGACAAGTCGCGGCAGCGTGATAACGTCCTCAAGCTGTTCGTGCCCAAACTGCCCCAATGGGAAATTCCTCCGCTGGTTTATAATAAAATTGAGGATGTATACGACGAAATGGAGCTGCTCGAATTTCAGGTGAGCATGCCGGCATTTCAAATGCTGAAAACCAATTTCAGGGGCGAATGCAAAGCCAACAATATGATGGAACATCTGGGCAAAAAAGTGCGCATGCTGGGCAATTATGTTACCTACAAATGGGTGCATACGGTGAAAGGCGACACCATGGCCTTCGGCACTTTTCTGGATGAGGAAGGCAACTTTTTTGACACCACCCATTTTCCGCCAAGTTTGAAGGCATATCCGTTCAGTGGGCAGGGCATTTACCTGCTGCTGGGCAAAATAGTGGAAGATTTCGGTTTTCCGAGCATGGAGGTGGAGAAAATGGCGAAACTGCCCGTGGACACTGACCCGAGGGTGGGGTGAGGTTTAGGGCTACTATTGCATTTATGATTTAGAAGAAATGAATTGGAAGTGACTAGAGTGAGCTAGAGTGCCTTGAGTTGGGAGTTAAGAGTTTGTTT
>Ga0114951_10004761_pt1 | contig 12937 bp, 10 predicted proteins | sample AM7aDNAmetaG_FD_88677 | JGI IMG/M metagenome (GOLD analysis project Ga0114951, IMG submission 88677) | Freshwater microbial communities from Finland to study Microbial Dark Matter (Phase II) - AM7a DNA metaG | ecosystem: Environmental > Aquatic > Freshwater > Lake | place: Finland: Lake Alinen... | reverse complement strand
TCCACAGTTCCCGCATCGGCTTGGGCGCACGCTGGCGATTTGCAAAATTGGCACTGATGACTTTTTCCGCCTTGGGGTTGCGTTCCAATTTTCGGTCAAGATCCATGGCGGGCGGCATTAGATGTGAGAAGTTCGCGGCGCAGAGAATGCCCTTCACGGAACTTCACGGATTTTAATGTTCCGCACCCAGGCGATGCCTCCGTGATCCTGCAACAAAATCGGCGTCGGGATTTTATCGGCGTAGCCAGGCACATTCTTGAACTTGCTGCCGGCAATGCCAGCGAGGGCCTCGGCACTGTCGGTCTGGTAAACTAGCACGCACTTGCCGTTGAGCCAGTGTTCCACGTTCCGGCCGCGCACAATCAGGCGTGATTGGTTAAACTCCCCAACCGGATTTGGCGCAGCTTGCTTCGGTGCCATCACGGCATACCACGCGGCAGTTTTCTGATTTTCGGACAAGGCTTCGGGGTAATGATCGTCGTCAATCATCTGATATTCGTGGGCGATGCATGGATCAGGATTGGTGGGGTCACCTTTCGCCGCGTCGCGGTTTTCGTTGACAAAATATTTCAGGCCGCTGTTGGCCTGTGGCGCGATCCGCCATTCCCAGGAAAGCTCAAAATTTGTGAAGCTGGTGGTCGTCACAATATCGCCACCCTTCTGTCCGAGGCTCTTGAGGCAGCCATCCTCAATGCACCAGCCATGATCGGGAAATGTGGTTTTTTGGTAGCCACGCCAGCCGGCAGTGGTGCAGCCGTCAAAAAGCAGTCGCCAGCCATCCGCAGCCTCTTTTGGCGTCAGTGTGTTTTGCTCCAGTGTTTCCTTGATCTTTTTCCACGCCGCCATGTCAGCCTTGAGATTTTCCTTGGTGTCGCCGGGAACATTGTAACATTGCAGGCCGATCGGCCCATGATAACCGGCGGCGAGGAGTTTCTTTAAATAAACCGCCATATCGAGACCACCTTGATCGAGACGCGCAATGTCACTGAAATTCGTCCCTGCTCCGCTCACACCATTGACCGAAGCCAGCATGGCGAGCGGTGCAACAGCCTTAAGCGTTTCATCCAGATCGGCACCGTGACCCGTAAGAAATTCATGACAGAGATTAATCGTCGCCCCGACATTTGACCGGTTCGCGAGTTTGACAATACGCGCAGAATCCATGCCCGTCTCAACGTAGAAGCCAAAGTGTCCGTAGAGCGCGACCCGCACTCCCTGTTCAGCGGCGAGATCCGCAACTTCCTGCACATTTCTTACGGCTTCAGCATCGTGATCTCCCTTTATCTTTGGCTTCATCACGGTCATCCAGATCACGGTATCCGTTCCCTTCAACAACTTGATTGCGTCCTTGAACGCCGGATCAAAATGATTCGTCCTGTCAAGATATGTGTAAACGTAAAGGGCATAGATCTTCAGCCCTTGCTTCTTGAATACTTTTTGCCAGACGGCAAGGTCCTTGGGCGTGGTGTAGTTGTAACTGATGCCGGCATAGCCGAGATCCTTGAGGGTCGCGGCCTGCTCCTCTGGTGTCCATTTCCCCCGACCTACGCCGTTGTCAAAAACGAATAGTTCAGGTGGTGCCGCGTAAAGCGCTCCAGCTAGCAATACTAGATATAGGATAATGAAGTTTGATTTCATGGCAGTTTTTTTATTGTGCGGGCAGATTGCGCAGCTTGAGGTTACGGAACCAAACTATCGTGTTATGATCCTGCAACAATATCGGCGTCGGTATCTTGTCGGCGAAACCGGGGACATTCTTGAATTTGCTGGCGGCAATGCCGGCAGCAACCTCGGCACTGGTCGTTTGGTAGCTAACCACCAACTTGCCGTTGAGCCAGTGCTCCACTTTGTTACCGGATACGATTAGTCGGGACTGGTTGAATTCACCCACTGGATTGGGCTTCGCATTCTGGGGGGTGATCACTTCGTAAAAAGACCCGGTCTTTTGTTTCACGGACAAGGGAGGAGAATAATTATCGTCATCAATCATCTGGTATTCGTGAGCAATGGCTGTGGAATAAAGTTTGCCTTTTGGATCAGCGCGTTTCTCATCCACAAAATATTTCACTCCACTATTGCCGTTGGGGGATAGACGCCACTCCCAGGTCAACTCAAAATTTGTGAAGGTCATCGTCGTAATAATGTCGCCGCCTTTCAGGCCGAGACATTTTAGGCAACCATCTTCCACAGCCCAGCCATGTTCCGGCAATGTGGATTTTTGAAATCCGCGCCAGCCGATGGTAGTCCGGCCATCAAATAACAAGCGCCAGCCGGCAGATTCTTCTTTTTGAGTCAGCGTATTGTCCTGTGCGTGCGCGGAGAAAAAACACGCGATTGAGAGAACGGTCAGGGGGATTAATATAGTTTTCATAAGTGTGTTGTTTATGCGGTTTTTTAGATCTTCATGCAACTTTCGGTGATGGTTTTGTGTGATATTTTTCATTTGGTTTGAAAGCCTTCCCGCGCGTATTCCTCAAAATGTTCGGCGACCTTGGCCTGCTGCTCATTGCCTTCATGCAGATAAAAGCGGTAACGGAACGTCACACTTTTTCCGGCGGGCACGACAAGGTTCCCGGCAGTCTTGTTTTGCTTGAGGCCTTCAAAATCGTGCTGGCCAAATGGGTTCGCGGCGAAGAGTCCGTAATCACGCACATGCCACCACGTCGGATAATGCGGATTTTGCGGACAGTCAAAAATGGCGACGCCCACGATTTTGCCTGCGACCGGTCCATAATAATCCACCCACGCGGCGCGTTTGCCCCACGCCGCTCCATCGCGCAACCCTTCGCTGTTGACAGCGTGGCCTTCCCCGAGTTGGGGTTTCTCGGTTTTATTTTGCGCTGGCTTCATCATCCGCATGGTTTCTGCCAGCCGGATGGCCATCGTGCCTTCCTTCGTGTCACCGAATGTCAGATCGCCGTGGGAAGCGTGCAGAGTAACTTCAAAATCGAACAATTGCTCACAATCCGGCCGATTATAAATCCGCAACGTCTGTTCGTCGGTGCAAATCACGCGGCCATCGGCGGCCACCCAGTTGTCCCGTGCCTTAATGAGGCCGAAGTCCTGACCGGATTTAATTTCGTCAAAGCCGGCGTGGAGAATTTTTCCCGCGCCGGGGGTTTCCGTCCAGAAATCCTGGCCGTTCACGTCACCGTGAGCAAACCACAGGGAACGATGATGCGGGTGGTCGTGTTCTTCATTTGGCGCATTTTTCATCGGCCAATGCCGTGTCATCATTAAACCATCGGGTCCATTGATCGGATAACAAAAAGGACGCGGCACGTCCTTGAAATAATATTCAGTAAAAAGCTTGCCGTTGATTTCCACCCGCAAACGGTCGGCCAACTGCGAAATCTGGACGGCGGCAGACACGGGCAGGCATCCGATGAGCAAAGCGCTAGCCATCAACAAAGTGGTCTTGATGAGTGCGCGTCGGGAGATCATCGGGCGGGAAATATTCATGCGAATGGCGTTCAGGTTCGCCGTTGATTTCTTAATGCATTAGCGAGGTTTCAAATCACATGGCCCATTGTTTTCGAGCCAAGGGGGCAGCCAACAACGCGTTAGCAGCATTATTCCCATCGAACAATTCCTGCTCTGGATTCCATTTCAACTTTTCTCCCAATTGACACGCGATCAGCCCGATTTGGGAGATGGAAATGGCGCGATGGCCAACCGCGATAGGTTCAAGCGTCTTCCCGTTAGATTGAATCGCCACGATGAAATCCGTCTTGTCCGAAAGCGTCTGCGAAAAATCCAGTTCGCCGGGACCAGGCTTGGACGTCAGCATGCCTGGATCGCTCGCATTGACGACACCTGGATATCCATCAACAAAAATCCAGCCGGCCGAGCCGGTATATTTGATGGAAGGTTTGCTGGTGGGCGTCTGTCGGCAGGTCATCAACACTCCGTTCGAATATCGATAGGTCACCTCGAAATTGATCATGGTATTCCAAAGGCTTTTCGGAAATTCGCCTTTGCCCTCCATTTCCACCGGACCCGAGTGCTCGGTGTCATTGGCCCATTGGACAATGTCAAAATAATGAGCGCCCCAATTGGTGATCATGCCTTGAGCATAAGTGTCCACGCGCATCCAATTCGGACGATGGCCAATGTCAAAGGGCGTATGCACCCGTTTTTCCGTGTAGGGAACTTCCGGCATCGGCCCCAGCCACATGTCATAATCAAGTTCCTTGGGAACCGGCATGTCGGCCTGATCCGGCACGGGCGGTGGATCGGACGGAAAATTGATTTCCACCTTTTCCAGTTTTCCGATGTGTCCGTTGCGGATCAATTCCACCGCGTGGTTTTGCGGCCGGAGCGAGCGGAATTCACTATCGGTGCGATTGACAACCCCGTATTTCTCCATCGCCGTGACAAATTGCCGGCCTTGCTGCACACTCATGCTTAGTGGCTTTTCGCAACTGACGTGCTTCCCTGCCTGCGCCGCCATGATGCTAATCGGCACATGCCAGTAATCCGGCGTGGAAATCATCACGGCATCAATATCCTTGCGGGCGATGATGTCGCGGAAATCAGCATACGCATCGCAGCCTTTGTATGTGCCGCTGACCGTATTCTTGGCGTAGTAATCATTGACGGCTTGCTTGGCCTTCCCGAGCCGCCAGCTATCCACATCGCACACCGCGACAATCTGGACTCCGGGCACTTCGATCATGCCCGGAATGCGCCCAAAACCTTTCACATTCGCACCCTGTATGTTTTGTCCGAAACCCTGACGGCCAGTGCCAATATGAGCAACCGTGATTCGCTTAGATGGTGCATCCGCGCCAAACATTCGGCGCGGCAGAATCATCGGCACGGCGGCGCACAGGCCCGCAGTTTTTAAGAAATGCCGGCGGTTGATTCCATTATTAGCTGGTGTCGTTTTCATGCGCGTAATTTTTTGGGGTTTCCTGAACAGTTTGAGCCGCACCGGCTGAATAGTGAAGGGTGAATTGGTAGCATTTCATCTCCGGTGGCGATAATGCTACTTTGACTTTCGCGTAAGATTTCGCGCCACCCGGACGGCTGCGCCAAAATAACTTTTATACGCCCGGCTCAAATCGTTGGCATGGCGATAGCCTAATTCGCAAGCCACTTCCTTCACTGAGACCTCAAGGTGCGACAGTCGCTCCCGGGCGTAGTGCATCCGAATTTCCAGCGCCACCGCCTGCGGACTGCGCCTGCAGTGATGCTGGAAAAGATTTCGCAGGGTCGCCGGCGCGATGTTGAAATGCTCGCACAAACTTTTCACCGGTTGTTTTACCGCCGGGTTATGACGGAGAAAATGCAGTGCCATGTTCATGCGCTCCTGTCGGTTCGCTGGTTCCACGCGCCGCAGCGCGCTGGCGAGACAAATGTCCAGATCCAGCCGCGCCCGCCGCAACGAAAGCAAGGCGATCTCGCCAATCGCGCCCACATCATGCAGACACTGTTGGTGGATGCCGGCCAGTTGGTGCAGCCGTTGGCCGTTCAAATGAATGTGCCAACAGCCGCCCGGCGCAGTGCTAAGTTTGGAATGCGTCGGCGGATTGCGCCAGAGCCACGTCAAAATCCGCGACGCACATTTCGGTTTATCCCGCCAGCCAAAGGCGCAGTCCGGGTGAAAAATGAAAACGTCACCGCGCTTGGTCCGACGTTGACTTTTTTGAAGCATGAGCGTTGGTGCGCCTTCCAGAATCAAGGCATACACCCAGCCGTCATGCATCGCCAATGGAATCGGATGATCGCCCATCCACCGCGCGCCCCACGACAAGTAAAGCAACTCCGCGCCCGCCGGATCTTGCGGCATCCAGCGCGGCCGGCCCGGCGGCGGCAGCATGATGCGTCGTGGAATCAGCGGCTCGCTCATTTCTCAATCATAATAGAACTGGTTACCCGGCTCAATCGGCTTCTGTTTCAAAATTGCTTAGGCGCGGCGTCTTTCACGTCTTGGAAGAGGCCCGTGAAATTGATTTGATTACAGAAGCCGCAACTGTCGGCATTTTGCGCCACCTCAAGTTGGTTTCAATAGTCATCCGAATTAGCGGTGATTAGAAACTTAGCAACAACTGGTAGATGAACGTGTCACCCAAACTGTCAATTTGCTCCCAAACCCGCCGGAGCATGTCGGTATCTCCGGTAAGCGGCGGTAGTTCTAACAGCTTTTTCTCCCAAGGAAAACAGACTCCAGCAGGAACCGAAGTCGCCGCGCGTCCGGTCATGCCTTTCAGTCCCGCCCGATCGCGCACGGAATCCGGCACGTCGCAGGGCGCGGTGGCATTGAGCGAGGCGCTGCTGCCGCCATAAACTCCGTATTCCCGCGTCGTCTCCGTCAACACCCGCAGGTTCTCGATGCTGGTGTCATTCTGCATGATGGCTCCCGCATCCATGATGTAGCCGCCATCGGGAGCGACTTCGTCAATCACCCGCTTGCAGAAATCACGAACTTGTTCGGGTTTGCCAAAACTCAACAGCGTGTTCGGAATCCCGCCGCTGATGGCAAACTTGTGACCGAGCTTCCGCCGCGCCGCAAACACATCGTCGCGATCCGCATGGAACAAAATACTGCGGTCGGGCAGTTCGGTGAAGGCGTCGAAATGAGCTGCCCATTTGCCTTCGGCATAAAACATGGTTTGGTGCCCGTGTTTCCAGAATTCCTCAATGATCGGCCGAAGCGTGGGCCAGTAATGAGTCTCGAACTGCTTCGGATTGATGAACGGCACACAGCCGCGGTGCATCCAAAATCCAATGGGCAACTGGCGGTTGGGGTCGGCCGTGGTGAGTCCCACATGGCAGAGATGCGGCATCAACGCCTCGCAGGCCGCCAACACTTTTTCCGGTTGCTCATGCATGTCGTCCACCAACCCGACATATCCGCGCAGCTTGTCGGCAATGATGTCAAATGGTGCCTTGAAGATCCCCGCAATGGCCGACGGCATGCCACACTCGGTGCGCATCCGCTGGATCTGCGGGCCAAAGGCGTAAAAGTATTGCAGCATGGCCATGCCGCCTTTCACCAAGGCGAGGTTATTCCGGAAATTGGCGGGCTGGCCGATGGGACTTACCTCTGCGGCAACGCGCGGCAACCAGGTGTTGTAAAGGAAGCCGGTCGGATCGGCGATCAGGGCGTCGTATTCGTCGTCCCGCATGAAGGACTCGTTCTCCGGCGGCTCGATGTAGTTGAACCCGGATGTGTGCGGGATGCCAATGCCCGGAATGCCGTAATACCGCAGGCCCAGAGCCTGGGCCAGTCCCGTCCAAACATAGACCATGTTCGGCACCATCGCGTCCCAATCAAAGTCCTTGCCGCAGCGAATCACCGCATCAAACGCCTTCTGATAATCATGCACCACATCCTGGCAGGTCATGCCGGCATACTTGGCGGTGAACTCGGCGACGAATGGCCGGATCGGCACGCGATCGGGCTTCTCGTTGCGCAAGGCGGTGAGATACCGGGCCAGACGCGCTTGGTATTGTTGCTCCAAATCCATAATTAATATTTTTCGAACCGTCACCGCGCCTGCGAAATTCACGGCATTGAATCCGGCAGGTTCAGCAGAGCTTGCCAGTCAGCAGCGGTTTGGTCTTGTAGTCCGGTGCGTATTTTTGGTGTTTGGGTGCTCTGCCTGGCTGGCCGCCCGGAACATTTTCGGGGTCGTTCCTTTCACATCCTGAAAGACGCGCGTGAAATAGCTCTGGTCACAGAAACCGCAGTGGTCCGTGATTTCCGTCAGCGTCTTTTCCGTGCCGCGCAACAAATCGCACGCCAGATCCACTCGGCATTGCCGCAGCAACTCCGCGAATGACCGTCCCGTGCGTTCCTTCAACAGCCGCGAGAAGTGACTCGGTGAAATGCCCGCGTGCCGCGCGGTCTCGTCCCGCGAAATGTCCCGGTGCAAATTTGTCCGCATGAAATCCAGCGCCTTGCCCACCAGCAGCGGCGGCGTGAAATCTTCCTGCCGCTCGATCGTCGAGAACACATGTTCCAGCGTCTTGCGCAGCCACGCGGCCAGATCCTCGTCATCATTGATGTTGGCCAGCTCGGTGAGGAAGCGAAAGTTCATGCCCAGGACCTCGGATTGCACCGCGCCCGCCTCGACCGCTGCGCGCGAGATCATCACCACCAACTCCAGCAACAATCCTTTGAGCAAATCGCTGCGCTCCTCGCCGGCACTGTAGATATGGACGAGAACGTAGTTGATGATGCGCCGCGCTTCACCGCGATCACCACGCCGGATGGCCGCCATCAGCATCGGCTCCTCGAACAAATATAATTCACGAATCCGGTCGTAAGGCCGGTGCTCCAAAAGCGGGATGGCGGGAAAATCATTCACGGCAACATCAAGTGTTCAATGTAGCGATCCTCGAAATCGGCGGCGAGATTGAGTTCGATGACCTCCATCTGCGTGCGCAGATTTTCCATTTCATCGAGCGTGGCGCGATCCACCAACGCCAGCAACGCGCCCGCCAGCGACGTGTTGCCCACCACGCGCACCTGCTCCTCGCGAAAGCCCGGCAGCAAGCCGATGGCGATGGCGTGGGCGACATTCAAGTGCATTCCAAAACCGCCCGCCAGATAGACGCGCCCCAAATCCGCCGCGCGAATGCCCGCCGTTTCCAGCAGGATTTCGATGCCCGCACCAATCGCCGCCTTGGCCTGCAACAGCAGCGCCACATCCACTTCGCTGATGCGCAACACGCCCGCGCCGTTCGCATTCGTCAGGCGCAATGCGCGTTCGCCCTCGTCGCTGAAGCGGTTTTGCGTCGGCAATTTTTCCCACGCGGCCAAATCAAATCGTCCCGCCACGCCGAGCAGGCCGCTGCTCCGCGCCGTCGCGAGAAAATCCACATACGCCGAACCGCAAAGTCCGTTCGCCCGCGCGAGCGGGACGTTGCCAACGGTTTTGGTTTCAAGTTGAAACGGATTGAGCGAAAGCCGCAGGTCGCTGACCGCGCCGTCGCGCGCCCGCGTGCCGCAGCGCAAACCGCAGCCTTCAAACGCCGGCCCGGCGGCGGTGGCGCACGCGGTCAATTTGCCGCCGCTCTGCAAAACGATTTCGCCGTTCGTGCCAATGTCCACCAGCAGGCTCGGCGTCGGATCGAACACCATGCCGCTCGCAAAAACTCCCGCGGTGATGTCCGCGCCGATGTAAGCTGCGATACCGGGCAGCAGTTGGATCGGCGTTTCCGGCGCGAGGCCGGCAGCGACTAATTTGATTTCACTCGCGAGAACTTGTTTGCCTTTAATAAAGCGTGGCGTGAATGGCGCGATGCCCAGCGGCGTCGGATCTTCGCCGGCGAGCAGATGCAGCATCGTGGTGTTTCCGGCGATCGCGCCACCAGCAATTCGCTCCAGCGAGCGCCCGGCCCGCGCGCCCGCGCGCAGCAGGAGCGGCTGAATGGTTTCCATCACGATGGCGCGCTGCATGGCGGCAAGGTTTTCCGGTTTGTGCGCGGCCTCGATGCGCGTGACCACGTTGTCGCCGAAACGGATTTGTTCATTGAACGCGCCGGCCCGCGACAGCACTTCGCCGGTGACGAGATCCACGAGCAGCACGACCACAGTGGTGGTGCCCACGTCCACGGCAAACGCGGCGTCACGCCCGCCGGGCACAAAGGGAAACAGCGGCTGATGCGCGTAAGGAATGGCGATCTCAAACGTCTCGCCGACTTGCGGCCGATGCTCGATGCGCGAACGCGCCGGAATGTGGATGTGCGCTGCTTCGACGAATCGCACACGACAGGCTTGGACGGTGGCGGGCGCGCTGACGGTGCCGCTGTCCGTCAGCAGCGAACCTTCGCGCAGTTCCACTTCGCAGCCGCGACAGAGTCCGCGCTGGCCGCAACGCGTGTTTAGCGGCAGCCCGTGCGCCGCGAGCACATCGGCCAGTGAACGATTGTCGCGAAGGACTGGAATTTCCCGGCGGTCGCCAGATTCCAACTCGATTTGAATGCTCGCCGCGTGACTCATGTGCCGGAAGTTTTTACTGGCTCGGCGCGCATGATGGTTTCATCCGGCGCGTGGCCGAGTTGCATTCCCGGCTCGATGATTTGAAAGCGTCCGGCATCCCAGTTGCCCCAAAGCAAATCACGCAGCAATTTGGGATCGCCGCGCAAATGCTCGAACTTCCAGCCCAGCCAGTCGGCGCACTTCCGCGCGTAATCCGCTTCAATCTTCGCGTCCGCCGTGCCGAGGTCAAGATAAGTAGCCGTGTCGTGCAAGACCCAAGTTTCGCGCTCGGACTCGACGAGAAACTCAACATCGTCCGGTTCAAACTTGGCCGCGAGATCGGCGCGCGTCGCGTCCAACTTCTCCGGGCCTGGCACGCGGAGTCCGCGATTCCAGCCGGGCGTGTAATAATAACAAGTCGGGCAGCGGTGCTGATGTTCGGCGTAAGCCTCCTTGCTGCCCATGAACACGGTGATGCAGTCATGCGCGCGCGGAATGACCAGCTTGTGGCGCAACGGTCGCAACCCCACCGCACCGAGTCCGCACAAACCATAAGCCAGCACAACAGCTTCTATGTCCGTCCGCGCGTCCACGGCGTCGAGATTTTCCTGCAACGTGGCGCGAAGCTGGTCTGGCCGGTCATGCAAACCCATCTCGAAAAAACGCATCTCGGCGATGTGGTTCGCGCCACGCGCATGGAGCGCAATCTCCTGCTCAAACACGTCGCAGGCCAGCAGCGCGATTTGCGCCGGTCGGGTCGCGAATTCCTTCGCGGACACAAGATTGTTCATGACAAATTGATTGAACCGCTGCGGTGCGGGCATAGCCGGTTCAAAGGATTTCGGCGAAGCAGCGCACATTTTCCGGAGGTGATTGGCGGGGCACTTCGCAGCCGGCTCCGGCGATCCACGCGGTTCCGGCGTCGGCGCGGCATTTCGCCAGTTCGCGGCGCATATCATCCACCGTGCCGTTCTTGACCACGTTAACGGTGTGAACATTGCCGAGCAAGACCTGACGATCGCCCATCGCAGCACGAGCCGCGCGCAGATCAACGAGCGTGTCCAAATCCACAATCTCGCAGCCGAGCGCGGCGATGGCGTCTGCCAGATGCAACGCGCGCCCGCAGATGTGGAGTCGAACTCTGCCGCCGGCGGCATGAATGCCGCCCACAAGCTGTTTTTCATGCGGCAGGACAAACTCATCGTAGAGTTCGCGGTTGATCAGCGAGGCAGCGGCATCGCCGACGCCGATGATGTCCGCGCCGGCCTCGATTTGCGCCGTGGCAAATTTCAACGCGTTTTTTACCGTGAACTCGGCGAGCGCATGGATGAATTCTGCGTCGTCGTAGTAATCCATCATCAGCGTGTTGATGCCGCGCAGGTCGGCGCTCTCGGCGCACGGGCCTTCCACCCAGCCCTCGATCAGATGCGTGTCGCCCATTTGTTTGCGCAGCAAGCGCACAGCTTCAATGCGATTGGCCATGCGGCTGCCCGCGCGATGCGGATCGGGGACACGCAGCGAATTCAAGGTGGCGGCGTCCGCCAGCAACGCCTTTTCTTCTATGATCGCGGGCGGGCCGTCCGGCGGATAGAAAATCGCCGCGCCTAGATCGGCCGCTTCGCAGCACGGATCGGAGATGACCGAGACGTGATCAAACCCAAACTCACGCGCGGCAAGGCATTGACCGGCGGCTTGGATTTCAGCGCGCGTCGCGTAGTCGTGGTATTTCGCGCCGATCAAATCGGCAGCCCACATCATGGTGATGGGCATGGCCGGCGGACGATCCACCGGTTTGCCGGCGATCAGATTTAAGACGCGTTCTCTTGGGTTCATAAAAAATTTCCAAAGTCAGAGCGGCGTCAGCTTCACGGTCAAGGATTCGTAGCCCATCGCTCGCTGGTAGCTCGCCTCGTGTTCGACCCGCTCTTTCGCCGCCAGCACCGTGATGCCAGCGACCCGTTCGGTGCATTTCTGAAGCAGCGTGCGCAACAGCAGCCGCGCGTGCGGCGCGCCGAGGCAAAGATGCGCGCCAAAACCGAAAGACAGGTGCGGATTCGGTTTCCGGTCGAGGCGCACTTCGTCCGGAGACTCAAACGCGGCTTCATCCTGATTGGCCGACGCCCAGCACAGCGACACCCGGCCGCCGGGCTTTACGGAGACGCTGTGAACATCGGTTTCCACCGGGCACACGCGGCCGATGTGCGTGAGCGGCATGAAGACGCGGAAAAATTCCTCGCTGGCGAGCGTGATGCGCGACGGGTCTTGCCGCAGAAATTCCAGCGCCTCCGGATTTTTGCCAAGGTAGGCGAGCACAGACGAGATGCTGTGGATGATCGTGTCGCGTCCGCCGGCAAAGGTCAGGTTGGCGAAACCCATCATCTCCTCTCGCGTGAGCGGTCGCCCGCGATAAGTGGCCTTGGTCAGCGCGCTGAAAAAATCTTCGCCCGGATTCGCCGCCGCCTGGTCGAACCGCCGCTGTAGATAGGTTTCCAAAGCGGCACCTTTCTTTTGTCCGTCGCCGCCGTCGCGAAAAACGTGCGTGCCCCAACCGATCCACGTTTCCGCCTCCGCCTCGGGCACGTTGAGCAGGTGGGTGAGCGCACGCGACTGCAAGGGCAACGCAAATTCGCGAACCACCTCGATGGATTCCCGGCCCAGTGCGGCAACTAACATCCGGTCAATCAGCGCCTCGATCTTGGCCACGACGGCGGGATTTTTGGCGCGCAGAAAAAACGGCTCGACGATTTCCCGATACTCCGTGTGTTCAGGAGGATTGGTTTCGATGGGCAACTGCCGCATCGTCCGCACATCCTCCTCCGAAGGAATTGGCACGCGGAACGGCGCATCCGAACTGAAAGTCTTCCAGTCCTTTGCGGCCCGGCGCACATCTTCGTGGCGCAAAATCATCGGCACGCTCTCGCCTTGGAATTCGCATTTGAGAATGCCGACGGCTTTGCGATAGTCGCGGAAAGGGTCGGAACCGTGTTTCATCGGATTATAACG
>Ga0114951_10004760_pt1 | contig 12938 bp, 12 predicted proteins | sample AM7aDNAmetaG_FD_88677 | JGI IMG/M metagenome (GOLD analysis project Ga0114951, IMG submission 88677) | Freshwater microbial communities from Finland to study Microbial Dark Matter (Phase II) - AM7a DNA metaG | ecosystem: Environmental > Aquatic > Freshwater > Lake | place: Finland: Lake Alinen... | reverse complement strand
GGCGATGGCGTCGGTGAGTTGTTGGGCGGTGACTTCGCCGGGAGGGCCTTGCTGGCCCGGTGCGCCGTCGGCTCCGGGGAAACCTTGCGGGCCTTGATCTCCCTGCGGCCCCGGCGGACCTTGCGGGCCACCCGGATCGCCTTGCGGGCCGCAACGGCTATTACACCGTATAAGACAGGATTCATGTTCGACTCCTCACCCTGCGTCGGCCCTTGTATGCCCGTCGCACCAATGGAGCAAGGAGAATCCGAGGCGAAATTTTTCGCGGTGCAACCCCGCACACGTGTTCCCCGCGCTTGCCCACCACCCGCGATTTGTGATACTCGGAAGAACGTCATGCCCGGCAAGACCTATCCTCGCCGCCTTTACCTGCCGCCCGCCGGCCGGCCGCGATGGTTGCCCAGCAACCCTGACGCGTGGGACCTGCTTTATCTTTCGTGGGGCCGGCGCTGGTTCGGCGACAGTCCCATCCCCATCGCCATGCACGACGGCTGGGTGTATGCAGTCGTTCTCGAAGGCACACCGACATGGACGACCGGAAACAAACCGCTGAAGGTGCAGACCGGCAGCGTCCTCGTCATTCACCCCGATTGTGCCTACGGTTGGACCGACAAGCCGCGCCGTTCCTGTCGCATTCTGACGTGGCTCTGGCGGTCGGCTCCCGCGCTCGCTCCCCTCCAACCGGCGCCGGGCGGATTTCGCTCTCTCAAGCCGGACCGCGCCACGCTGCGCAAGCTCGCCGCGTTGCACGCGAACTGCGTCCGTGAAGTCGCCACGCCGGACGAGGTCGCCGTCCTGTCGCTGCACTGTGCGCGGCTGGAACTGGACATCGCCTTGGCACGCGCCGAAAATCGCCCGCCGGAAGTGGACTCGCGTTATCGGATGAAGCTGGCCATGGAGTTCCTGCGCAACAATCCCGCCGATCGCCAGCCGGTGCAACGCCTGTGCGAATACCTGCAACTGGCGCCGGCGGCGCTCAACGTGCTCTTCCACCAGCACACTGGCAAGAGCGCCAAGAGTTTTCTGCTTCGCTGGCGGATGAAACTGGCTCGCACGAAGCTGCGTGACGAGCGATTGCCGGCGAAACAGGTGGCGTTTGAGCTGGGCTACCGGCATGCGAACGATTTCAGCCGCGCCTTCAAACATTTCTTCGGCGTCACCGCGAGCGTTGCGCAACGCCAGACGAAAAGTAGCAGCACGAAAGCCCGCCGCAAGATGCTAGGTGAATAAGGTTTCCCCTCGCCGGTTGTTGGATGTATGAAAGCGGCCACGGATTGATTTTCAAGAGAACCATCATACGCCACTCAACGAAAGTTTCCCCATGACCCTATCCATCTCTCGCCGCCAGTTCATCCGCACAACCGTTGCCGCGCCGTTCGTCGTTTCGTCCCTGCCCAGAACCGCGTGGGCGGCCGCGGGCACGATGAAGCTGGCGGCGTTCGCCGATGAGATCTCGCCCAAAATCGATGAGCAGATTCGCGTTTGCAAGGAACTCGGCATCCGGTTCTTTGAACTGCGCGGCGTGGCCGGCAAGAACGTCATGGATTTCGACGACGCCCTGAAAAATGAAGTCCGCTCAAAACTGAAGGACAACGGCATGGGCGTCGCCAGCATCGGCAGCCCCATCGGCAAGGTGAAGATCACCGATCCGTGGGAGCCTTATTTCGACAAGTTCAAGCGCGCGGTCGAGCTGTCCGAGTTTTTCTCGGCGCCGCTGATCCGCATCTTCAGTTATTTCCCGCCCGCGAAGGGACAGGACATCCGCGAGCACCGCGACGAGGTCATGCGGCGGATGCAGACCAAGGCCGACTACATGAAGGGCCATCCGGCGACGCTCGTGCACGAGAACGAGAAGGACATTTATGGCGAGCACGGGGCGATGGACCTGGACATTCTCAAGACGGTGAACTCGCCCAAGCTGCGCGCCGCCTTTGACTTCGCCAACTTCATCGTGGCGGGCGACGACAATTTGAAGAACTGGGAGATGCTCAAGCCCTACGTCGTGCATTTCCACATCAAGGATTGCATACGGGCGACGAAGAAGATCGTCCCGGCGGGTCAGGGCGATGGAAACATTCAAGTCATCCTCGAAGACGCGAAGAACTCTGGCTACACCGGGTTCCTGACGCTCGAACCGCACCTGAGGGTGGCCGGAAAAAATTCGGGCGAAACGGGGCCGGAGTTGTTCAAGACCGCCGCCGACGCGCTTCGTGGAATCTGCGGCAAGATCGGCATCCAGCTTTCGTAAAGGAACGGATCATGAATACCAAACGGAAGAATCATTTCATCTCACGCCGCGCGTTTTTGCGGCGCGTTTCCATCGCCGCGGCAGCCGCCACGACCGGACCGCTCATTCTGCCGCGCTCGCTTTTCGGCGCCGACGCGCCCAGCAACCGCGTCACAATGGGCTTCATCGGCTGCGGCCGGCAGGCCCACGGGGCCAACATCCCGCAGTTCATGAAAACCGCCGGCGTCCAGGCCGTCGCCGTCTGCGATGTGGACGCGTGGCGCATGGCAGAGGCGAAGAAGCAGATCGAGGAGTTTTACGCGAAGAAAAACGACGGGAGCTTCAAAGGCTGCGCCACCTACAAGGATTTCCGCGAGCTGCTCGCCGACAAGAGCATTGATACGGTGATGATCTCCACGCAGGACCATTGGCACGTGCCGATGGCCGTCGCTGCCGTCCGCGCCGGCAAGGACGTGGCGTTGGAGAAACCGATCACCCGCACCATTGACGAAGGCCGGCTGCTCGCCTGCGAGGTTGTGAATCACAAACGTGTTTTCCGTGTGGACAGCGAATTTCGTTCGCTCGAACCGATGCACCGCGCCGCCGAATTGGTCCGCAACGGCCGCATCGGCAAAGTGCACGCCGTCCGCACCGGCTCGCCGAAAGAGGTTTTCCCCGACGAGGCGGCCACGATCACCGAGCCGCCGCCGGGACTGGACTACGATCTCTGGCTCGGCCCCGCGCCGAAAATCGGCTACATGCAGAAGCGCGTCCACACGCCGAACGACCTCAAAAGCCGCCCCGGCTGGATGCGCAACCTCGATTATTGCGACGGCATGATCGCCAACTGGGGCACGCACCTCAACGACATCGGCCAGTGGGGCGCCGGCACGGAGCGCACGGGCCCGGTCGAGATCAAGGCGACTGGCAAGTTCCACGACGACAAGGTCTGGAACGTGCTGGAGAGTTTTGACGCGTGGTATCGCTTTGCCAACGGCCTGGAGTTTTTCTACCAGATGGGCACGCCGCACGTGCGCTTCGAGGGCGAGCGCGGCTGGATTCAGGTCAACTACATTGCCGACAAGCTTCATCCCGACCGCCTCCAGGCGAGCGACCCGGCGATCCTCAAGGAAAAGATCGGCCCGGAGGAAATCCATTTCCCGCTCAAGAGCGAGAAGCAGGACTTCATTGACGCCGTGCGTTCGCGCGGCAAGACGCTGGAGGACGAGGAAGTCGGCCAGCGCACCACGTCGCTCTGTCACCTCGCGCACATCTCGATCCAGCTCGGCGGCGCGAAGCTGGCGTGGGACCCCGACAAGGAAGTGTTCACCAACAACGACGAAGCCAACAAACTGACCAAGCGCCCGCCGATGCGCGCGCCGTGGAGCTTCGACATGCTGTGAAAACCGCCCTCCTCACAGCCGCGTGGATGAAAGGCCGCTGCAAGATCGTTTCACGGCTGACGGTTTCAGGTGGATCGCGACCTCCGGGCGCGATTCTTCCGCTGCGCAATGTCCATCGCGCCCGGAGGTCGCGATCCACCTTCGGCTTTACAGCGGCCATGTCTTGGGTGGCGCTCGCATGCTCATTGTCGGTCAATGCGGCCGAGCAAACGCCGCCTCCGGCGCTCGGTTGGGAAGCGATGCCCAACGACACCGGCTTGGCGCTCATCAACAAGACAACCTCGCTGCCCGTCTGGCGGGCGGTGTGCGATCCCGCGCAGCCGAAGCCTTACATCTACCCCCTTGCCACGATTGACGGCACCGAACTGACCGCGAACTCGCCCGCGGACCACGTCTGGCATCACAGCCTCTGGTTCGCCTGGAAATACATCAACCATATCAACTACTGGGAGGTGGACAAGAAGACCGGCCTCAGCCCCGGCCGCACGAACATCAAGTCCGCCCGATTCCACCGTGGCGGCGATTTCTCCGCGCGCGTCGAGATGGACATCGAGTATGCCTTGCCCGGCCAGCCGCCCGTGATGCGCGAATCCCGCGTGATGGAGTTTGGCGCGCCACGGCCCGACGGAGCGTATGCGATTGATTGGGATGCGAAGTTTACGGTGGGCGACGCGGACATCACGCTCGACCGCACGCCGCCCAAGGCCAAGAGCGGCGGCTATGCGGGCCTCTCGTTGCGTTTTCCGAAGGGAACCACCGGCTGGAGCTTCCTGACCAGCGAGGGCGCGCACAACTCCGACGAAGGCAACGGCAAATGTGCGCGCTGGGTGGATTTTTCCGGCCCGACCAAAAAAGGTACGGTCGCCGGCATCACCGTGTTCGACCATCCGGCCAATCCGCGCCATCCCACGGCGTGGTATCTCAATGAGGGCCATCCCTATTTCAGTCCCGCCCTGATTTATCTTGAGCCGATGACGTTGAAGGCCGGCGCGACGATTCGGTTGCGCTATCGCGTGCTGGTTCACAACGACGCAGGCAAGGCCGACGCGCTGGAGCGCGAGTGGAAATCGTTCGCAAAAGATTAAAGAAAGGACCGCCATGTTTACCCGCCGTCATTTCCTCAAACAGGGCGCCGTCGCCACGGGCGCATTACTTGTGGGCACCCACCGCGCGTGGGCCGGCGCCAACAACCGCGTGCGCATTGCCGTCGTCGGCATCCACGGGATGGGGCAGACGCACCTCAGGGAGTTCGCCGCGCTGCCGGATGTCGAGGTGGCGGCGTTGTGCGACGTGGACGAGAATCTGTTCCCGGGCGTCATTGAGAAGCACTTCACCAAGCAAAACCGGCCCAAGCCGAAGACCTATACCGACCTGCGCAAGCTGTATGAGGACAAGGAGATTGATGCGGTCACGATCCTGACGCCGAACCACTGGCACGCGCTTGCGGGAATCTGGGCGATGCAGGCGGGCAAGCACGTGCGGATCGCCAAGCCGTCCTCGCATACTTTTTTCGAAGGGCAGAAATTGGTCGAGGCCGCGAAAAAATACGACGTGATCGTGCAGGACGGCTGCGAGCAGCGGAGCAACCCGTGCGCGCAGACGATGGCGAAATTCCTCCGCGACGGCGGTCTCGGCGAGGTCTACATGGCCAAGGGCATGTGCTACAAGTGGCGGCCCACCATCAAGCATTTCGAGGACGAGCCGGTGCCGAAGGGCGTGGATTACGACCTGTGGCAAGGCCCGGCGCCGCGGCGGCCGTTCAACCAGAACCGGTTCCACTACAACTGGCATTGGAACTGGACGTATGGCAACGGCGACCTCGGCAACCAGGGCGCGCACGAGATGGACATCGCGCGCCTGGGCCTCGGCGTGAAGCTCCCGACGAAGGTCACTTCGATGGGCGGGCATTTCTTGTTCGACGACGACCAGCAGACGCCGAACGCGCTGATGTCGATGTTCGAGTTCCCGAATCCCGACGGCGTGGCTGACAAGAAGAAGATCCTCCAGTTCGAGGTCCGCGGCTGGATCACCAATCGCGAAGGCTTCAGCGAGGGTGTGAAGGATGCCGCCAACACCTACATGACCAGCGACAGCAACAACATCGGCAATCTGTTCTACGGCTCGAAGGGCTACATGGCCAAACACCTCAAGGTGTGGAAGACGTTCATGGGCGAGAAGCGCGAGCCGGGTCCGTCCGACGAGGGATTGGGCAGCCACTACGCCGCGTTCATCCGCGCCATCCGCGACCACGACCAGAAGGCGACCAACGCCAACATCGAGGAAGGGTTTTACTCGTGCGCGCTCGTGCATCTGGCCAACATCTCCTACCGCCTCGGCCGCAGCCTGGATTTCGATCCGGTAACGATGACGTTCCCGCACGACAAGGAAGCCACGGCGATGTTGACGCGCGAATACCGCGCGCCGTATGTCGTGCCGGAGAAGGTGTGATGCACTCTTCTTTCCTCGTTTCGCACGCTACACAACTGGGATTCCGCATCCGCAAGCCGCGCCAAAGGCGCGGTAGTATATCAGCCCAGGGCAAGCGAGTCCGCGAGCGCCGCCCTGGGATAATAGCAAATAATGGTGTGCGCCCTGAAAGGGCGCAGGTAAACCGGGCTGTCGTCGGTATGTCTTTTACTCGCGCCCCTTCAGGGCGCGTCGCCCTTCTATGCATGAACCCAGGGCGGCGCTCGCGGACTCGCTTGCCCTGGGCTGATTTATTCCTGCCCCTTCGGGGCGCCACAGATCCGGGTCACGCAACGCCGCTTTCCGGGGTTACAACGCCATGACACCACGCGAACGCCTCTTAACAACCCTCCGCGGCGGGATCGCCGACCGCGTGCCGGTCTCGCCGTTTGTGCAGGAGGAATATCTTTCCTTCTACTATCCGCAACGGCCGAAGCTCGACCGCGTCATTGACGCCACCGATCTGGCCAACGAACTCGACTTCGACCTGATGGCGAAGCACCGCGCGCTGGAGCCGCCGCACTTTTTCCGCCGCAGCCATCCGAACTGGGAACTGCGCCGCAGCGAGACGCGCGGCGAGGGCATGATCCGGCGGCGGCTGGAGATCGTCACGCCGACGCGGACGCTGTCGCAGGAGGAGACCGGCCCCGACAGCGGCGCGGCCACGACGGGCGTGCGGTTTCACGTCACGCGGACGCTGTTGCAGGACGCGGACGACACGGAGGCGTTTCTAAAATGGCTGCCGCCGCTCGACGACGAGGACCGCCGGCAGATGCGCGAGACGGCTGCCGAGTGGCGGCGCATCCTTGGCGACCGCGGCGTGCTCGCGCCGTGGGGATTCGCCGGCGTGTTCAACTTCTGCGCCGACCTCTGCGGCATGGACAACTTCTACGTCGCGCCCTATGAGGACGAAACGCGCTACCGCGCCTTGATGAGCGGCGTGGCCGACGCGATGGCCGCCTACAGCGCGGCGCTCGGCGAGACGGCGATTGACTGCATCGGCATCCAGGGCCACATGGCCGGCGGCGCGACCACCGGGCCGGATTTTTTCCGCCGGTTCGTGCAGCCTTACGAGAAGCGCATGATTGATGCCATCCACGACGCCGGCAAGTTCAGCGTCTATCACAACTGCGGCTGCGCGAAGATTCTCTACGGCAACTACCGCGAACTCGGCATGACCGTCTGGGAAACCGTCAGCGAAGCGCCGCGCGGCGATAACCGCCTCGCCGACGCCAAGGCCGTGCTCGGCGACCGCATCTGCCTGCTCGGCAATCTCGACCAGGTGGATTTCCTCAAGCGCGCCACGCCCGCCGAGGTGGACGCCGCCACGCGCGAGATCGTCCGCGTCGGCAAACCCGGCGGCCGGTTCATCTTTGCCGCGTCCGACTTCCTGGAGAAAGGCACGCCGCGCGAAAACGTCGTGGCGATGATCGCAGCGGCGAAGGACGAAGGCCGCTACGCCTGAGGCGGCGCTCCCGCGCCGTCAAGGAGATGAGAGCCGACGGGGCAAAGCCCCTTCGGCTCATCGGATGGGTGGCCTCAGTGACTCCTTGCTCCCTTGATCAGAATCTGAATCAGCACTGCCAGCACGAAGAAGACCAAGGTGGCACCCATCGAGATCAGACCCGTGAGCAGATACTTGACGGGAGTACTTAGCTCACTACGAAAGACACGGGCGCTCGAATACACAGCGCCAAAACCAATCGCGGCTCCCAAACCTCCGCCTGTAAATACCAACGCAATTGGCAATCCCATCCAAACATACTCATACCACGCAAGCGGGCGCGCCAACTCAACGCGATCACCGGCGATATCGAGCCGCGGGATCGGGTCGAGGAAACTGGGCGCGAGTCGAATCGCGACTGGCGCGCCGGTATTATCCCTGACTTCGTAATTTCCCCGCTTCCCTTTGATGAAAGCGCCATCGATCCAGAGACGCGGTCCAGTGAAAAAGCCGGCCGTTTGCAGTTTCAGTCCCCGGCCTTCGAATCGCGGGTGTTTGATCTCAATATCCATGATCTCAACTCCTCCGCTTCATTTCACGTGCTGAATCCAACCCTGAATCTGCTTCAGTATCTCCGGCCAATATCCGAACGCCAAGAGACCAAGCCAGAGCACGGCGATAATCACAGACCACGCAATCAACGCCCGGAAGTAATTCTTCCGCGATTCGTTGTCGCCGACGAACGCCCAGACGAAGACCATGATGACGCCGATGCACGGTATCGCCATGACGAACAGCGCGAACATCCAAAACCAGAACGAGACGTAGTGTTTATTTTTTCCGTTGGCCATTCGGTGGTGGTGCGTTTGGTGGTCTGTCGTTCTTGTTCGCTCCAACCGGCGGGCTTCTTGGAAAGCGAGTCGGTCAGGTTCCGGGCGCGGAGAGTGTCACGGCGTTGTCGGTGCGTCAAGCAGTGGAGAGTGAATGCCCAGCCCGACGACAGCGCCCGCGCCGTCGAGGAGATGAAAGCCGCCGGCGTGAAGATGGTCACGGTGGAGGAAGTGGTGTAAGAAACAGCTTAACGAGATCACCTGCGGCATTAGGGCAAATATCTTTTCTTGATTTTCAACCCCGTGGGTTGCTCAACCGACGTCGCGATAAAATAAAAATGAAACTGCCAAACCGCCTGCGGAGGTAATGTGCCAGTAGCACGCAGAACTTCGCCCGGCGTGCCTATCCACTCACCCGTCTCGTAACCTTTGAGGACACAGTGATCTCCCATCGGCAACTCGACATTCTCAATCCAAATTCCCACAGGTTTGTCCAGTTTGTAACCGTCAATCGTGTCAACCAAGAGCGTCTGGCTGCCGACTTTGCCCAGCTCTGCTCGGACACCTTCAATCTTCAAATAGCTCCCAATCCGGTAACCGAGGCGACCAATTGGTGTTTCAGCTTTTCCGTAGCCGGGTTTGAATGGAGGCGCATCGGCTAGGCAGGTTCCTGCAATTGCGACAACGAAGAAAAGTGTGAATTGTTTCATAAACGCAACTGTTGACGGCAAACAGACATTAACCGAATTGAGATGAGGCCTATTACGGTGCACGATTCAAATCTGCTGGCTCGCTAATGGACTTTGAATCCGAAACACGTGGCGAGAATAAGTAAAAGCCAGTCGCCAGTAAAGGCCGCAGGTTCGACTGGGCTGAACAGGCTGCTGGAGCAGGGTGCGGATTGATGGTCTCACTTCACCCGCGCCTGCCGTGCGGCGAGGAGATGGTCGAGGCTGTGGGGGATGACGAAGTCGAGGGAGTCGTCGAGGGCGCGTTTGTCGTGGTCGAAGGTGCGGATGACGACGCGCTCCGGTTCGACATCCACGACGCGGCTGTGGCGCTTCATCTCGCGCGCCCAGTCGGCGCTGGTGGTGCCGGTGTGGACGAAGTGGATGCCGAGGGTGTTGACGATGGCGCTGGCGTGGGCCTGGCTGAGGTGGCTGTGGCCGCTGAACCAGAAGAGGATGTTCCTGTGGTGGCAGCAGAGGTCCATGATCTGGCCGGGGACATGGTTCTGGTTGATGTAGGCGTTGCCGGCGCGGACGTGCATCTCGGGGTGGACAAGGATGTTGGAGCCGAGCACGGGCGCGTGGGAGGCGATGACGACGGGGCGGTCGGCGCAGCGTTCAAGTTCTTCGTCGGCCCAGGCGAGCTGCCGCTGCGTGAAATAGACTTCGTGCGGCTGGATTTCGTGCTCGCGGAAACGCTCGGTGCTCAGGAAGAGGAACGTCAGCGGGCCGCGGTCTTCGCGATGCCACGGCAGGCGGTAGCCGTGGGCGCGCAGCCAGAGGACGACGTTCTCGCGGTCGGTCTCGATCGGCTCGAATTCGAGGTCGTGGTTGCCGATGAGGTTGTGCCACGGCATCTGCAGTCCGCGCAGCAGTTCCACGGCGCGCTGCGTCATATCCGGCCCGCCGGCGCCCGGCTGGCCGGTGATATCGCCGAGCACGACGGTGAAGTCGGCCTCCAGCTTGTTGAGGTCGTCAATCAGCACGCGGTCGGCCAGCTCCGTCTTCTTGCTGAAGTGGCAGTCGGCGATCGCGCAAAATCGAAATCGAGATTCCATGCTCACGGTTCGGGTTCCAATGCGGACAGATATTAGCCGCGCCGCCGCCAAACGCCAGCACTCTCCGCGGGCGGGCGCAGTTTCGGGCTCAACTTGGCAGCCGCGCCCGTTGGGTAGGGCGAGCCGTCCCCGGCGAGCCGCGACCTTTGGAACGCGAGCGATTACGGCTCAGCGGGGACGCTTCGCCCTACCCCTGGGGCTTGATCGTGGCGCGTGTGCCGAGATGCGCCCGCAGCCGAAAAGACAATAGTAAGTTTCTCTTGCAGTTTAGAGAAAATAGCTATATATTTGCCCTGAATGAAAGGAGACAAAGGATAGAAGACAGTAGTCAGAGGTCAGAGGTCAGAGGTCAGAGGTCAGAGGTCAGAGGTCAGAAGCCAGAAGCCAGAAGACGGAAGACAGATTCCATCCGCGGTTCCACCGGCATCGCTGCGGCCAGGACCTGTGGCTAGAAACCGGTGGTGCCGGCGCTACGGCAGATTTGCGAAACGAACCCCAATGATGGTCGCGATAAAAACCAAAAAACCTCGTTTTCCAATGGAAAATGAACATTTCACGTTGTAAAAATCCCGGTGAGAAAACGTGTTTTTACGAAACGAACCCAAATAGAGAAAATCAAAAAGCGTGATTGCAGTATGTTATGAAAAACACCCGACAGATGGAATAACAAGGCGAACTCAAATGAATCGGTCGAAACAGGCAAGATATTGCACGACAGGCAGTTGCATCCGGGTTCAGGACGCCTAAACCGGCTCTTGGAAAACGCGGCCATCCGGTCCGATTCGACTCGATCCGACTCATTCCGGGTCAATCCGACCGTATGAAACCCACTACGAGACTTTGCAAAAGGCATCGTCCGTTCTGGAGCGGCGGTCTCTGGACCGCCGGATCGTTTGGATTCTGCGATAGTTCGGCGGTCTGGAGACCGCCGCTCCAGGGCTTTTGCAGAGGTCTCACTACGGCTTGCAATGGCACGATGGCTGGAGTGACGGCACACCTCAGCTTTCGGACAGATCGAAGCAACGGACTGGAAAGTCCGTTCTACGACGGGGCGCGCAGAACCGCAGAACGGACTTCCAAGTCCGTTGTCTCAACTCGACCAAAAACCAGGATGCACTCCTTGGCCATGCAAAACGTGGTTGAACTTTCGGCGCGGAACCCTAGACTGCGACGCATGATGAAAGTCCTTGTATGCGATCCTATTGCCAAGCGCGGCGTCGAGTTGCTCCGGCAGACGCCCGGATTGACCGTTGAAGAACGCCACGGCCTGAAGGGCGCCGATCTGCTCGCCGCCGTCGCCGACGTGGATGCGATTGCGGTCCGCAGCGAGACCAAGATCACCCGCGAGGTGCTCGCCGCGGCCAAGAAGCTGCGCGTCGTCGGCCGTGCCGGCGTCGGCGTGGACAACGTGGACGTGGAGGCGGCCACCGAGCGCGGCGTGATCGTCATGAACACGCCCGGCGGCAACACCATTTCCACCGCCGAGCACACCATCTCGCTGATGATGGCGCTGGCCCGCAATATCGCGCAGGCGTGCGCCACGCTCAAGGGCGGCAAGTGGGACCGCAAGTCGTTCCAGGGCGTCGAACTTTACAACAAGACCCTCGGCATCATCGGCACCGGCCGCATCGGCGGCGAGGTGGCTCGGCGCGCGGTGGCGTTCGGGATGCGCGTGCTGGCCTACGATCCCTACCTGACCGTCGGCCGCGCCAAGGCGTTGCAAGTGGAGATGGTGGAACTGAACGAGATTTTCACGCAAGCGGATTTCATCACCGTCCACACGCCGCTCACCGACCAGACGCGCGGCATCGTCAACAAGGCGGCGTTCGAGAAAATGAAGAAGGGCGTGCGCATTATCAACTGCGCCCGCGGCGGCCTCGTGAACGAAGCCGACCTCGTCGAAGCGGTCCAGTCCGGCAAGGTCGCCGGTGCCGCGCTCGACGTGTATGAAACCGAGCCGCCGCCGATGGACTCGCCGCTGTTTAAGCTGCCGAACATCATCGTTACGCCGCACCTTGGCGCGAGCACCAGCGAGGCGCAGGAGAGCGTTGGCATTGAAATCGCCCAGGCCATCGCCGAAGTGCTCGGCGGCGGCGGCATCCGCAATGCGGTGAACATGCCGAGCCTCGACGCCAAGACGCTGGCAGTGCTGAAGCCCTACATTGATTTCGCTGAGAAGCTCGGCCGCCTGCTCGCGCAGACCGGCCCGCGCCGTTGCGAGAAGCTGGTCGTGCACTACTCCGGCCGCGTGTCGGAGATGGACACCAACCCGATCTCGCGCAGCGTGCTGGTCGGATTCCTCCGCAGCGCCGAGGGCCGCGAGGTCAACTTCGTCAACGCGCCGATCATCGCCTCCACCATCGGCCTGAAGGTCGAGGAAACGCGCTCCAGCGCGCAGAGCGATTACGCCGAACTGATCACCGTCGAGTCGCACACCGATGGGAAACATTCCAGCGTGAGCGGGACGTTCTACGGTTCGTTGAACAACCCGCGCATCGTGCGGCTCAATGACGTGCCGGTGGAGAGCGTGCCGAAAGGCGTGCTGTTCATCATGCAAAACAAGGACCGTCCCGGCATTGTCGGCTGGATCGGCACCATCATGGGCAAGCACAAAGTCAACATCGCGCAGATGTCACTTGGCCGCGACAAACTCGGTGGCACGGCGCTGACCCTGCTCAATCTCGACAGCGAACCCAATGAAGCGGCGCTGGCGGAAATCAAAGCCGACAAGGACATCTACGGCGTGACCGTGGCGAAGCTGTAGAGTGGCCGCGTCACGGAG
>Ga0114951_10004759_pt1 | contig 12941 bp, 14 predicted proteins | sample AM7aDNAmetaG_FD_88677 | JGI IMG/M metagenome (GOLD analysis project Ga0114951, IMG submission 88677) | Freshwater microbial communities from Finland to study Microbial Dark Matter (Phase II) - AM7a DNA metaG | ecosystem: Environmental > Aquatic > Freshwater > Lake | place: Finland: Lake Alinen... | reverse complement strand
TCGTCTTGCCCCCGCCCCGGCACGCCCACACCGCACGATCCCCCGGATGCTCGAAAAAACTCGCGCACAAATAATCCAGCGGCGAAACATGCCCCCTGCAAACCCCCTCCCGCGGCAAACGCAACTGCAACTTCCATTGCAGCCAGATCCACAACGTCCCCCGATCCCGCGGCGCCCCCTCCAGCGCCCCATCCGTCTTCTCCCCCCATTTCTCCACGCTCAACCGCGTCTTGCGCATGATCCCCCCCTCGCCTCTCAACAACATCGCGTTCATTCGTGTTCATTTGTGGCTAATTTGAGTCGTCCAAAATCCCATCAAAAAACCTCTGTGCGTCCTCCGTGTCTCTGTGCCTCTGTGGTAAAATTTTCGCGGTCCGCCGTCCGTCGTTGTTCAATTCTCTTCCTCTCTCCAACATTCGTGTTCATTCGTGTTCATTTGTGGCTAATTTATTTCCCTCGTCGACCGCCGTACTCTCCGACGATTCACCGCCTCGCACCTCATCAGGCCCACACCCATCCCCCCTGCTCTCCAGCGGCCGCAAGCCCGCCCGCCTCTCCAACACTTCCTTCAATCCCGAAATAATGTCGCGCTGCGACTCCTCGTTCATCGGCCGCTTGACCGCACGCTTCGCCGACTTGCCCAACTTCGCTTTCCCGCGCCCGCCGCCCTTGCGCCGCAGACCGGATATCTGCAGCACCTCCAGCGCCGCTTTGAATGCCAGTTCCGGATTTTCCTTATCTTCCACAAGCCGCAGCACACAGCCCATCGCCGACGGCGCAGAGCTCCCCGCCAAAATGATCCCGTGAATGTGCGACAACACCCGCCGACTCGTCAACTGTGCCATCCCGTTACGCGTCTGCAGCATCTTGAGCAACTGCATCACCGTCAGACGCTCCTGCTCCAAAAGTGTCTTCAAATCGCGCGTGGTAGCCAGTTCGTCAATCACGTGCCGGATTCGCTCTTTCCGCTTCATCTTCATCCCCCTTCCAAAAAAGTTCCTCAACGACCCATCGCATTCCCACGCTCACGGCACCAACTCAACAACGCCGCCGCCACGTCACCGTTCGTACGCTTCAATTCCGCCACCAGCCGCCGCTTCTCCTCCCCCGGCAAAAACACCGTGAACGCCTCCGGCATCTCCGCCGGCAACGACGCCGCGGCCGGCAGCGGCGGCGGCCCCCGATACAGCAGCTTCCGCAACGTCCGATCATCCTCCGGCAGCAACATCGCCAGATCGCCCACGCCCGCGGTCTGATCCAGTTCACGCACCAACGCCAACCGCTTGCCCGGCACATCTCTGCCCGCAAGACGATTCACCGTCGCCAGCATCAGCAGCGATTGCGCATCATCGAGTTCCCACACCAAACACGCCGCCTGCCCGTGCCCCAGCCCTTCCAGTATCCGCTTGCGATGATGCCCGTTGATGAGCTGATATTCGCCACCGATTTCCGGGTGCGGCCGCACCAGCAGCGGCTCATACCGCCCGGTCTTTTCAATATGCCGCGAAAGCTTCCGCAGCGCCCCCGCCGCCATCACGTTCGCATTCGCCGGATGCGCGTGCAACTTCACCAACTCGATCCAATGAATCACATGTGCATCATTCATAACTTCCCCTTTCCCCAAAAAAACCTCTGTGCGTCCTCCGCCCCTCTGTGACTCTGTGGTTCAACTTTTTCCCTTTCTCAAACATTTGTGTTCATTCGTGTTCATTTGTGGCTAATTTATCTTCGTCGTCGCGCATTGTAGTGCGAGCGTCATCACCCCTCCGCCACAGGTAATACACCGGCTGACTCAGTAATCTCTTGCGTGCCGCACAGATCAGCGTCGGTGCATCGCCAGTCTGCAACCGCGTGAAACGCTGCAGCTCACGCACCAGCAGCAGTGTCACACCGATCCGCCCCGCGTCGACCAGATCGATCGGCCGAAGCCCCTCATGTTCCAGCGCCGCCATCAAACGCTGTGCCCCTGCGTCCGCCGGCCGATCGTACGATTGCATCCCCGCCTGCGCAAAAAACGGATGCACCCGCCCCATCGCCGCCAACGCCTCCACGTACGGCGTCTGGGCCGTCGCCAGCGCCTCGCGCACCAGCGCCCGCGCCAGTCCCACCGAACGAAACACCGGATGCACGATGACGCGCGAAATCGTCCGCATCTCACTGTTCAGCCGCGCCGCCAGCAGCGCCCGATCACCGCCCACATATCGCCCCGGCAACGCCGCGTGACGCAACGAACAACACAACGCCGGCAAACTCTCCACCAACACCCCCGCCACACACCCCGCGCCCCCCGCCGGCTCATACCGCGCCACCAACACCCGCATCACCGCCCGCGGCCGCCCCGATCGATAATGAAAAGCACTCAGCCCATGATAATCCGCCAAATCGCCCACACCGATACGCAAATCATTCCAAACCGTACACACCGCCATAATCGCCTCCCCCCATCATTCCTCGTTCGGCCTTTCATCGTTCATCGTTCAACGTTCATCATTTCGCTCCCCACTCTCACCTTTACCGCCGGCAACAGATCCGCTCCAAGATCCTCATACGTCGTCGCCAACACCGCCGCCCGCGGCCGCCCCGTCTCCACACTCCGCCGGATAAATTTCCCAAGCCCATACGCCACCACCTTCGCCGTGACCCGATCCAGCGTCGCTCCAAACTCATCCGCCATCAGCACCGCCGCATCCGACGCAAAAAACTGCGCCAACCGATACCGAAATCGTTGCCCCTCCGACAACACCGCCGGCGACCGCAACAGCACCCGCGCATCCGACAATCCCGCCCGCGCCAAATGCCCCAGCGCCTCCTCCAGCGGCACAGCAAAACAATCCACCAGCGCCCTATCCGTCGGCAACTCGATCTCCTCCAACCGCATAATGCGCCACCCCGGCCGCAGTGCGCGAATCTGCGCCTCCGCCGCCCGCAGCAAAGTCGATTTCCCCACCCCCGACGCACCGGTGATCAACACCACCTCCCCCGGCGCCACACGCAACTCCACCCGCTCGAACAACGCACATTCGCCCCCCGCCTCCAGCCCAATCCCAAACAACGCCGCCACACTCAGCACCCGATCGCTCACCGCCACCGGCCGCACCGGCACCCGCGCCGACAAACACATCGTAATCCCCGTCTCCATATTCCCCCCCTCTCTTCCCAATATTTGTGTTTATTCGTGTTCATTTGTGGCTAATTTACGTCGTCGCCCCCCGCTCTTGAAATTTGCGCCTCGAAACTCGAAACTCCCCCCATGCTCCTTCTCAAACGCCATCTCGTGCAACTGGTCCGCGAAGGCAAAAAGCGCCAGACTGTGCGCCTCTGGACCCGCCTCATGCTCCGCGCCGGCATGATCAGCTTCACCCCCGGCCTCGGCCGCATGCGCATTCTCGCCGTCGATGAACTGGCCTCCCTCCAGGACCTCACCGAAGCCGATGCCCACGCCGACGGCTTCCCCTCCCGCGCCGCTCTCCTGGCCGAAGTCCACCGCATCTACGGCTCAAAAATCCCCGCCGGCCGCCGCATCTTCCGCATCCGCTTCGACTGGCCCATCGATGACCTCGGCCGCAAACTCGTCCTTGCCGATCCCGCCCCGACCCTTGCCGCCGCGCCCGCGCCTCACGCACTCCCGCCAAAACCACGCTCTCCTAAATCCCCCTCCGCCAAAATTCCCCGACCCCGACCCCGCAAATCCACTTCCATGTCCGCCGCCCAGCGCCAACAACTCCGCGCCTACCTCCTCGCCTCCCAACCCGCCTGAAAAATATCGGCGTTCATCCGCGTTCATCGGCGGTTCCCCCCCTCTTCAGATTTTCCCCAGGACTCCCCGCCTCACGCCACCCGACCCAGCAACGTCCGCGCCGCCAACTCCGTCGGCACCTCCTGTTGGCCCGCCAGCATCATCACCAGCAACGAACGCGAAAGATCGATCTCCTTCCGCACCTGGTGCAGCGTCTTGCGATGGTCCGTCGCAATCTCGCGCATCACCCTGCCGCATAAAAAATGCTCGCGCGCCGTCGTCTGCAATTGCCGCGGAAGCCTCTGCCCAAATTCCACCGCCAACGGAAAACACGGGTCCAGCATCGCATCGCGCAACGCATTGAGCCGCCACCGCAAACGCCGCGGCTTCACCTGATGAATCAGCGCCAACTCCCGTACCGATACGCCCCGATCATAATGTGCCTCCACCAGCGCCCGCTCCGCCGCCGGCAGATTCGCCGCCCGCCTCACCACCAACTGCCGCGATGCCCGCTCGTTCGCATATCGACCCGTCCGCCGCCGGTTACGTTGGATAGACATCATATGCACATCGTGCGATTCACGAGCTTCGTTCGGCAATTTCCGTGATGCCTCTGCCAGCTCCTCCGTCTCCCTAAAATCGTCAGAATCCATGTCATTTACTGATTCACGAATATCATCTCCCCCCATATCCTCCCCCACATCCAGCCGCCCACCACATTTCATAACTTGATGCCCTAACTTGGGATAAGACTTAATCATGATGCTCTCCATTTACCGCTAAAAGACACTTCTTCCCGCCCCCGGACATCTTTCACCCAAAATCGCATAAACCGCCTCTCCGGGACTTGAAACGGCCGTTTAACTTTGTATGATTATAATACAACAGTCAAACAGATGCAAGAAAGAATCCTAATAAAAACCTAACTTGTGTCTGCCGTTACAGTTGAATCAAGAACGGATTCGTCCCGTCAAGGAGTGACCCATGAGCAAGAAAACCGAAGCCCCATCAAAGACCTCCGCTTCCGAAAACGCCCCCCCCCATTCCACCCCCCACACCATGCCCCGCGCCGCATCCCTCGAAGCTCTCGGCGCCGCACTCCGCCACCGCCGCGAAACCCTCGGACTCACCCTCGACGCCCTCACCGCACTCACCGCCATCAGCAAACCCTACCTCTCCAACATCGAAACCGCCCGCGCCCCCGGCCCACCCTCCGAAGAAAAACTCACCAAGCTCGCCGCCGCCCTCAAAATCGATGAGCCCTCACTCCAGGCCGCCGCCGACTGGCTCCGCACCCCCGCCTCCGTCCGCGACCTCCTCCAACAACTCGAACACGCCCAGGAATCCCTCGCCCACCCCGCGCGCCGGTTAGGCATCGCCGGCGCCCTCCCCGTCCGCGGCGTGCCCGTCATCAACAAAGTCGCCGCCGGCCGCGCCACCGACTTCGGCGACCTCGACTACCCCGTCAACGTCGCCGACCACTACGTCCCCGCACCCGACCTCCCCTGCGCCGACGGCACCGAAGTCCGCGCCAGCTTCGCCGTCCGCGTCACCGGCGACTCCATGGCCCCCGATTACGCCGAAGGCGATCTCGTCGTCGTCGCAGAAGGCGCCGCCGCCGACGGCGACGACTGCCTCGTCCGCCTCGGTGCCCGCGAAAATTTTGCCACCACCCTCAAACGCATCTACTTCGAAAAAGAAGGCGACACCATCATGCGCCTCCGCCTCGTCCCCTTAAACCCCGCCCACGCCACCTGGAAAGTAAAAGCCGAAGAAGTCACCGGCGTCTACCCGGTGTTATACAAGATTACGCCACGGCGTGGGCGATAACCGATAAAGACTAGAACCTGCTTTACATTGTGCGTTCTGCGAACACTAGCCTCGCTTCTCATGAGATCTTTACAATGGAATTAGCTACCCGTCTGTTCGTTCGATTCCTCGTCATGTGTCTTGCTGCCACACTTGTCGTTATAGGCATCGTCGCATTTTCGTCCGTACCCGGTGAACAAGGATTCGACAGTATGGCTTCCATGCTGATCGGAGTCCTTATGATTGCTGGAGGTGGCATAATCGCATTTGCTGCCTTCTTTCTGCGATGGGAAAAATTCAAGCAAGTTCTGAAAGCGTTGTTGAGTGGAATATGAATCCTGAACGAAACGCGCTGAAACGGGCATTGTCGCGGAATTCGGCACTTGTCATTCCGAACCCGCAAACCCCAGCGATTCATCCAGCCAATCGTCCGAGCGCAAAACCGATCGCCGTTGATATCGCCCCAGTGAGTTCATTTCAACACGTGCATTTCCACGGCGCGTATCGCCGATGCGAATCGGGTTTCCCAGTCCCCTGAAATCATCACGTATGGCAAGCCACGCTGGTCGAGTTGGTCGAGCATTCGTTGGCGCATCAATGCGCGTTGCGCTGGTGCGCCGAGGTCGCGACTGGTGTCGGGTATCCAGGGAACGTCGATGTCGGTAAAGAGGTAAAGATGGACGAACTGGTGCATACGATCAGCCATTTCCGTGACATATGCGGGCGAGCGGCCGTAATACTGTTGGGAATAGATGAGGGTGGTAATGGCCTCGGTATCCATGAAGAGAATTCGGTGGGCTTGCCGGCGGAAACGGTCGTGATCGGCAAAATGACCGCGAGCGATTATCTCCATATCTGGGTACTCGCAATGCCGTTCACCGAGATAGTCACGTGCCCATTCGGGCTGCCAGATCGTGCCGAAGTGCCGGGCCAGTTGTTCGCAAAGCGTGGTCTTACCAGTAGATTCGGGGCCGTAGATGCAGACGGTTCTGACGAAGTAAGCGCGCACCACCGGATCGAGATATTCCCAGCAGGCCAGCGGATTGGCGCGCACTTGAGTGGCGGATATCGGTACGGCGTTTCGGGCCTTGTCGACCAGCACGTGGCTACAGCCCAGGTATTGCGCCATGACCTCGCCATAGTCTTCGCTGGTGAACAACGCTTCGGGGCTTTGGCCGTCGCACACTTCCCGCAACGCCTGGGTCCAGAGGAGATAGAACTCGTCCGGCGTGGTGCATTCATGCGGGAAATACGGAAGTGTGCTGGGCTGCACGACGACGATGACATCGGGGTAGAGCTGGCGGATCCAAGCGGCACGGATTTCAGGCGAAATAGATTCGTCGAGACGGCTGCCCACGGCCACGTAAAGTTTGCTACAACGGCGGCGCGCGGTCTCAATGAGGAACTGATGACCCTTGGTCAGGGGATAGAACTTGCCAAGGACGAGGCCGGTTGCAAAGCGTTCAAGGTCTTGCGCCACGCGATGATCCCCATGATGCACAGCACGGTAAATAATCCGTAAGTGCCCAGGGTAATCCACATTCCCAGGCACGCCAGCACGATAAGCGAAACGAGATCTGCGACGAAATAGACGCCCCAGGCCTCGTAGAGTTTGATGCACAGCATATACTCCGCGACGAGGCTGGCTACAGTGATGAGGCTGTCCCAAAATGGCGCGGGGTCTTCCGTGATACGAAAGATCGGATAAAGAATAACCATGCCCAACACGCCCGCGATGATCAGAAATCCGGCCGTGCGTAGTTTCGTCTTGCCGATGCGAATCAATTTCATTCCCGAGCAGTGGTCGCGGCGGGTCCACATCCACCAGCCGTAAAGGCATTCGATGACGTAGAAGATCTGCAGGCCGACTTGGGCGTAGAGTTTCTGCTCCCAGAACACATTGAGGAGGGCGACCGAACCGAGAACGCCAATGGGCCAGTTGACGTCTTTCTCCCGCACAATCAAGTAGACGCATATCACATTAGTGATGAAGGCGACCCATTCCATCCAACTCATGTTGTGTGTTCCAGATAAAAGTTATTCTGAACCCGCAAACCCCAGCGATTCATCCAGCCAATCATCGGATCGCAAAACCGAACGCCGCTGCTGCAGCGCGATGCGCTGCGCCCGCTTCTGCGCCCGCACAATCGCCCGCCCCGCCAGCTTGGCGACCATCCCCGTCAGCGGCGCCTTCGTACTGCCCGCAAGTCTTCGCAGCAGCCGCACCATCCGCGGCGTATACCGGGCCATCAGCTCGTCTTCCAGAGACACCATCGCCACCGCACTGCCCGGATCGCCCTGCCGTGCCGCACGCCCGAACAACTGCCGGTCGACCCGCCGCGATTCATGCCGCTCCGTCGCCAGCACGAACAATCCCCCCAGATCCGTCACTCCGCGCGCCAGCTTGATGTCTGTGCCGCGCCCCGCCATGTTCGTCGCCACCGTAATCCGCCGCAGCGACCCCGCCCCCGCCACAATCTGCGCCTCCTCCTTATGCCGCACCGCATTCAACACCTGGTGCGTCAGCGCCGTCGGCAACCCCGCCAGCATTTCCGAAAGCCGCTCCGAATTTCCCACCGAACGCGTCCCCACCAATATCGGCTGATCCTTATCGTGCAGCGCCACGATCTGCCGCGTGATCGCCACCCACTTCGCATCTTCGCTCGCAAAAATCTGATCGGGCAGCTGCCTGCGAATGCACGGCTTGTGCGTCGGAATCACCACCACCGGCAAATGATAGATCTGCCACAGCTCGCGCGTCGCCTCCCGCGCCGTCCCCGTCATCCCGCACAGCCTCTTATAACTGCGGAAAAATCGCTGAAAGCTGATCCGCGCAAACGTATCCTTCGGCGGATTCACCTTCAGACTTTCCTTCGCCTCGATCGCCTGGTGCAGCCCCTCGCGCCACGTGCGGTCCGGCATCAACCGCCCCGTGAATTCGTCGACGATCACCACCTTCGGATCGCCCGACTCCTCATCCGCCGCCACCACATACTGCTTGCCCAACCGGTAAAACTCCCGCGCGGTCAGCGCCTGCGTCACCAGCTCCTCCGCACGCCGCGCCCCATGCCAGATCCCCCCCAGCGGCTCCCCCGCCTCCATCACCTGCGAAAACCCCTCATCCGTCAGTTCGATCTCGCGAAAGCGCGCATTCACCTTGAAATGCTTCTGCGGCATCAGCGTCGACGCAATCTTCGCCGCCTCCTGAAACGCCTCGATCTGCTCTTCGTTGGGCGCATCGCCCGAAATAATCAGCGGCGTCACCGCTTCATCGATCAAAATCGAATCAGCCTCGTCGATAATCGCAAACGCCAGCCCGCGCTGCACCAGCCGGTCCGTCCCCTGCCCATACAACACCTTGGCCAGAATTGCCGAAGGAAGATTCCGCATGTGACCCAGCGCCAGCCGATCGCGCAGAAAATCGGCACACACTTCCTTGTTGGTGCAATACGTGATGTCGCAGTGATACGCATGCCGCCGCTGGGCCGGCTCCGACTCGCCATTAAGCGAATCCACCGTCAGCCCGCAAAACTCGTAGATGGGCCGCATGAGATTGGCGTCGCGCTGGGCCAGGTAATCGTTGACCGTAATGATGTGGCAACCCTTGCCGCGCCACCCCGCCAGCACCGCCGGAATCGTCGCCGTCAGCGTCTTGCCCTCGCCCGTCGCCATCTCCGCGACGCACCCGTGATACAGCGCCAGCGCCCCAGCCACCTGCACCCGGTAATGCTTTTCCGACCGCTTCCGCGCCGCCACCTCGCGCACCAGCGCCGCCGCCCGCAGCACGTCCTCCGCCGTCTCCTTGCCCGTGCGAAACTTCGCGCGAAACTCCAGCGCCGCCTCATGCAGCGCCGGCTCCGTCAACTCCGCAAAAAACTTGTCATACGCCAGCACCTGATCCGCCATCCGCAGATACCGCGCCGTCGAATGCTTCAGCCGGAACAAATACCCCCGCGCCGCATCAAACAGCGCATCAAAATCCTGCGGCAACGGCGAAGTCGGCGCCCGATGCGCCAACATCTGCCAAGTAGCCGACGGCACCACATCCACCGGCAAAGCCGGCGCCGGAGCCTGATCAGAAATGGTAGTGTTCAATGCCATAGGAATGTTTCACGTTTCAAGAGTACAACAACTCCGTTGATGTTAACACCAACAAACCCACGAAGGATGACAACTTCACGCAAAGCGACACGTGGTGATTATCTTTCCGCACGGCGATTGTGGGCAAGGAACGCTCAGGATGACGGATTTCGTCACAGGCGTTACAAGTCCAGACCATCTGGCTGGTTTATGATAGCTCCTGACGCCATTGGTGACTGAATCAGGCAACTGCGAAGCCTTGAGCACATCGGACCGAATTCGCGAGTATTCGCTTGCAACCTTGGTAAGTTCTTCAGAATCAACATCGCGCGGATTCCTCACCCAGACCGTCTTTCCTAATTCGCGTGTAACCAACCGAATGGGTTCCGCAAGATCCGAGTCGCCCGATACGACGATCGCCCGGTCATATTTGCCCAGATGTGCGTCATTGAGCAATCGCGCCGCCAGGTTGACATCCGACCCCTTCTCCGTACGCACCCATACGCTCACCGCGCACGAAGGCGAATTGGCACATCCAACCAGAGGCTGATATTTCTTGTGACGAGCGAACTGCCCCTTGATTATCTCCACGGTGGGACAGGCGATGGCCAGAGCACGATGATAAACATCCTGCCGCTGTGCTTTTTGGGGATCGGAGGGTGTACTGGAAACCATCGCGGTGCAGTAAATGACCTTCTCAACCGGCAGTCCCAGATTCAGCCGTTCCGCGAATTTTGCTAGGTCGAGCCAGTGAAGGCGGTGAGGCCTGATAATGCCGTGATACAGATTAAAACCATCGATGTAAACCCGTGTTGCCGGCATAAATTCCCTTTCAGTACCCGTGCTTGAGAAACCGAAGTAGTATGTATATTATAATTCCCTATATGGGCTTCTAATAAGTAAGCCACGCTTGCGTCTCTGACGCAAGTTTCGAACCGCCGCCGAAAGACGGCGGTTCTTTTTTTCCCATTACACGTCTACCCATTCTGCAGCTTGCGATGAAAAATCTGCAGCAGCTTCGTCCACGCCTGCATCACCAGCGGCTTATTCTGAAAATCAAACCGCACCACCACCGTCTGCCCCGGCAATAGCGGCAGCGGCCGATCCGCCAGTGCGGTATTCGCCAAATCTGTCGGCGAGTAAAGAACCTTCAGCCGATCGATGCGCACCTCGAAAAAATGCTCCGTCGTCTTCGTCCCTTCGCGATCCTCACCCGTCGTCGCCAAATCCCCGCCCACCGCATACCCCAGCGCTGCCGACGGAAGCTTCTGCGAACCTGCCGGAAAAATCGCCGCAATATGACCCGACAATAAAATGTCCGGACGCCCGCGCACCCGAATCTCCACCTGCCGATCCGCCTCGTTCGCCAGCAACCCCGCTTCATCATTGGCCACCGCCGCCCGCACCAGCAGATGATCCAGCCCCGCCACCAGCCCCACCTTTTCATACCGCTGCAAATACGCGAACCGCCGCGACTCCAGATCCGGCGCCACCACCGTCCCCGCAATCGCCGACCGCATCGTCAGCAGCGCCATCCGCTGATCCGCATTCCGTAATTGCTCATCCACCGTCGCAATCTGATCCTTCACCAACTGCGAACTGCTCTGCTGCCCCCGGTTCGCCCCCCCCGCCCCCCCGCCCGCCGCCGCTCCACTCGAACGGTTCACTTCCTCAGCAAACAGCAAATCGTATTGCCGGCTCAACCGCGCCCGCTCGGCCACCAGCTCCTTCCGCTCCGCCTCCAACTGCGGACTCTGCGCCACCACCAGCGGCGTACTGGCCACTGCCAGCGGCATATTGAAACGATCCCGCGGCAACCCGTCATCCAAATGCCGCACGAATCCCTCCACCTCCACAAACAATTCCTGCAATTCCACCGGCTCCACCACCCCCTGCGCCCGCCCATGCGCCGGCGCCGGAATAATCCCCACCCCGAAAATCGCCGCCGCCGCAAACACCGCCGTCGTCGCCTGCGCCCGCCCGCGATTCCGCGCCAGCTCCGGCGAACTCACCAAATACCGCAAAAATTTCCCCAGCGGATACAACACCCACCCCACCACCGCCGCCACCGCCATCACCGTCGCCAGCAGCACCAACATCCCGTTCAGCGTCGTGATCAGGTAAATCATGATGCTCACCGAAACCACCACCCGCATAATGAACGACGCCACGGCATACGCAAAAAACCACGCCTGCTCCGAACGGCTGAACGCTGGATTCCGCGTCTGCTTCAACCCCCACACGTACCGCTTCACCAGGTAATACACATACTCTTTCGATCGCTGGCCGAGATTCGGAATCTCCAGCAAATCCGAAAGTATGTAGTACCCGTCATAACGCAACAGCGGATTGGCATTGAACACCAGCGTCGAAAAACTCGCGATGAACATCACGTTGTACGTAAAACTGTGCAGCCAGTGCCCCTCCGGCGTATTCGCCCACACCATCCCCGCCACCGCCGCTATCGCAAACTCCACCCACATCCCTGCCGCCCCCACCATCGCCCGATGCCATTTGTTCCGCAACGCCCACGAACTCGACGCATCCACATACGGTATCGGCGTGAAAATCATCAGCATCAATCCGATGACATGCACCTCGCCCCCCGTCCCCGACTGCACGCCGAATTTCTTGCACGAAATGGCATGCCCCATCTCATGACACGCCTTGATGCACGCAAACGCTACATACAAGTACGCCAGATTCTCCGGATTCAAAATCCCCCGCGCGCCACCCGCAACTTTGTCCTGCCAGTCCGTAACGTGCGCTATCATATAAAACGCCGTCCCCACCAGCCCCAGCCACACCACCAACCCCACCGGCGAAAAGATCCACCCCAACGCCCCCAGCCACCGATTCAGAAACGCATCCGGATCCACCAGCGGCAACCGCGCAAAAAGAATGTTCATCAAATAACTGGTGATCTCCCGCTGCTTCCGCTTCTTGTACCGCGCAAATAACGCATGCGTGTCCGGCGTCGTGTCCGCCTGCAACAGGTTCGACGTGTACAACTGCCCCAAAAGCTGGATCACCTCGCCCTGCGTCGGCGCTTCGTCACCCAACTCGCCGCAGACAATCTTCCACGCCTCCGCCACCGTGCGCTTCCCGTCCAGCACGCCGATGAACGCGTACGCCGGCTCCGCCAGGCGAAAAAACGCATTGTTCGTGTGATCCTGCACCACGTGCCACGACTGCCCGCGAAAATGCTGCCGCGTCACCTGCACCGTGGACCGCAACCGCGGCCGCAACTCCGCCACGCGATACCACGACTCATGAAATGTCGGCCGCTCCACACCCATAAGAAGTCTCCCAAGTT
>Ga0114951_10004756_pt1 | contig 12949 bp, 13 predicted proteins | sample AM7aDNAmetaG_FD_88677 | JGI IMG/M metagenome (GOLD analysis project Ga0114951, IMG submission 88677) | Freshwater microbial communities from Finland to study Microbial Dark Matter (Phase II) - AM7a DNA metaG | ecosystem: Environmental > Aquatic > Freshwater > Lake | place: Finland: Lake Alinen... | reverse complement strand
CGGTCTGTGAATTGGCGATTGTTTTCCAGATGCAGATAAAGCCACAACTCAAAACAAGGGTTGCTTAAAGCTACAAAATAACCCAAACCTCTTGCTTGTTTGCAAACCGCATTCAGGTCAGCTTCAGTCCAAGCATCCCGGTCGATAACCAGCCACAACTCGTCACCATTTTTAATGCCTTTGGATTTAGCTGCAGCTCGCAAGCGCTTGAGCACTTCTTTCGGATGTGACCCGTGTTTTGGATTCGACACCAATTCCACCCGTATGATTGCATCACGGCCAGCAACCGTTGGTTTGAGTTCCTCGAAATACAGGGGCTCGGTTTCAGCCCCTTCCGACGCAATTAGAAAAAGCTTTTTGGTTTTCTTAAACCCAATCGGGCGCTGAAATCGATAGCTTTTCCCCATAGAAAATTTATTTTCCTACCGCGTTTAACGCACGAGGAAGAGATCGGATGATAGGAATTCCTCCAAAGCGACCAAGAAGGTAGCTCTTTCTTATGTCCTTATCGTGACGGACGTCTTTGTAGTCGCTCAAAGCACTTAATTTAGATGCGCCACTTTCATCCTTGTCAATGAACCAAAATTCATCTCTTCGGAACAGGGACTGATCTAAAAGCAGGCCATCATGAGTGGTGAAAATGAGTTGGCCTTTGGAATTGTTCCCACGCGAAGCAAGGTAGCTCTCAAGCAAGCTACGAGTAAGCAACGTGTGCAGACTTCGATCAAGCTCATCAATGACATAAACCTTTTGCGAATTACTAGAAAGAAGCTCGTGAAAAGCTGGAAGCAAATCTATCAATCGTTGCGTGCCTTCAGATTCTTCTGAAACATCGAATTGAATCGCATCCCCATTGCTAGTGTGATGAAACGTGACGAGTTTCAAGCACTTGAGCTTCCCGTTCTCGAGAAACAGGACATAGCGCTTCCGGTCGGGAGATGGGATTTCATAGACTTCTTTGTCTTTGATCCTGCTCTTAATCATCGCCTTCAGCTCTTTTGGAAGATCCACGGCATCAAAAGAAACCTCTTCCCCGGCAATCTTGTCGATGCCCGTGTGCGCTTTGTTTAGTGCTTCGCCACAATACACACGCAATCTATCACTTTCTTTCCGTGTAAATTCTGTCATCTGGAAAGTGGTGTGTGGATCAATAAGAGTTAAAGTTTGCTTGAACCATTCTGTCAGTGAATCCATCACCGGAATCTTTCTTCCACGCACAGCATTGAGAAAAAGCTGATTGGGTAACGTATCGCGCGCTTTGAATCTGACAAAATCCGCTTCCTCTTTCGGAAGGTTCAGTTTTTCAAAGTAGTCAAGATTCCACTTGTCATCTTCTTTTTCTGCAGAACGCGAATAAACGAGTGTGGCTTTTTCACCTTTTAGAATTTCCAATGACTCGCCCAAAACCCGTCTGCGCGATACTGCAAATGAGTATTTAAACACCTCATCGCCAACCAAAACCTCAAAGGCAAACTTGGATGGTTGCGTTTCATATTTTTCATCTAATCGGAAATGCTCAATGTCAATAGAATCGTCTTCACTTACTTTTGATTTGACGATCAATCTTCGTGCAAATTCCAAGGCATAGTAAAAGTTCGATTTTCCAGAACCATTCCCGCCGTAGATGGCAGCAACAGGCAGAACTTTCAGATTAAGCGATGGAATAGCTGTTACACGTTGTTTGTGCTGACGCTCCCGTGAAGCAACCATTGAGAAATTGGTTTCATCTCGGAATGACAAGAAATTTGAGAACTGGAATGAAATTAACATTCGGAGAAAAAATCTCGCAATTCGCCGATTAAGTCAACAAAAAAGTCGTTTTATTTGATTTATACGAGATAATATCTCCTAAATCCACGTTTTGCCTCTTTTTGGCATCGTTCGCCGCTCCGTCCGGAGCGAAATCTTTGTAGCCACCCGCGCCACCCCATTCCCCAGCCCCGTCGGGGCGGCATGTTTTTGATTTTGGGGAGCGCACGCCTCCGGCGTGCCGTTTTCGGCGTCGCGCCGAAAACCTCGTCCAACCAAAATAAAAATTGAAATGTTTATCGAATCGTTCGGGCGAGACGCCCGAACGCGCACGCGGGACGCGCGCGCTCCCCAAATCCCAACGGGATTCAAATCCATCAGCCCAGGGTTGGCGGTCCGCGCCGGCAGGCAAGGAGCGCCTACCCTGGGAAACCGTCCTCACAAATTCATCAACGCTGAAGGCGTTGCATCAATTTAACCGCGAACCACGCGAACCACGCGAAAATTAAAACCGGATTCCCGTTCGCGTATTTGGCGTATTTCGCGGTTTGCTCCCGCTTCAACTCCTTCAGAGTTGTTTTCATTTTACACGTTCACCCAGCGTAGCCCGACTGCGGCGGTCAACGCTGGGCTGAATGATTCAACCGCGTTGCGGTTGGTTCGCCGTGCCTCAGTGGTTGCAGACTTTGGCGGGATCGATGGCGAGGCCGTCCGTGTTCTCCCTGAATTTGCCGTGGTCGGCGAGGAAGTCGATCAGCGCGTCGGCGTCCAGGTTCTCGGCGGAGCAGGTGCGGAAGCGCGCGTCCGCGCCGAATTTGGCGCTGATGGCGGCCTTGAGCGAGTCGCGGGTGTAAAGCTGGTTGGACGAGGTCATCATCTCAATCACTTCGTGGCCGTGAATTTGGTTGGTCATTGCGTCGGGATGAAAGCCGAAACGCCGAGGGCGGGAAAGCTTATTCCGAACTGGAAACGCGCCACACCACTCCCCAGCCCGGGCTATTGGCTAACGTAGCCGTATTTGGTCAGCTTGAGTGTATCGTCCAGAATCAATCCGATGCCCGGCGCGTAAATTTTGGTTTCGCGCGCGGGTTCAAGGTCGGAGGTCTCCATGGTGTTCAGGCAGTTCGCGAATTTGCCGGCGGGTGTCTCAAGCGTGTCGCCCAGGCTTTTCACTTCGGCGCGGTCCATGGCCAGCTTGGGCGCGACTTCCTGATAATACCGCGCACCGAGCAACGGCGAGCCGGGCATCTGCAGCCCAAAATGTGCGCCATTCACGCCAGCCAGCCACGAGCTGTTGTGCGAAATTACCTTGCCGTCTTTGTAGCTGTCCACGTCCTCGCCGAAATAAAACACGTCGCTGGTCTTGGTGGAGATCGCGAAGTAGTTGCTGCTGACTTCGGAGAGTTGCCCGTCCGCCGTCTCGTTCTCGACAACGATGCGCGTCTCCACGCCGTCCACCAACTTGGTCTGGTTGAGCACGGTGATGGTGAGGATGGTCTGTTTGCCGGCTTCCCTGCCTTCGAACGTCTGCTGGTAGCCGGGCGCGAGGATGAAAAAGCGGTTCGTGCCGGTGGCGGCGAGGTCGGCTTTGTCCACGCCAAAGTTTTCGGTGAATTTATCCTTGGCAACGGCGGTCAGCGCGGCCACAAAGGTAAAGCTGATCAGCAAAATGAAGGCAAAGGTTTTCATGCGTCCAGTATGGCGCTGGTTTATAGACTGGCAAGCGCCGTCCTGTCTTGCCAAAAACTTTGCACTGTCCCCCGTGTTCCCCGCGCGTCCGTGCCGAATCAGGCCATGCCGCGCTGGACAAGGTTCACATAGCGCTGGGCGCGTTCGCTGACGACGGCATTCAGGCGGGCGGGATCGAAGCCGCGTTTGGCGTAGTAGCCGTAGTGGGTGTTCCACAGCACATACATGTCGAAGTCGGTCGGTTTGCGGTGGGCCTGCTGCTTGAAACTGTCATAGAGCGCGGACCAATGCTGCTGGGCTACTTCCAAGGAGGTCTCCGGGTCATGGTAGCTGCGCGAGTCGCTGTAACGCCGCCACACGGACGGCATGATCTGGTAGCGGCTGACTTCGCCGGCGCTGCCGATTTCGCGGTCGTCGCCGCCGGTCTCAATCATGCTGAGGGCATACCGTCGCCGCTCGTCCAACACGCCGGAATTGGCCGCCGCCGCCGAGCGGGTGGTCGTCGGCGATAATTGAGTTGGCGCCGAACTGTGGCCGCGGGCGTGCATGGTCGTGAGCAGCGTCGCCGCGATGGCGGAATATTTGTTGATTTTAGCTCTCATCGTCAATTCTTTGCTGATTCCCTCATTACTCCCATATTCTAGCATAATCATCAGGAATAGTCATGATGAAACTTTGACGCTGACAAATCTCCCGGTCGGCGGACCGGGTGCGCCGGCTTGCGCCTCTTTCGCGAATGAAAAGTTGACGGCCTTGCCCGATTGAACTTAATTAGCGGGCGGTCTGATCATTTGACCAAAATCATGGGAACCAATCTGCTGACCAACAATCCGTTCGCGGTGCTGACGTTCATCGCGGCGCCGGCGCTGCTGACGAACGCCTCGTGCCTGCTGGCGTTGAGCACCATCAACCGCCTCCTGCGCACGCGCGAGTCCATGCGCGAACTGCTGAAGGAATCGGAACGGGCGACAGAACCGCGCGGGCCGAAATTCCTGGAGCACGTCAACCGCGTGGAGCGGCAGGCGTCCATGCTGTTGCGCGCACTGCATTTCATCTATGTGGCGCTCGGCGCATTTGTGGCGGCTACGCTGGTGACGCTGCTCGGCGCGGTGGCGGGACAATCCGGCAGCGAGCTCGCCATGAAAGCCGTCATCGGTCTGGGCTTGGTGCTCGGTTTTGCCGGCGTGGCGGGGTTGGTCGGCGGCTGCGTGAATCTGTTTCATGCCACGCAAATTTCGCTGATCAACATCCGCGAAGAGGCGGCAACCATCCGCGCGCGACAGGAGCAGTTGAAACATTCGCCGGCAAGCAAAGCGTGAGTTGAAGATCCCCGCTACTTCGCCACCGACGAATAATCCCGCCACAACCATTCCAGCGCTTCGGGCAGGGTTTGTTGCTTCACGCCGCGGTCGCCATGCCTGGCATTGCGGGCGAAAACGAATTGATAAGCATAGCCCTTCGCCGCGAGAACCTTTGCCATGTTTTCATTGGCGACAACCCAGTCGTGCATGCTGTCGCGCATGATATTCGGATTCAGCAAGTCGCGGTCGCCGACTTCCAGCCAGAGGCGCAGCGGTTTCGCGGGGCTGTTCGAAATGAGCTGCTCGTGATATCCCCATGCGCCATGCGGCGTCGCGGGGTTCGGCGGCCATTGCTGGTTCACAAACGTGCCGGAATACGCCAGCACGCGGTGATACAGCTCGGGATGATACCACGCCATGCTCAACGCGCAGGACCCGCCGGAGCTGGTGCCCATCGTGGCGCGAGCGTCGGGATTTTTGGACAGAGTGACGCGGCATTGTTTTTCCACGAGCGGCAGCACCTCGGTCTCGACGAACTCGGCGTATTTTCCCGACATGGTGTCATATTCCAAACCGCGTTCACTGCCTTGCGCGTCGCCGCTACCGTTGCCGATGGAGACGGCAATCATCACAGGAACTTTTTTCTCCGCGATCAAACTGTCCAGCGCCGTGAACAAAAGTTTGTCCGGCCCGTCCGCGCCGACGATGAACGGCGCAGCGGTGCCGGGGACATATTGTCTGGGAACATAAACCGCGACCTTGCGCGTGTAAGGCGCAGGATGACTGGTGGTCACGATAAGTTTGGCAGGATCGGCGGTGTCGGGTGTGCCGAAGGTGTTCGGGTCGCGCGCGATGCCAGGGTAAATTTTGCTGTCCGCCGAACTCATGGTGAATTCATGGACGGTTCCTCGCAGCGCATTTGTGTTCATCTCCGGTGCCGGAAGGTGCGTCGGACCAATGATGAAGTTTCCATCCACGTCCGCCGTTGGAATCGTGCCGTCCGGCAGTTCCGTCGCCGCGACAAAATCCGGCGTGCGCGGATCGCGTGCCGGCGGCGTGGGACGTGCCGGCGCGGCCAGCAGGTTTACAATGGTGCCGAGCAACGCGGCAACGCAGGTCAGTTTGGTAATCTTCATTTTATCTGTCCGGGAATGGCGGTGCTATGTTCAACCCAGACGCCCAGCAGCTCGCGGAGATTACGAAATAACGGCGGCGGGAAAAGCGGATCGGACCCGGTGTTTCAACGGATTTCTTCCAGCGCGTCCGCGACGGCGGCCTGGATTTTGCGCGGGCCAGCGCCACCGAGCCGCCGATCCACTTCTTCCAGCCGGCGAATCAAGTCGAGCACTTCCTTGCGCGCATACGGCCCGCCGGCAGCGGCGCAAAAGTGCGTGCGGCAGCCGAATGGCCGGTCGGCGTAAATCAGACAGCGGCCAGTCTCACGCTTGAGGAGCGGACAGGCACCGTCGGCGGATTCGGGAAGCTCCTTGCGGCCGGTGCCGCGAAAACCTTTGGCCGCGACGAGCGCTTCGCCCTTCGTCAGCTGCGGCGTCAGCCCGGTGAGTTGGAACTGGCAACACTTGGTGCGCGACTGGCAGGAGCGGTTCAAAGGCCGCTTCGCCAGCTCCGCATAAACCGCCCTGATTTCAGCCAAGGCGTGCTGCAACTCTTCCCGCCGCATATCGTATTTGATAAGTGGTGATTAAATGCCAAATCGGATTTGCCGGAGCCAGCGCAAAACACTTCGGTTATTCGCCTCGCGTCCGCCGTGCCCAGTGCGGGCGGGGCGGTGTTTGCGAACTTTCTTCCCGTGAGTTATTCTGCTCCCATGAATCCCAAGATGCTGCTGGGCTGGGCTGGAATTTTTCTATGCTGCTCCGCCCGGCTGGGCGCGGATCAAGTGGAACTGCAAAATGGCGACCGATTTTCCGGCCGGGTCTTGACTATCTCCACCGACGCCGTGGTGCTGGAAAACGATGCGCTCGGCAAAATCACCGTGCCGCGCCAGAAGATTACGCGTCTGGCGTTCGGCACGAACACGGTCGCGCCGGTCGAGGCCAACCCGGTTGCACGCGTGCCGGAGCCGACCAATCTGCCTCCGGTAACCGCAGTGACGGGTTTGCTGAAAACCAATACGGATTTGTCCGCAACCTTGCGCCAGTCGGGAGCGGACACCAATGTCATCCAGAAAATCCGCGCACAGATGCTGGCCGGCAGCCCCGAGGCCGCCGCCAAATACGACGAACTGGTCAGCGGATTGATGAGCGGGAAGATGGACATGGAGGAGTTGCGGCGGGAAGCCCAAACCTCGGCGGATCAGTTGCGAGAGCTGAAGCGCTCGCTTGGTCCCGATGCCGGTGATTCACTGAACGGCTATCTGCAAGTGCTGGATCAATTTCTTAAGAAATCAGCTGCCGAATCCACGAATGTGGCGCCCACGCCCAAAATACCGCCGCCGTAATTCAAGTTCATCGGAACCATTTTGCATTTTCTGGATAAACTTGACGGCAAAGCCGATCGGCGTTCAAATCCGTCTAGCTTCAACCATCAACCAATTCAAAAATATGGCTGTCCCAATCCAATTGACCACCAATGTGCAGAACGAAACCTTCGGCGGCGTCACCTATCACATCGAAGGCGAACTGGTGCCGGCTCTGCATGTGGAATTAAGCAACACCGGCGTTTATTTCGAGCACCACATTTTGCTCTGGAAAGATCCAGCGGTGCAAATCGCGCTACACCCCATGAAAGGCGCGTTCAAGCGAATGCTCGCGGGCATGCCGTTTCTGCTGACCGGCGCGAGCGGGCCGGGCCGCATCGCGTTCAGCCGCGACGGGGCAGGGCATGTGTTTGGCCTGCATCTTTCGCCCGGCATGAGTGTGGACGTTCGCGAACATCAATGGCTGGCGGCGACCGACAACGTGGACTATACCTTCACGCGGGTGAAAGGCGCGGCCAACATGCTGCTCGGCGGCACGGGATTTTTCATTGACACGTTTTCGTGTCCGGCGCGCGAGGGCATTCTCTGGCTGCACGGCTTCGGCAACGTGTTCGAGGTGACGCTCGCGGCGGGCGAGGCGATTGACATCGAGCCGGGCGGCTGGATTTACAAGGAGCAAACTGTGCAGATGCAGACGATGTTTCAAAAACTTTCCACGGGCTTTTTCGCCAGCGCGGGGCAAATTGTTTGGAACCGCTTCACAGGGCCGGGCAAGATTGCGCTCCAATCCATGTATTGCCACATGGAAGGCGGCGAATAACGGAGCGCTGCCACGAAAGGCTTGTTTCGTTTGGGCGGATTTAATGCGACAATTGTCCTCAGGTTTCTATTGTGAACATTTCATCCGCCATCTTTGATTGCAGTGCGCCGGACTTGGCTTCGTGTCCGGACGAGTCGCTGCCGGAGTTCGCCTTCATCGGCCGCTCGAACGTCGGCAAATCGTCGTTGCTGAACACGCTCGCCGGGGTCGAGCGGCTGGCGCGCGTCTCGCCCACGCCGGGGTTCACCAAGCTCATCAATTTTTTCACGATGGGCAAGACGTGGCGGCTCGTGGATTTGCCGGGTTACGGTTACGCCGAAGGTTCGCGCAAACACGTATCGCAGTTCAATCGCGCGGTGGCGAATTATCTCAAGCACCGGCCCAATCTGTGCTGCGTGTTTTTGCTGATTGATTCCGGTTTGGAACCGCAGCCGATTGACCTGGAATTCGTGCAATGGCTCGCGAGCCACGCGCTGCCCTTCGTCATCGTCTTCACGAAAACGGATCGCGGCACGCCCGAAGCGGTGGCGGCGAACATCAAAGCATTCACCGAACACATCGCGGGCTGGTTTGAGCAATTGCCGGAAATTTTCCAGTGTTCATCCGAAACCGGACATGGACGGACGGAATTGCTCGCCGTCATCGGCAAGATTGTGGACGCCGGGCCCGCCGTGGAACCGGAAAATTTGCCGCCCGCCGCACCATTGCCGCCGGAAATCGAGCCGCCGTTCCGCATGCAGGTGCGCGCCGGCAATGCGCGCGAGAAAGATCCGCTCGCGAAAAAGAAACTCAAGGGCGCGCGGCCTTGGTAGAAGTCTTGAGAACAGCCAGTCCTTGCTGGCGGCCATTATTTTTACACCGCGTCACTTGCACATTTTCAGTTCCGGCATAATCTGTCCGCGCCATGGCTGATAATTCAAATTCCATCCCGCATCTTTTTTCACCGCTCACCGTTCGCTCCGTGACGCTGCGCAACCGCATCGGGGTCTCGCCAATGTGCCAATACTCGGCCACGGACGGCTTCGCGAACGACTGGCATTACGTCCATCTCGGCGCGCGCACTGTCGGCGGCGCGGGGCTTGTCATTGTCGAGGCCACCGGGGTCGCGCCGGAAGGCCGCATCACGCCGGGTTGCCTTGGCCTGTGGAGCGACCAACACATCGAACCGCTCGCGCGCATCGCGAAGTTCGTGAAAGCACATGGCGCAGTCGCAGGCATCCAAATTGCACACGCGGGCCGCAAGGCCTCGGCGGCTTTGCCGTGGCAGGGCGGCGCGCATCTGTCCGCCGCACAAGGCGGCTGGGAAACGATTGCGCCCAGCGCGATTCCGTTCGGCGGTGAATTGACCAAAGTTCCCCGCGCGATGACGGACGCGGACATCGCCCTCGTGCAAAATGATTTTGTCGCCACGGCGAAGCGCGCGTTGACGGCGGGATTTGAATGGCTGGAGCTGCACGCGGCGCATGGCTATCTGTTCAATTCATTTCTCTCGCCGCTCACGAATCATCGCACGGACAAATACGGCGGCAGTTTTGAGAACCGCATCCGGCTGTTGCTCGACACGACGCGCGCCGTGCGAAAAGTGTGGCCAGACAACCTACCGCTGGCGGTGCGCCTCTCGGCAATTGATTGGAAAGACGGCGGCTGGCAAATCGAGGACAGCATCGCGCTGGCACAATTGCTGAAGACAGAAGGTGTGGATTTGATGGATTGTAGTTCCGGCGGCCTCGTGCCGGACGCGAAAATCACGGTGACGCCCGGCTATCAGGTTCCCTTCGCGGAAAAAATCCGGCACGGCGCTAAAATCGCGACGGCGGCCGTCGGGTTCATCACCGAACCAAAGCAGGCGGACGACATCATCCGCACCGGCCAGGCCGACGTGGTTTTGCTCGCGCGGCAATTTCTGCGCGACCCGTATTGGCCGGCGCACGCCGCGCGCACGCTCGGCCACAAAATCACGCCGCCAAACCAATACGCGCGGGCGTGGTGAAGCGCTCGCCCCAACTTTTCCGAAATTTCCCATTTTCCCCGCGCTCCCCCGCGCAGATGAAAAGCGCGGGCGAGGCGATGACTGTTGGCCATCTGTTGAATGCTTGAAAATGTTCCTGCCAGTCCGCGCTTTCGCCGACTGACGGTTCTGCTAAACTCTCCGTCACGAAACTTTGAAATCGCTCATCCAGACCCGCGACACGCGCTCCGTGCGCGTCTTCCTCATCGGCGTGGAACTTAAATCCCGCACCGCCACCGACGTGCGCGAATCGCTGGCCGAACTGGAGGAACTCGCCACCACCGCCGGCACACAAATCATCGGTGAAGGCGTGCAGAAACTCGCCACGCCCGTCGCAGCGACCTACATCGGCGGCGGCAAGGCAGAGGAATTCGCCAAGTCGTGCAAGGAGAACGACGTGGATACCGTCATCTTTGACGACGAACTTTCGCCAGCGCAGACGCGCAATTTGGAGAAAATTTTCGGCTGCAAAATCATGGATCGCACGGCGCTGATTTTGGAAATTTTCGGCCAGCGCGCCCGCACACGCGAGGGCAAATTGCAAATCGAACACGCGCAGCTCAAATATCTGCTGCCGCGCCTCACGCGTTTCTGGTCGCACTTGTCGCGCCAGCGCGGCTCCACCGGCTCCATCGGCGGCGAAGGCGAATCGCAGCTCGAATCCGACCGCCGGAAAATCTCCGAGCGCATCGAAAACATTGCCGGCGAACTCGACAAAGTGCGCCGCCAGCGCGAGACGCAGCGCGCCGGCCGCCAGCGCAGCCACTGGCCGCTCGCGTCCATCGTCGGTTACACGAACGCGGGCAAATCCACTTTGCTCAACCAGCTCACCGGCGCGACGGTTTTGGCGGAGGACAAATTATTCGCCACGCTCGACCCGACGACGCGGCGCTTGAAACTGCCGACGAACCAAAACGTGCTGCTCACTGACACGGTCGGCTTCATCAAAAAACTGCCGCACGGACTGGTCGAGGCGTTCAAGGCCACGCTGGAGGAAGTCGTGCAGGCGGATTTGCTGGTGCATGTCGTGGACATCAGCCACGCGCAGGCGGAGGAGCAGATTGACGCCGTGAACACCGTGCTCATGGAAATCGGCGCGGCGGAAAAACCGGTGCTGATGGTGTTCAACAAAATTGACCAGCTCACCGGCGGCATCCCGCCGCTCATGCGCGAAAAATATCCGAACTTCGTTTCCATTTCCGCCAAGACGGGCGAGGGGATTGAGCCGCTGCTGGCGGAACTCGGCACACAGCTCCGGCCCATCCGCGAATTTCTGGATTTGCGCGTGCCACAGGAAAAGGCCGCCGTCATTGCGCGGATTCACGCGGTGGGGCAGGTGGTGGAGAGCCGTTACAGCGGGAAGAATGCGCGGTTCAAAGTCCGCATCCCGCCACATCTGCACGATGAATTTGCGCCGTTCGTGGTGGATTGACGCAATGATTTAACAAACAGGCCGGAGTCCGTTGCACGGACTCCGGCCTTCGTTGTTTGGTTAGCTGACCGTCACACTGATCTGCTTTGGTTTGGCTTCCTCGGCCTTGGGCAGCGTCACGGTAAGAATGCCGTCCTTGTAGGCGGCTTTCACCTTGTCACCCGCCACCGCCGTCGGAAGCGTGAGCGCGCGGGAGAATTTCCCGTAGTAGCGCTCCTGCCGATGCACTTCCGTGCCATCGCTGATTTTTTCACTCTGGCGCTCGCCGGAGATGACCAACGCGCCGTTGTGCAGCGACACCTCGATGTCCTCGCGCTTCATGCCGGGCAATTCCGCGCGGATGGTGAATCCATCCTTGTCCTCGTGAACGTCCAACGCGGGCGCCCACGCCTGCAACGGCGATTCAAACAGTTGATCCAGTTCATCCTGCAAACTCGCCAGCCGGCCAAAGGTCGGCCACGCCAGTCCGGGTCGTTGATATGTCATCAGTTTCATGTTTTTCCTTTGGTTAAATGTTGTTGTTTCCAACACCACCTTTTTAGCTTGGGCAATGCCAACGGCGCCGACAGCATAAAAACCTTGTAAAATCAGCGGTTTGTGAGAATTCAGATTTTCGGCACGCGGGTTGCGCTGGAAAATTTTGGCACAAAAGCTGTGCCAAATATAAAAACTGGCTGGCACGGTGGCACACCAAAACAAAAAGCCCCAAGCTGAAGACAGCTTGGGGCGTGATAACAAAATGCCAATCAGTCAAACGCGTGGCCGGCGCTGCAGAGCACGTTCTTGACCTTGTGCCGGACGAGATCCTTGACGGCGGTGCGGGCGGGGCCGAGATATTTACGCGGATCGAATTCCTTCGGGTTCGTCGCGAACACCTTGCGGATGCCGGCGGTCATGGCCATGCGCAGGTCGGTGTCAATGTTCACCTTCGTGCAGCCCACGCGGCGCGCGACTTCGATGTCGGCTTCCGGCACGCCCTGCGCGTCGGGCATTTGGCCGCCGTATTTGTTGATTTCGTCCACGAGATACTTCGGCACGCTGGAGGCGCCGTGCAACACGAGCGGATAATCGCCGAGGTTCGCTTCGAGCAGCGCCTTCTTGATGGCTTTGAGGCGTTCGAGGTCGAGGTGCTGTTCGCCTTTGAATTTGAAGGCGCCGTGGCTGTTGCCGATGGCAACGGCGAGGGAATCGCAGCCGGTTTCCTTGACGAACTTGACCGCTTCGTCCGGGTTCGTGTAATGGCCGCTGGTGGAGTGGGCACCGCCCTCTTCACCTTCGTCAAACTGCGCGCCGACGAGATGGCCGAGTTCGGATTCCACGGAAGCGTTGTATTTGTGGGCGTATTCCACGACCTTGCGGGTGATTTCGGCGTTCTTCTCAAACGGCTCGTGGCTGGCGTCAATCATCACGCTGGTGAATCCCTCGTCAATGCACTGCTTGCACAATTCAAACGTGTCACCGTGGTCCAGGTGGATCACGATGGGAATGTTGGACAGGCTGACTGCCGCCT
>Ga0114951_10004754_pt1 | contig 12959 bp, 13 predicted proteins | sample AM7aDNAmetaG_FD_88677 | JGI IMG/M metagenome (GOLD analysis project Ga0114951, IMG submission 88677) | Freshwater microbial communities from Finland to study Microbial Dark Matter (Phase II) - AM7a DNA metaG | ecosystem: Environmental > Aquatic > Freshwater > Lake | place: Finland: Lake Alinen... | reverse complement strand
GTTTTCTCCAAGCATTAAGTCACCGTACATAATAGAATTTGAATTAAATGGTCGTCTTAAAACTCCATACGAGATATAAGCTTCAATTGTAGCTTTAAGATTAAGGTCTGGGTCTTCTGATACCTGAACTAATTTAGAAGGAAAAACATCTTTAATTGTACTTAAAAGAAGATTAACAACAGCAGATTCTAAGAAATCAATATCTTGATTCAAATGATTAAGAATTGGATATTGTTCAAAATGCTTTTCATTAAACTCTGACGCATTAAACATTCTAATAACAGCTTTAGCAGTTTCTTCTTTACCTAACAATGCAAGATATACAACGGATGCTTGAGCAATTTGTTTTGCAGCTTGAGCTTTCTTTGTTACCTCTTCTGTTTCATCATAAATAAAGAACTCAATATTTGGAGAATTATTAATCCAATCAGTACGATTTGCACAGCGAGAATAGACTAAAAGGTAACGCCAAAGAACATATTCTTCAGTATTAATAGGATTAGCTTTTCCTGCAAGTACAAGTTTATATTTATCGGATTCATCATCTTTAATAAAGACTTTTTTGCTAAAACCCCGTTTTTCAATTACTGTATTATCTTCCATATCTTGAGCAGTTTTTTTAGTTACTTCATCAAGATAAGAAAAACCTATTTCGAGTTCAAGTCCATTTTCACCATCGACATTATAACTTATATTATCCCAAAAGGCATTAGTAACTTTATTCCATTCTACAATGTTCCCACTATCAATACCTAATAAACGAGATAAATAAACTTTTTCTTCTTCGTATGTAAGACCCTTTAATTGACCATTAGCGGAATGTGCCGCACCTATTTTTCGTTTTGTTGAGGGGCTTTCTGTATTAGAAGCCGCTAACATTAATCGGTACTGTGATTGGTCTTTCTTTCTTAGTACCTTTACTTTTTTTGAAACGTTTAAAGACATAGTATGATTTAATTTTATATTAATAAACTTTTTAATTTAATCTTAACTTTATAGTCTTAACATCAATTATCACAAACAAACAACAACATTAAGAAGCAATACACTCTATTAAACCGCAACGAGTGTCATCAGCGATATTAATACCACCAGTCCCAAACAACATGATTTGAGCCTCATCTTTAGTAGTAGCACTAATTAAAGTTTCTCCAGCCATATTGAAACCTGCTTTCCAAGTATCTGGAAGCGGAGTAACACCTGGATAAACAGCTTTAATTAATACACGACCTTTTTGAGCGTAAAACTGCATATTAAGACGGCTAGAACCATCAGCATCTTTTGTGCTAAATTGGTCTACAAATATAAAGGTATGACTTAAAGCATTACGTTTAGTTCTTGGATTAAGAACAGGTAACTCAGATAATCCACCATAATCTAAAGCAGGAAGGTGTTTAAATACATAAACGTTTCCTAAGGTATCTTCATAAGCGGTAAATCTACCTCCTAAGATTTGACCATTAATGTTAGCAAATGTACCACCATTCTTTGAACCGTAACTATGGTCTTTAATCCAACTATCACCTAATCTACGTAAGAAACCATCACCGTAAGTTAAAGCTTGTGCTAAGATACCATTTGAGGCATCTTCAAATCCACCAAAACCAGTGTAAATCATAATTACTTTGTTTGTTTCTTGTCCAGCATTATACATGAACAAATCACCAAACATTTCTTTAAAACGGTTTGGGGAGATACTTGAACCGTAAGTATCATAGTTAGCATTTTTACAGATTTCCCAAAGACCTGCTCCAGAAGGAATAGGCAAACCGTTATCAGCATCAAACATGTGATAACCACCATCAGGTAAACGGTTAAATTCAGAGAATACTAAAGATTCTTCTCTACGTCTTTGATAATCCATTTCAAATTGATAACTTTCCCAATCTTCCCATTTTTGTGTCCATCCACCTTTTCCATCAGGAAGATAAATAGTTCTTGGAAGATGTGAGTTAGCAATATTACCAGCAATTGCACGACCCATACGATAAGCACCAATTTGGTTCATTCGTTTTCCAAATGTACGAGCATTGAACAAGTTTGTATCAGATTTACTTAAAGTAACACTTGGTAAACCTAATGAAACCCATTTAACTCCATCAACCAAATACTCAAGATTGCAATATAAGTCTGCTTGCGGCTTCCATAAACGAAGTACATACTTCCATTTAGTTTCGGAAATCTTTTTTGGTTCTTCCATTACACGAGCACGTAACCAACCAAGTACAGGAAGGTTTGTTGCAATCGTCCAATCCTTTTTGAAAAACTTACTTTTGAAATAAGTAACGAAATCACTACCGTTAAGACCAGGTGTCATTCCAGTAGTATAATCGCTACCAACTACAATATCGGTATTAGATTGACGATTCAAAACATGCCAAATGTACTCGTGGGTACTTCCATCAATAAGTTTCAAACCATCTTTTTGAGCCATTGTTGAAAAAGTTAATGGAATATAATTTGCATCATCTCCATAAGTTCTAACAATAAGTGGCGCACCGTTATCTGGTTGAGTTAAGCCGAAGTAAGCTAAGGAAGTTTCACTCGTATAATCTTGATTTGATGTTCGCAAACCAGTTGAGAGTGTCCTTGTATTTACATCCATAGTTTTAATAATTAAAAAGTTTATAATTAAATTTAAAGCAAAAATACAAATTATATTAACACATTTAACTTTTTCCTACCTTATATATAAGGTGAATTTTTTATTTAAAGTATTAACGATTTTGTTGTTTTCTTTCAAGTTCTTCCATCGTAATAAGGTCATCAATACTTACTGGACGTTGAGTTGAATTTTGAGTCTTAGTTGAAGCTGTTTGCCCTGCAACTTGTTTCTTATCCTTATTTAAAAGCTTTTGGAGAGTATCAGATTCTCTTTTACGAGAAGCTGTTTTAATCATTTTACTCATATCAAAATCAAAAGCTATTCTTAAAGCTTCTAAAAGTTTGGTTTCTTCAGGTAGCGCATTATATTTACGTTCAACTTCACTAACATATTTACCAGCATTTTCATCCCAATATCTAGGAATTAAAGCAGCAAAAGCTTGTTCTCTAAGTTTAGTATCATTTGGAAGTTTATATTCACCAATAACTCCATCTTTAACAACCTTTGAATAAACCCCAGTCCAGTATTGTTCTTGAACCTGTCGTTCTTGTATAGCCTTTTGTTCTTGTTGTTGCATAGTAAAAGTGATTTCATCAGCTTGACGTTTTTGCATTTGAGCAAGAGCGGAATCAGCTAATTCTTTTCCTTTACCACTTTTAATATAAAGTTGAGCAGTTTCTTCAGCCATTTTTGTATCAACATTACATTCAATAAGATTTTGAGCAATTAGCCAAGCTTGTTGTTGTTTAGCTTCATCTCCTTCGGAAATAACTTGAATCTGTTTGTAATCAAGTTTTTGTTTGTTCAATAAAGTTGTTGGGTCGCCACCATTTAAAGTAAATTCAAGTAACTGTTTATACTTAGGATTTTTGTTATGTACATCCTTAATTGTTTCTTGAACTAAATGTGGAACTAAGTCTTGAATTGCAGTTAAAGCAGAGTTCAAATCTTCTTCTCCATTTTCATTCAAATAACTTTTTGGAAGACCACGTTCATCAGTTAGAACATCTATCCCAAAGTTTTTAAAGATAGTTTCAACAAAGCTTTCAGCCGGAGTTTCATCTTTAGCCCCAACTTCTTCTGGTTCTTTTTTAGTTGTATTAGATGAAGTATCGTCCCGCTTTGTAGCTTGAGCAACCTCTTGCTTGTCTTCTTGCTTTTGTTCTACTTTTGAATCTTGAGTGGAACTTCCCCCTGAAGTATTATTACTAGAAGCGTTTTGGTTTGTTGAAGTCCCTGTTAAATTATCTTCAACTTTAACATCAGGATTTTTTTGACCGATAGTTGTAATAGTGGATTGACCAGCATTTTCACTAGCTACGGAATTATCAAAATCATCAAGACTTATACCTTGTGTAAAATTGTTTGATGTGATTGTTTGCGACATGTTGTTTGTTATTTATTGTTTATAATCAATTGAAAAAACTTCTAATGTTTTGGTTGATTCTTTTGTTGTGCAATTTTCTTTCTATCTAATTCTAATTTTGCAGCTTTAAGCATTGCATCGGTTTGTTGTTTCTCTCTTTGCAACATATTTTTCTCTTTATTTATTGCAATTTGTTCTGGATTTTCACCTTGTTCCCCAGCTTCTTTAAGAGCAACATTTGATTCAATAGCCATTCGTTTTGTTTCTTCTTGTCTTTGACTAATTTTATCTTTAGCAGCTAATACATCATCTTGCATTTGTTTTTCAAAAGCTTGCAGTTGTTGAGCAGCTTGTTGAGCTTGTTGAGCCAGTTGTTGTTGAGCTTGTTGTTCAGCCTGAGATTTCTTAGCTTCGTATTCTTTTGTAATTTGACTAAAACGTTTTATAGATTGTTTTAATTTAGTAAAACTACCATCTGCACCCATATTATCAATAACTTCCATCGCAGCTTCAGGTGCAACACCATTTTGAATCATTGGTTGAATGTTGGCAATTGCAGCTCTAATCTTATCCTGTTCATCAACTGGGTCAATTGCAAATACACCAAAGTCGGTTTCTCGAATGTCATCAAAATTACTTTCAAATACTTTAAACTTATTTTCATTATCGACATAAGAAGTCAAAAGTTTTTCTAAATCTAAAGCTTTAATTGCATCAACTAATCCTTGTGTAATTCTTTTTAAAAGATTTTGAAACTTATTAACTCCTCTTAAAGATATTACTAAACTACGATAGACAGCTTGGTCAGTTGTTCCTTTTCCAGCACTGGTTTGTATATCACCATAACGTTGTGGGTTTACACCAAACATTTCCCATAAGTCATTCTTAACTTGTGAACGTATTTCAAGCATACCTCTTACGTAGTCATGCAAAGCACTATTAAAAATCTTTAGCATCTCCATTGCACGTTGAGCATTTTGAGAGCTTTCATCAACTACTAAGATGCCAATATCTTTTGCAAACTCCATCCAACTATATTGGTCATCAAAACTATCTGGCATTAAACCAGCAGGCAAACTTAATAAACTACCAAAATCATTAGCAATTCGTTTATTAATTTGCATAGTTAAGATGTTATACATAACTTGAAATTGTAAACCATCTTTATACAAACTTAATAAGTCAGCCCTACCATTATAAGGGAGTTTACAATCACTAAGATTATTTAATCTGGTTCTTTGAATAGGATGTCTTCCAGTTTCTAAATATAAGCCAGCGGCAGTATCCCCAATTCTGTACCCTTGATACACTTCTGTAAAATACTCAGACTTATCAAAAGCTATATCACCAAGTTCTTCATTAAGTTTGTAATCAGCATTAACCCAACAAGTATCTTCTTCTCCACCTTTAGCAAGATTACTAAATCGCAAGAGCTTCATTTCTGTATAACTCTTCCAACATACATGCCAAACATTAATAACCTGATTTAAAAGATATTTACTCTTTGCTGTAACGTTATGTCGCCAATCAATTTCGATAGTAGAAAATACATTATCACTACCACTATACTGCCAATAACCATACCCCTGTTCAGCTTCTAACCATTGAATATCTTTCTTTTCAAGTTCAGAATGAAATCTATCTAAAATTTCAGATACAGTCATGTGTTGAAGTCTAACTACACTATCTCCATCTTCTGCATACGGACTATTAACGCTAAAATGTACTCGAACATCAGCAGGAGAAACTTGTTCAAAAATTAGTTCTCCATTATGAACCCCTGTATAACAATAAGCTTGTTCAGTTAATAAACCATCTTCATACATCTTCATAAGCATTTCTTCAAACTCAGTTTGCTTTTTAACTTTATCTAAAGCAATCTGCATAGTTTCTACACGCTCATCAATGTAATTAGTTTCAAATTCTTCTTTAGTTTGATTAGGGTCTTGGGTAGGTTTAGAGGACATACCAGTTTCAATCTCGTGGTCATTAAGAAGATTGATTGCGTATTGTTCGCCAGCTTCTTTAATCTTTTGTTTTAACTTTTCTTTTTTCCTATTTACAACATCAGTGCTTTCAACTGTCAATGGAAAGTTTTTAGGAAGCTTTAAATACTCCCCTAAATGAAGATTTTTTAAAGGAGTTAAGATAGGATAATGTTTAAGTTCAGCTTTATTTACTCGACTATATTCTCTGGAATCAGAATCTCCAGGTTTATAGAAAGGTTTTAAAACGTTTTCATAAAGAGCTTCTGGTATTTCTCCTCTATCAATATCATAATAATCTTGAATACGATTATTTTCAACACCGATTAAAGCTTGATTAATTAAATAGTCAATATTAAGTTTAAACCAAGCATCATTCTTTTTATTTTGCGGGATTGCCTGTAAAGGTCTTACGTAAGTATTAATTGCACCAGTATCCATATTATGTTTTTATCTTATTCATTGCTTTAATAATATTATTATAAGCTGCTAAAGGACTATTCTTATACCGTAATGTAGCACTAGAAAATAACACACCATCAGTTTTTCTCTTTGAAGTCCTTATTTCATTATATTTATTTTGTTCTTTCTGAAACATACCAACAATACAAGCTCGTATTCTATCTACATTCTTTTTACCATCAAACTTCTCAATCTCATTAAGTAATCCAATATCGTAAATAGTATGAATCCTTAAAATATCATTACCTTCTTTATCCATTCCAACAGGCTCTTCAAGCCACTTCTTAAAATATAATAGACCAATATCAATTATTTGAGCAGTCATTGTTAAACCGTATTTTTGAGTATTAACAAATTTAACCTCTTGCTCCAATTGAAAATTAGGAGTTGGCATTAAATATACAAGTAATTTATTATTAGTACAGTAATCTTTTATTGTACCCCGATTATTCTCAAATAATACATTACCAATACAATTATATCTACGGCACAAAGATAAGCAAATTTTATTAAAACTATTTGGGTCTTTATCATTTCCCCTACCAATAAAACTAGCAACAATTCTATTACCTAAAGTAGAAGTAAAATTATTTGGAGTTTCAAAAATATAACAAGCACCGAGTGAAAGTTTCTTACTCTTTTGGTTTCCATCATTTATAATACCAGGTGGGTCAATCCAAGCACCATATAAATTAATAGGAATAGTATTTTGATTATCATAATAAGGAACATAATATTGAGTTATACAACCATGTAAATCCGAACTTTCTTTATGAGGATATTCATTACAAGGGTCATGTACTTCTCCTTTTTCCAATTGGTCATTTCTAATAAACTTTAAACCTTTATCAGTTTCTAAGATTTGACCATAAGCAATCATGTGTTGTATATCTTTATTCCTTTGAATCTTTAAGTTTTGTTGTCTTGCAAGTTCTTTTGGAAGTATTGATGTACCAACTCTACTAAAAGCTTCTTCAAAGTTATTAGCCCTTTGAGCAACAAATGCTCGATGACTATCTGGTTTGGCGGTCTTCTTATTTTCATTTCTTATAGCATCAGAATAAATCTTAGCTCTTGTCTTATCTGAATTACCTTCTTTATCCATATAAGGAACTAGATTCTGTATATAAGGAAAAAAGAAAGCACTTCCAGTTCCTAAAGCATCTTCATCCCAAACATTCTCAAAAGTAATTGCTCTCACAATTTCTGGAGCAAGGCATATCTTTTCAAAATATTCCCAATTAGCATCCTTCGTCCCAGCAGTTCCATAGATAGTTGCTTGCCCAGTTAGATAAGCACCATCTTCTAAAGCAGGTAGCATAACATCTAAAGAATCTTCAAGATTAGGAAATTTTTCAGCCTCTTCAATCTTTAGTCTATAAACGTCATCACCAATACCTGCATCAGGGTCATTGTGAAATGATAAAGCATATATCTCAGAACCAAATCCAATAGTTCTTCCATCAATAGTTTTCTTACCAAACATTACCCCACTACCATCACTCCTAGCTCGACTTAAACTCTTTCTCCAAACAGTGTAAGTATTAATAAAGTCAATATAATTCTTTGCTAAAACATACAATCCACGACCTTTACCATATAGAAACTTACCTTGATAAGCAGCTAATACGCTAATACTTTTTTCTACGGTATGAGCAGTATAAACAGTATCAGCAGCCTCTTTATGTGAAGCACCTTTTCTACGAGCTTTTGCGTAAATAAAATGTTTACCAAGTTCCCAAGCTAATGCTTTAGCATGAAATAAATAAAAATCACCATCCCAAAAGGCAGGCATCTCTAAATCCTTTTTTCTTCCAAGAAAACGTTGAATAACTTGTTCGCTACTTTCATTGTCTTTTTCAACTGACCTCATCATTGGCATAAAATTAAGATACCAATAATGTTGTCCAGTTATTTCTACTTCTTGAACTTTACCATTAGGAAGTATCATTCCAGGAGCTTTCATACCATACTTCATACGATAGTCTTGAAGCCTCCAATATTCCATTTCATCTTTACTAAGAGTACCTTCTCTAAACCTTTTTACCCATCTATCATAAGCCCCACCTGCTGAAAAATCTTTTGGAATAGGATATTCATAATCTTTATGTTTATTAAAATAATCTCCAGCTTCAGTAAATAGAGAAGTATTAACAAAAGAAAAATCCACAGCCTTAAACATAGGTGCAGATTCAGTCCCAACGTTTTCAAAATAGTGTTTTACTTCTCCAGTTTTAAAAGACATAGTAAGTTAAATTATAGTAGTATATGAAATATCAAATATCAAATATAAGAACCCTAAAGATGATTGTAAGTACAGCTAAAGCTATAAGAATAATCAGAGTTATTGGGGCAGTATATTTATCTATAAAATTATTAAGTTTACGTATCATTGTTCATTATTTATTAATCGGTCAAGATAAGTTATAGCTTTAAGCAAATCTTGTTTTCTACTATTATTATCTTTCTTTCCAGCCCTAACAATATACTTAACTACGTTACCAGTACAAAAATCAAGATTAAAGTTAAAACAGAAATCAATTACATCTGACGTACCATTAGTATAATAATTAGGTTTGTAAACTTCTTCTGTTGAAATCGTGGACTTTGTTTTCATAATTTACCAAAGATTTAAAGGACAATTTTGATTACTTCTTAATTTAGCAGAAAGTGGACAATGACATTTCTTACATATCCTACCTTCTATTTCAGGAATTTCAGAATCGGGAATTATTTTAAGTAAAGGTTCTATTTGCGCATAATCACAAGATTTACAAAAAGTAGCTCTGCTCATAGCAAGATGTTTTTTTGATTCATCTCCTAGAATATAATTACCCCAAGCATGAATTACAGAGAAAGCCCACTTTCCTGTATTAGATACTTTATTAATAACAGAATTAGTATTTTTTGGAATAGAAGGATTGTTTGGATTAATACAATTACAGCCCATAAATTATAAATCTAATTGTTTATTATGATATTTATCTTCATCAAAACCAACTCGTGTAGCAATGGAAACTTCCCCCCTGTATTGTGAATAATCAATTACTTTGCTTAATTTAGACATCGTTGTAAATAAATCTAAACAAGCTTCTCGATTACCTTTAATATACTGTTCAAGATACATCCCACTTAACATTCTTAATGTATAATCACCATTACACTTTGGATTCTTAGGAATCATAAGTTCTCCAATTTTAGCAGGTGGACAAACACAATACATATCAATACTCATTTCAGGGGGTGTGGACACACTTCCAAATCTTATCTTTCCACAATGGGTACAGTTCATATCTCTTTATTTTTTAATCCAGTTAGCTTCTAATAAACTTGACCGTACAAGATTAAAGCTCCAACCAAAGAACTTAACTCTATACAAACCTTTTTGTTTAGTAGCTTTATCTACTTTAAGAATACCATAAACACTTTTTAATTCATCTCCGGCTTCAAGATTACTAGTAGTTTTTATATCAAATTCTGTTGAAATTTGTTCTAAAGCAGGTTGAATATCAGTTAAAGTTATAATCATTTCTTATTAATTAAAATGCCATTGACTTAATACTTGATTTCTTGGAATACGACTTACTCCAGAAAGTTTAACTTTATATACACCATCTTTTATTCGCTCAATTACTGTTAAGGCATTATTATCTTTAAATGCTTTTGTTCCTATTCTAAGTCTTAAAGCTGTCATAATTTGAAACTCTGAATACAATATGTTATCAGTAGGAACAGTGTTTAATACAGTAAAACTCCTCATAGATATTTCTTATTAAAATTTATAATTAGGCATTTCAGTTAAGCCAGCAACTCCACCTCCAACATAATTACTCTTATTCTCAATCTCATTCTTAATTAGGTCTTCATACTCTTGAAGCTTCTTTCTGGCTTTAACAATATCATCACTTAATTCTAAAGTTTTATCCATTTCTTTTCTTGCTAAATCTCTTAAAGTAGCCTTTTGTACAAGACTTAGTTGTACTGTCGAACTAGCTCCAGTTTTTTCATTTGTTTCAATTGTATAACCGTTTCGTACAGTTTCAATAATTTCTCTTGCCCCTTGTTCACTTAATTCAATTATAGCAGTTTGTTGAATAATAAATCGTTTTAATGCGAAATAACTTTTAATAGTTGGTGAGTTTAAATCTTGTATTTCTCTAAATCTTTTAATTGCATTTAGAATAATAGGTTCACCGTTGTATAGCTCCTCAATATCCCAAACATTAACCTGAGCTTTAACTACCCCTTTTAAAGTTCTATTCCAAGTTGAGTTTCGTCCAACATCTCTAAAATTAACATTAAGTTGAGAAACTTGCATACATTTAATTAACTTATCATCCCCATCACTTAGGACACTATATGGACTAAATACTGAACAATAATTCCATATAAAACAAAACTCTCTTAATGTTTGTTTTTTTAACCTACCATCTTCATCAAGCTCAATCTTCTTTCCATTATTGTCTTCTCCCCAACTACCTTTATCTCTATCTAAAAGAATCTTAAACTCTTTAATAAGTCCAAACTCTTCTTTATCCAGAGTGTAATTGCCAGCAGCATCTTTCTTAATAAGATTAAACATATATATATCTTCTATTTCTTTAAATTTAATTTACCCCTTAACCCTTTAACAAGTTCAGTTGTTTTTTCAGTAGATGTTTGAATTAAGACTAAATCTTTTTCTTTAAAAGCTTTGTCCTTAATCTTATCAGTAAAGTATTGAACCAATTCTAACTTTGTCAATTCCAACAATCCCAAATCATAATATTGCTTCTTCTTCTTCCACAATCCCTCTTTATATTTCTTAGTAGTTTTGAAATACTCTCCAAACTGTTTATCAACTTCAACTCCTAATTCTTTATTTACTTTACTTGCTCCGTAATCTATTTCAGGATGTAAATCTCTAAACTGTTCCCAAACCCCATAATTACTATTAAAAGTAAATCTACCAAACCATTGTACATGAACATTAATCCGATGTGCAAAAGCTTCAGGAATTATATTCCATTGACTATCGAATATATATTTAATATCAACATAAGTTAATTCAATTCCATATTTATCTTTAATTGTAGAGATTATTTCAGCTTGAATTGCCGTTTCCTCCTTTGCATTACGAGCACTTGGATATTGAGGTAACTCAGGAAACTCGTCAAATGTGCTTTTATCAAAAAACTTTGCTCTTACTTTTGCTTGTTGAATTGCTTTGAGAGTTGATGAAGATAACTCTTGCGGAGGTATTTCTACAAACTTTCGCTGCCTTATATCACGACCGTTAAGCATAAGAATTGAGTTAAAAGATTTAGTAAAAGATTTAGTAAAAGATTCACAAAGATAATAAATATAAGGAGAAAAGCAAAAAGGTATGCAAAAAAGTATGCAAAAAAGTATGCAAAAAAGTATGCAAAAAGATATGTAATTAATGGAAAGAGTATCGAGGAAAGAGTATAGAGGAAAGATAAAATAAAATATATATATAAGGTGTAAAAATTGGAGGTATGTTTGAACACTACCCATCCTAGTCAGAACCCCCTACGGAACTTTGCAAACGAAATAGCCCCGTACTAAATCTAGAGGCTTGCAATTCGTTTCACTTCCCAAATGAATAATAAATTTGGGATAACGTTTAATCAACTGCGATAGCAGCACATTGAAACCTTATAGTGTGAACAATAATTGATTAGGTGCATCTATGCAACTTGAAACTCATAATGAGTAGAGAGCGAAAGAAATAGAGCTTGAAGTGTAGCTTAACTTCCATTAATACTTAAAATCGTGAAAAAAGCATTCGTATTTGTAAAAGGACAAATTGTTTCAATCAATGTTAGACAAGAAACAATTAACAAAAATGACTACAAAGCTGTTGCAGCAGTAGTTAATTTAAAAGCTACAGATGCTCACAAAGCTGTTATACATGCTTGTGAAGTAGCTGAAGTTAAATCACCAATTGTCATAGACGAAACTGGAATTACTAAAGTTCCACTTCATCTTTTTGATTTACAAACTCTTCTTTCAACTAATGGGTTATCTAATCCTGAAACCTTAAAAGGACAAGGTGCAGGTAAAACTTTTAAAGCTGTTTATGACCTTCGTGAAATTGGCGACACAAACACCAGTGAAGACAAAAACGAATTTGAAGTTTCTATTGCCCATTGCGTAATAAACTTTATTGAATGTGATTTGACAGCTTTAGTAATGAATGACAATTTAGTAACATTTCAAAAACAAGCAATGGCTGAGTACATTCAATCAATGTTCAAAACACAACCAATTGTTGCTCCCGTTAAGAAAGTTGTTGATTCAGTTGAGGAAATTGATAATTCAGTTGAAGATACAGTTGAACAAACTGATGACTTCACAATCAACACAAAATAAATTAAGTCCCCGAGAGGGGACTTTTTTCAAGGTAACCACTGAAACTGACCTGATCTGACCTGATCTGACCTGATCTGACCTGATCTGACCTGATCTGACCTGATCTGACCTGATCTGACCTGATCTGACCTGATCTGACCTGATCTGACCTGATCTGACCTGATCT
>Ga0114951_10004752_pt1 | contig 12960 bp, 11 predicted proteins | sample AM7aDNAmetaG_FD_88677 | JGI IMG/M metagenome (GOLD analysis project Ga0114951, IMG submission 88677) | Freshwater microbial communities from Finland to study Microbial Dark Matter (Phase II) - AM7a DNA metaG | ecosystem: Environmental > Aquatic > Freshwater > Lake | place: Finland: Lake Alinen... | reverse complement strand
GCGTCTCCGCCGGTTCTGAAGGTGTTAAAATCAGAAAGTTTAATGTTGTTTTTAATTATTTTCACTTATAGCCGGCGAGGTTCAACTCCAAAGAAATGTCTTTAAATGAGTGCAATCGCCGGCTATAAGTGGAAACAACTACACCCAAATATTATATCAAAGATAATAAATAATAAGCAAATTTGACCAACACAAAACTCCCTTTCGGGAGTTATGTGAAGACATTTTTCTATAAGTGCTGAACTCTTGCTACTAGCACCCAATTAGTACCAGCTTAGCATAGTTTTTGGAAAAAAGCAAGTGTGTTACTTTATGCTTCCATCCCAAATTCCTTTAATGATACCTTCTCCTTGGGTTTTAAAACCTGGCGCTAAATCAATGGCTTTATTTATCTGGGCAACTGCAGAATATTTATCACCTTTTTGAATAAAATCTTCCGCCAATATAAGATACGCTCTTACTATATTTTCATTTGCTGGGGTTGAAGTTCCCATTATTTGTTTTGCTAAGGTCTCATTTCCATTAAGTATCAAAGATGAAGCATAATTTATTTGTGCATCAGTATAGTCTGGAGCCAAATCATAAGCTTTTTTATTTATTTCAAGGGCTTTTTCTTTTTGTCCTAAATATGAATAACATTTTGCAATCTCAAACATCATCGTCAATTTATTTGGAGAAAGCTCTAAAGATTTTTGTAGATAAGGAAGAGCTAGTTGATATTGACCCATATTATCCAAAAATACACCCATAAAGAATTGTGATCTTGCATCATAAGGAGTTTCTTTAATTTGTTCCTGCATTTGAGTGTAAGCAAGATCTATAAAATCTTGTTTTATTTTTGTATCAACCGTAGATGCTGTGGCAATCTGAGGTGCAGCGCTTATAATTTGCTCTCTTGCTTCAGCGTTCCCAAAAGTATTCGCGGCAAATACTTTTTTGAAATAATCTAATGATGTTTGCGGAGCTTGGTTGATTGATTGTAAAGCATTAATAAGATTCAAATTTGCATTTATCGGTACTATATTGCAATACCAAAGCATTGCACCAAAGACAACAACAAGAATCGGCGCGACAACATAATTTGCTGTGTCATCTGAAATTTTCCTTTGGTCTTTAGATTCTCCCTGAGTATCTCTAAAGTACAAGTATGCAAGAACTACATAGAAAAATATATAGCTCGTAAGATTATCAAAAACAGAAATGTTTTGAGCAAAATAGGCAGCAAGCAAACCAATTATTAAACCAATTTCTATTGCACTAAAATTATTTTTCTTTTTAAATAAGACGATAATAGCAGTAATAAAAATTGATAAATAGGCCAACAAACCAAGCACTCCGCCAGCCACAAGAATATCAAGAGGTGTATCATGGGCTCTGTCAAACCACTGTTCTTGTTTGTACATTCTGGCGTCATAATATTTATTAAAAACATTATTAAAACCATCCTGTCCCCAACCAAGAATTGGTTTTTCTGCCACACCTTTTAAAGCCATTGGCCAAACATATTGTCTTCCCTCGCCCCCAACATTTGCTGACCAAGAAATATTTGCTAGCCTTTGTAAGGTACTACTATTTTGTACAAATGACATATTTTTTACTGCAAAAAACCCACCAATAAGAAGAACGATTAAAAGTAAAACACCAGTAGAAATTTTTCTCATTAATAAATCTTTTCTTTCAAAAATAACGATCACAATAGACGTTATGACAAGACCACCCAAAAGACCAAGAATTACCCCTCTAGTTCCAGTTCTCCATATATTAAACACAAATAATATTGCAGAAAAAATATACAAATAAAATGACCAGCTACTTAGCATTTTCTTTATACGATTTTGACAACCAAGATGTTTTACTATTACTTCTTTGTATAAAAGTATCAACACGAAGAAAAAATTAAATAAAAAATAAATAGCAACATAAATTGGGTTCCCGAATGTTGTAGAAACTCTATCAGTACCAGTCTTTAGCCATTCACTAATAACAAAAACGGACATTAAAATACCTGCAATTACAGAAGACTTTAGAAACCATGACCAAATTTTTTCCGTTTTCATTACAGCACCGAACACAAACAAATACATTACTAGGTGCAATAAAGTTATAAAACCATCCATTCTTTCAAAATTGCTCCAAAGAGCTTTTAATGGATTCACGGCAAAAATATCGGCAACCGCCATTACTATCGCAAAAGCACCCACAGAAACTGCGAGCCAAGAAAATTTTGGTCGATATTTCGCATCTACAAAAGCCAAATACACCCAAAGTGCAAAAATAATTTCAATAATTATTCTAAATGCGAAATTTTTCCCTGTAATGTAAGGGAAAAACATGCTGTTTGCTACAAAAAAGGGTGTGAGTAAAACTGCCCAAAGACCAGTGATTATTGTCCACTTTATAATATTATTTTTGTTCATACTATATGTTAGTTAATTTATAAATTTATCTACTAATTTTTATAACTGGAATTATAACACAAAAATTGAGATTGAAATAATCAAAAAAATGAGTTTTATTTTTTTGCCTAAAAATGCTAACATTCTCATATAAACAAACAATATATGTATATATTTTCTTGGAATTATATAAAAGAAAAGTGGCAGCACGCCGGCTTCCAAAAATATCTCAAAAATATGAGCTGGGCCTTTTTGGGTAAAGTTTATGGCCTTATTGGATCTTTTTTTGTTGGTATACTTGTTGCAAGATACCTAGGACCAGAAAAATATGGGGTATTAAATTATGTTCTAAGTTTTGTAGTCGTTCTTGCATTTTTAGCAAATTTTGGGATAGATAATATTCTTGTTAGAGATTTAGTAAAATTTAAGGAAAATAAAGATAAAATATTAAATACTGCTTTTTCGATAAAAATTATAGGAGCAATTATCGTAATAGTTATTACTCTTATAACCTCCCTTCTGATAAAAAATGATGGTTATACAACTACACTTATTTTTTTATACTCTTTGAATCTTATTTTTTCTTCTATTAATGTTTTAGATTATTATTTTCAATCTGAGGTAAAATATAAATATATATTTTGGGCTCAAATCATTTCGGTTACTGCGATATCAATCCTAAGATTGTTCTTAATATATCAAAAACTTGGCACCGGTTGGTTTGTGGTTTCTTTAATTTTTGAATCATTATTTTATGTTGGCACTTTACTTTTTATTTTTAACAAACAACATGGTCAGCTGTCTCTTAAAATTGATTTCTCATTAGCAAAAAAATTAATTATGGATTCGTGGCCTTTTATTTTTACAACGGCTTTTGCTTTAATATATTCAAAAATTGACCAAATTATGATAGGAAAAATGATGGACAACCACTCACTTGGTATATACGCCGCCGGGGTAAAATTGGCAGAAATTTGGTATTTTGTTCCAGCAACAATTTGTGGGGTCGTCTTACCATCAATAGTCTCTACATACCAAACAAATCTTATTTTATACAAAAATAGAATAAAAAAATTACTATGTTTTATAGTTATATTAACTTTTTTATTCGCCCTGTTTGAATTTATTTTTGCTAAATTTTTAATAACAATTACTTTTGGTAGTGCTTATCTTGCGGCCGCAGAAATTTTGAGAATATATACATGGGCTGGAATATTCATTGCGATAATGATAACTTTAAATCAAGAGCTCGTCATTAAAAACAAAACAAAATTAATAATGTGGTCCTCTTTTGTCGGGGCTATCGCAAACGTAGTGCTGAATTATATTTTTATACCAAAATTTGGTATTGTCGGATCTGCATGGGCGACTTTTTTCTCGTATATGTTAATTCCGTTGATTATATATATTAATAAAATTAAAAAAGAATGAAAAAAATAATTGAAAAAATAATACTTAGTTTATTTAATGTTTTATCTAAAAAACAGTCAAAAGATATTGAGTTAGAATTACAAAAACAGGCACTGCAATCGACAGCAAAATTTATTATGGAGAATATGATTAATGTCGCCTCTTTTAATGATAAATGGGAACTTTTAAAATATTCTCTAGATAATTCTAAAAAAAATGAACTATGCTTGGAGTTTGGAGTTTACAAAGGAGACACAATTAATTTTATTGCATCACATACAAATAGTAAAATTTATGGTTTTGATTCGTTTAATGGACTTCCTGAAAACTGGAGAAATGGATTTGATACAGGGCATTTTAAATTAGAGAAGCTCCCAAAAGTAGAAAATAACGTTGAACTTATCGTAGGTCTTTTTGAAAAAAGCTTGCCAGTTTTTCTAAAAGAATTTAACAAAAAAATTTCCTTTATTCATATCGATTGCGATTTATATTCATCAACAAAAACTATTTTTGATCTTATAAGTAATAATGTTCAAAAAGGAACAGTTATTGTTTTTGATGAATTTTTTAACTATCCCGGTTGGGAATTTGGTGAAGCACTTGCCTTTTTTGAATTTATTAAAAAAAATAATACGAAGTTTGTTTATTTGGGTTATAGTAAAAATGACGAACAACTCGCAATAAAGATTATTTAATATATAAATGACAAGAAAAATACTAGTAATAGGAGCTGGAATTTCTGGTTGTACCTTAGCCGAACGATACGCCAATATTAAAAATTGTGAAGTCACGATAATAGACAAAAGAGATCATATTGGGGGTAATTGCTATGATTACTATGATGATGCGGGAATAAGAATTTCAAAATACGGAGCCCATCTATTTCACACTAAACATGAAGATGTGTGGAAATATGTGCAAAAATTTTCAAAATGGTATCCATACATTCATAAAGTTGTAGCGTCTGTAGATGGTAAACTAGTTCCTGTTCCAGTAAATATAAACACGGTTAATATTCTTTTGGACAAAAATATAAAAAATGAAAAGGAGATGAAAAATTGGTTAGATACAAATACTGTTAAAATAATAAATCCCAAAAATGGAGAAGAGGCGGCCTTAAGAAGGGTGGGAAAAGTTCTCTATGAAAAAATTTTTAAAAATTACACTATTAAACAATGGGGACAGACGCCAAAAGAACTTGACCCAGAAATTTTGGATAGAATTCCGATTAGAACAAATTTCGATAATAATTATTTTTCAGATAAATATCAGTCACTACCAAAAGAAGGCTACAATAAGATGTTTGAGAAAATGTTAAGGTCAAAAAATATCAACGTTGTACTTAATACAAGCTGGAAGGACATTAAAAACTCAATCAAAAATTATGAAAAAATATTTTTCACAGGTCCAATAGATCAGTTTTTTAATTATAATTTAAAGAAAAAACTGGAATATAGATCACTAAAATTTACATTTGAAACACATAACAAAGAATTCTTTCAAGAATACCCTGTCATTAACTACCCAAATGAACATAGTTATACTAGAATAGTTGAATATAAATGGTTCACGGGACAAAAAAATCCAAAAACAACTATATCGAAAGAATATCCAACTAATATAGGAGAACCTTATTATCCAATTCTTAATGATAGAAACAAAAAAATATATTTGATGTATTATGAAAAAGCAAAAGAAGTTGAAAAAGATGGCATTTATTTTGTCGGTAGACTCGCAAATTTCAAATATTTTAATATGGATGAAGCATTTAAAAACGCCTTGGATTTATTCAATAAATTAGAAAACCATGGAAAATAAAGAAAAAATAGCAATAATCGTTGTCACCTATAATCGCAAAGACCTTCTTTTAAAATGTTTGCATGGAATTTTAAATCAAGATTATATCGTTGAAAAAATTTTTTTGATAGATAACAACTCAAACGATGGTACAGACAAGATGATACAACAAAACTTTTTGAACAATAAAAAAATTGTTTATAAAAAACTCAAAGAAAATACCGGTGGAGCTGGCGGTTTTCATGAGGGTGTTAAAATTGCTTTTGAAACTGGTTTTGATTGGTTTTGGCTTATGGATGATGATGTCACGCCTGAGAAAAACTGTCTTAGAAAAATGCTTGAATACAAAGAAATCTCCAAGTGTATACATCCTCATGAATATGATGTGAACGGTAATGAATTTATATGGGAACAAATATTTGATCCACATACGGGAAGGGCCGCATCACTTGAAAATATTTCTTTTAAAAATGGTAAAGATTATACATTTGTAAATGTTGGGTGTTTTGAGGGCATGCTTATTCATAGAGATATTGTGGCAAACATAGGACTCCCAGACACAAGATTTTTTATTTCTTCTGATGATACAATTTATGGATTTGTTGCATCAATGTTTACTAATGTTATTTATGTAAAAGATGCGATATTGACAAAACTCATTCCTCTACAAAAAACAGCTAATGTGAAAAGGTTTTATTACTTAGTAAGAAATCAATTTTTGATAAAAGAATACTTGAAGAAATATAATCTGTATAGAAACAAGGTTTTTTATCTCAATTTATTATCACTAATGATTGTCATCGGTGTTAAACAATCTTTTATATCAAAATCAATAAAACCTTTCTTATATTCAATACTCGGTCTGTTTCATGGACTAATAAAAAAATTTTATAAATGATTTCAATAATAACAGCAACATACAATCGAGCAGATTTGATAGAAAGGGCTATCAAAAGTATTTTGCATCAAAATGTAAACGACTGGGAATTAATAATAGTTGATGATTGCTCAACTGATAATACTGAGAATGTAGTTAAAAAATATGCAAAGCATGACTTACGTATTTCTTACCACAAGCAGGAAAAAAATTCCGGACCCTCTGCTGCTTGGAATACAGGGTTCCATTTTGCAAAAGGTAATTTTATAACCTTTTTAGATTCTGACGATGAATATTTACCATATCGATTGGAAAAAATGAAAAATTATCTTGAAAAAAATCTGGATATTGATTTCTGTGGTTCATCAATTTTAATTATCGAGGATGGTAAAAAAACAATTTGCTCTTTCCCCAATAATGGATTTGAAAAAAACTTTGGTATATTATTAAAAAGTAATTTGAATGCTTTATCTGGAATGAATGTAATGATGCACAAAAAATTTGTTGATAAAATTGGGTTATTTGATGAAAATATAAGAAATTGGGAGGATGCAGATTTTTTTATAAGAGCTTTTCAAAATGGAAAATTTGGTTTTATAAACGAACCGCTACTTTTATATTATATACATCAGAATAATATTAGCAAAAGACAATCAATGGATGAGTTTAAATATTTTTTTGAAAAACAATTTGATTTATATAAAAAATACAAACTAGAATATTATTTTACAAAAAACTACGGGAAGTTATCACTTCAAAATGGAGATAAAATCCAAGCTAGAAAATGGTTATTAATATCACTAAGACACAAACAACCGATTCTAGAAAAAATGAAAACTTTAGTGCACTTATTTTTTTCCTTTTTGCCAAAAAAATCGTATTTCTCTTTCTTAAAAATATATAAGACTTATAAAAATAAATAACATGAACATATTAATTGTTACTCCAAAAATATCCAGAAAAGGTGGTATTGAAAGATATACAACAGAAATAGCCAACGGGATGATTAATAAAGGTCACAATATTTATTTGCTAACTAGTGAGATGGATGTCGACATACCCGAAGCAAAAATATTAAAAATTAACCTGCCCCAAAAACCAGAGTGGCTTAAGGTGTTAATTTTTGCATTAAAATCCTACACGCAAATAAAAAAAATAAAAAAACAGTTCCCCATTGATTTAGTGGTTTCAAATGGAAGTGCTACTTTTTTGGCAGATGTCGTTATAGCTCACAGTGTACATATTGATTCAATTATTAAAACAAATAAAATTAACTCGACAGAATCAAAAAGTCTTATGGTTTTTTTGCGTGGACTTTTTCGTTATGTATGGCCCAAAAATTTAGCTATAAATTTTGTTGAGCTTATAGCATACAAAAAAGCAAAAAATATTATTGCGGTATCATCTGAAATAAAAAAGGATTTACAAAAAAGTTTTAATATCCGAAGTTCAAAGATAACGGTTGTACCAAACGGGGTAGATATTGAAAAATTTCATCCAAATACTTTGTATCGAGAAGAAGTTAGAAAAAAATATAATGTTAATGAAAATATATTTCTTATTCTTTTTGTCGGGCATGAATTTAAAAGAAAAGGATTGGAATATGTTATCCGAGCACTACCGCTTGTTTCAAATAATATTACTTTAATAATTGCAGGTAACGATTCACTATACCCATATAATGAATTGATAGAGAAACTTAATATAAAAGAAAAAATAGTATTTCTTGGCCCAGTTGAGTCAAATATTGAAAAATTATTTGCCTCCGCAGATTTGTTTATTTTGCCTACCCAATATGAACCTTTTGGCCTAGTATATATTGAAGCGATGTCATCTGGAGTCCCAGTCTTGGCAACAAAAACAGAAGGGCCAGTGGAATTTGTAAAAAATGGGTATAATGGCTATTTTATTAACAGGGACGAAAAAGATATTGCAGACAAGATAAAATTGGTAATGGAGGACAAGATGAGTAATAAAATGAAACAGAACGCTAGAGAAACTGCGATACAATATACGTGGGAAAATACCATTGAAAAAACATTAGAAGTATTTAAAAAACAATAAATCTATGATTTCAATAATAATTCCAACATATAATCGCGCAAATCTGTTAGAAAGAGCTGTCGATAGCATACTAAAACAAACCTATAATAATTGGGAGCTATTGATAGTTGATGATGGCTCAATAGACAATACAAAAGATACTGTAAATAAATATTTGAATGATAAAAGAATAAAATATATTTACCAAGAAAACAAAGGGCAAGGTGCAGCAAGAAACCTGGGTATCAAAAATTCAAATGGTGATTATATTGCATTTCTCGATTCTGACGATAAATGGAGCGAGGAGAAACTTCAGAAACAAACGGAAGCTTTTGGTAAATATCCAGACATAGATTTTTGTTTTACAGCAGATATAATTAATACAGAAAACAAGATAATTGTTGAAAAAAGATATGAAAATAAAACCAACCTTCCATTTTACAAATTATCTGGGATAGGTATAAGCGTTCCAAGTTCACATGTATATAAAAAAACTTCTTTTACCAAAATCGGCAATTTTGACGAAAACCGTGATTTAATAGGGCTTGAAGATAACGAATGGAGCATAAGAGGCTATAATTTAAAAGGATACTATATTGACGAACCATTAACAGAATACTTCATGCACGAAGGACAGATCACTAAGAAAAATATTAAAAACCAACTTAAAAAACAAATCCGTGCACTAAAGTATATCGTTAGGAAAAATTTCTCAATACTAATTAAACACCCAATAGCACTGACATATAGATTATTACAAATAATATATTTATATTTTAAAAATGCCGTACGCTTATAAAAACAAATATGTGGCTTTTGCGGCAACAATTATTGATTTTGTTGGTTTTTTGTTATTTTATAAAAAAAATATTGACATAGACAAGAAATTAGTAAAAAAAATAGTGGTGGTTAAACTTGATCATCTCGGTGATTGTTTCCTATGCACTCCCCTATTTAATTACTTAAAAAATAATTTCACAGGTTGTAGCATTGACATTTTATGCATGGATAGTAGTAAAAAAATATTTGAAGGAAATCCAAATATTTCTAACATTTTAACATTTAATTACTGGAAAAATTTTAGAGGAGGAAAAAATAAGGCAGGATTCAAAGATTTTCTCAAAGTAGCTAGAGTGTTGAGAAAAAATAAATACGACCTATTTATTGACGCTAGGGGTCAAAGTATCGCTGGGTTGTTGGCATTTATGTCAAAATCAAAATATAAGGTTGGTTTTAAAAATGAAGAATGGGGTTCATTCTTTTATACAAAATCAACATTTTATAATAGAAACGAACATGAAACAAAACGCTATAAAAAATTATTGGGTCTATTAAATATAAGCACTGATAATTGGAATTTAAAAATATACCCTAGCAATAATGAAATAACAAAAATAGATAAATTAATTAATGAAAAAATCCATAGGCCAATATTGGTCATTTCACCTGGTGCTGGCGCAAATTATAAAATATGGCCAATTGAAAACTATATTTTTTTAGCAAATAAAATTGATGTAAATAATATTTATGACATTGTACTTCTAGGTGGAGTAGAAGATATCGGTTTATGCACAAAAATACAAAAAAATGTAAAAAACTCAGTAAACCTTTCTGGGCAATTGTCTGTAAAGGAAAGTTATTATTTACTATCTAAATCTGCTTTTTGGATTGGAAATGATTCTTTCCTTGCGCACGTAGCAGGTTCATTCAATATTAATATAATAGAACTTATGAATGGTGTGGTGGATAAAAATAGATGGGCCGCGCTTGGAAAAAATACGACCGTAGTCGTCGGTGAAAGTAGAAATCATTTATGCTACTATGAAGGCTGCAAATTTCCATGCCCAAATATGGAAAGCATATCAGTAAGCACAATATATGAAATATTTTGGCAAAAAATACAAAAAAATAATAATTAAACTCATTGGTAATATTGCAAGACCAAGATTTGGTTGGAAGAAAAAACTTATTAAGTTTGTCAAATTCTTTTATCTTTTAATTGAAATCCCCTTTGAAATATTGGGAGATATACTTTTTGTATTTAAAAGATTTAAAAAAGTAACGATAGAAAATCCTAAAAAAATACTCATAATAAAAACCGACCAGTTCGGTGATGTTTTGTTTTCAACTTTCCTATTACCAATAATAAAGAAAAATTATCCCGAGATACAAATTGATTATTTAATAAATCCAAAAACAGAGATAATATTAAAAAACAATCCAAATATTAGGAAAATATTATTTTGGAGCGACCCATTTTTATATTTTTTAATCGGTAGAAACGAAAAAAGATCATCATTTTTAAAATTAATTCAGCAATGTATAGAATGTATTAAAAACATCCGCAGTGAACGATACGATATTATAATAAACACAAGAGCATATCCCCCAAGCAATAACATCTTTTTAAAACTTATGGGGCCAAAAAATATTATCGCCTTTGATATTTCTGAGCAAAGCTACTTGGCTGATGTATTGGCCAATTATGATTTAAAAGAGGAGGACTGGAAAAATTATTTGAATTTAATATCACCATTTTGTAAAAATACACAAGATGAAACTTTTAATGCTGAGTTTTACAATTTTGACGATAATATATTCAAAAAGATAAAAGTAGATGGAAAATATGTTGTTATCTCCCCTATTTCATTCGATCCAGAAAGATATTGGCCAAATGAAAGTTGGAAAGAAATTATAAAAAAATTGGTAGAGAAAAAATATAAAATTGTTTTGACGGGGCTTCCATTTCAAGAACAAATGCTCAGAGAAATTACCGTGGGAATTGATAATGATAAAATTATATTGGCTACAAAATTTTCGATTGCCGAAATTGCTTCAATTATCAAAGGTTCAGATTTTTGGCTTGGAATTGACTCTTTCCCAGCACACTTATCAATTGCATTAAAAAAGAAAACTTATTGTCTACTAAATGGAAAATATTATTTTTTAAAAGGTTATTCAACAAAAACGTGGATCGATGCAAAAGCAATGATTCCTTTAATCAAAGATGTCTTTGTTTTTAATATAAATAGCACAAGTAAAGATATCGAGCAAAAAATAGAAGAAACTATTCAATAATATCAAAATCGTCAGCAGAAAGGTCTCCTTTTTCAATTCTATTTTTTTCTTTTCTACTATTTGCTCGCACAAAAATAACTACTACTGATGATAAAACTATAAGTGCAAAAACAATTAGAGACCACTTTGACATAATATTAAATACCCAAAGTTTTCTTTAAATCAGCCTCTTCGACTTCCCCGCTATTTTTTATAGCTGAATCTTGCTTAACATTTACAGACTCAACTTTAGCTTTTTCTAACGTATCTTTCTGTAAAGTTTTTTCTGAATTATTTTTTTTAATGACAGAACTAAGCGCGGCACGCAAACTAGATAAATTCTCTGGCGTCATTGTTTTTGGATGTACTTTTTCGGGCTTTTTAGAAGAAACCTCACTTTGTACTTTTTTATCATCAGGCTTGATTGTTAGATTTTTAGTCAATGCTTTTAGAGGAACAAAATCGTCGCCAGCATCTTCCATTGGAGGAAAATCAACTGCTCTTTTTTCATATTTTGGCTTTTCCTCTAGCTTTATTGATTTTGAGCTTGAAATAATAGGAACAACTTTTGGTGCTGTACTGATTGGGCTATTAAATGGAACGTCTTTTTTTATTATTGGATTTGAAGTAACTGGTTTTATTACAGTTTTTGGTACCGGCCTACCTTCTTCAGCCCATTTTTTAATTAGACCATCAACTTCAGCACGTGGTTTTGCAAAATTCTTTCTTGAACTTTCAACAATTTCATTTACATAAGAAATAACTGGCTCCGGATATGGAGGCAGAGATGAAGCAGAAAATGGGGTTGAACCAACGCCATCTATCATAAGTTTTAAATATATCTGAAACATTCCAAGGTTAACCAAATCCTCTGCGGTAAATTGTGGAGCATATTCTTTTTCAAGAACTTCCGCATCATATGCACCCACACGAAAAGTAATCATCGTACCAGCGTTTCCAAAAACTGCAGCCCTTACCTCATCTGACATCTGTTCAATATATTGGTGAGCAATCGTCAAATTTAATTTATATTTTCTGGCTTCAGAGAGAATATCTGCGAAAGATTCATTGGCAAAAGATTGGAATTCATCTACATACAAATAAAAGTTTGGCAGAGCTTTCATGTTTTTTTCATGAACATCAGCACGCGACATTGCACCCAAATATATTTTTGTAATCATCATGGAACCGAGGAGGTTGGCATTTGTCTCACCAACCATTCCTTTTGAAAGGTTGATAATCAGAATCTTTCTGTCGTCCATTATTTTTCTAATATCAAAAGATGATTTTGTTTGACCTACAATATTTCTTATCAAAGGGTTAGCAGTAAATTGCCCAATTTTGTTTTGAATCGCCGGGACGGCTTCAGCTGCTTGTCTT
>Ga0114951_10004750_pt1 | contig 12964 bp, 15 predicted proteins | sample AM7aDNAmetaG_FD_88677 | JGI IMG/M metagenome (GOLD analysis project Ga0114951, IMG submission 88677) | Freshwater microbial communities from Finland to study Microbial Dark Matter (Phase II) - AM7a DNA metaG | ecosystem: Environmental > Aquatic > Freshwater > Lake | place: Finland: Lake Alinen... | reverse complement strand
CATTCCAAAATAAGATTTCAGGCGATATTTACCTTCGGTAGTATTTGCCTAGTGCCCATTTTGAATGTTCGCGGGTCTAAATGAGCGGCAGTCGGCGGCCCGTGCGCAATTTGTAAATAGATTACTCGCACATTTCACTTTCAGTATATTTTGCGAGTGATAATTTAAATTGCGCACGGGTCTAACTATAAATCTCCCTGTTATATTTTATATATTTAGTAAAAATACGCCACAACTATATTATTTATTATATTTCATATACGGCATTGTTATGTTTATAGGGGTTGATTTTATTATTTCTATGTTTGTAACCGTTCTTACAGATATTTCAACAAATAAAAGTAGCCAAATTAATGATAATAATACCCTTATGAGTAATCTGATTGGGTTTGGCGCAGAAATCTCCATCTTTTTGACATTTCCTTCTGTACTTCTTTCCTTTTATGCGGCTTATCGTTATTTTACAATCGGACGCGCAAACAAAATAAATAATCTGCTAAAGTAATGCGACTCCAGGTAGTCTCCGATCTTCATCTTGAAACTCGCGAGAAACAGACCTTTGAGACGATTCTTCTTCATAAACTCACGGATTGCTTGGCGTTGCTAGGGGATATCGCTCCCTTGGATCATCCGAACCTTCCGAGATTCCTGGAATGGTGCTCCGAGCGCTGGAAGACTGTGCTCTATGTTCCAGGAACTCTGGAGTGCTCCTATATGGAGACAGTGCCAGAATCGGTGTCAAGCTTACGGGAGTTGTGTGCGAAATATGGAAATATCCACGTGTTGTATCGCGAGGCCTTCTACAGCGAGGACGGTCTCCTCATCCTCGGCTGCCCCTTCTGGAGTTTTTCTCCGGTACAGCCGAAAGCGCTTCGTGTGGAACACCGCCAGGACTTGACCTGGATACAGAGCATGACGAAGACCTACCATAATCCTTGCCTCGTTCTGACACATTATGGGCCGGTGGAGTGGGTACAGGGTGAGCGAGGCCCTGGTGAGCCGTCTCAGGCTCCCATCTTTACAGAAACGGAATTGCTTTTGCGGGAGCCAATTGTCGCCTGGGCCTTCGGTCATTGCCATTCCTATGTGGAGTATTCCAAATCGTGGAGTACGGCGAATGGAGTGCCGAGGTCGGTTCTGTTGATTTGTAATGGGATGGGGCCGCCTAGGACGGCTGGCGATTTGGTTTGGAAGCCGGCGTATGAGGAGTTTCGGATGGATGCTGTGATTGGTATAGATCCGAGGCGGTATTTATAGGAGGCCTTAAAAAAAATAGTTAGGTCTGCGACGCAGGAATTATGAGGATACTGTAGGATGGAGCGGACATCCTGTAAAGTTTTTCACAAGAATGCCTTGGTTTTCTAAAGAAAAACTATTTGATGCTAAAATAATTTCAGAGAATATTTTCTGAAATCTATAGTAAAGATGGCTGGTAATCCGTGGGATACTCAATCAGAACATACGATTAATGATTTTATGAAACAATGGACAGCGGTTAATTTGACACTGGCCAATACGTATGCTCCTTATAAGCCGAAATCCAGGAAAATTTTTTGGCGCGAAAATGGACCCTATCGCATTACACCATTGCCGCAGCTCCCTGTCCCAATTCATAACAAATATACTGTTTCGCCGAAAGATATATATAAGAAGGGGCCGGCGGCTTGGAAGTGATTCCGGTGGAATATGTTGCTTATTAGTAAGGATGGCAATTACAAGAAAAAAAGGTAGACAATTGCGGGGAGGACAGACTAATGTATCCAACTTTACTGATTTAAACCGAGAACTAAACATTGCGGATTGTTACAAGGATGGAGCAGAATATCCCTCTGTTGCAATGTTACCATTTTTTCAAAAGGCCGTTAAAGGTTTATTTGGCGATACGACACGAGCGATGAATACTATTCAAAAAGAAATCATGGGAAATCTAGAATATGGAGACGCAAAACCTGAAAAAATTTGTTGGCTCCAGGTGGTAACCCAAAAAAAACTGAATGATCCTCGCCCAACCTATGATAATAATGATATCGTAAATAAACTTCCATTAGGAGTTGATAACGCATTTCATGATTCCGGATATTCACCCACACAAATAAAACATGATATCAATCAAATTCTTTCTCCTGGCTCTTATATTGACCCTGCGAGCAGAGCAAAATCCGGGGTTCAAAATGTTACAGTAGAAGATGGTGACATTCCAGAATTGGACTTTATAAGGTTCGGATTTGGAGGAGCGATTAAGTCTTTCAAAGGTGAAGCGCGGTCGCACGGTGCGATGAAAGATATGATGAAAATCACGATTAATTTTTCAGACGGGTCAGACATTGTTACAACACGAACTCACAAACATAAACATGCAGGTAGCGATATAGACTATTTTGGCGGTAATTTTAAAAAGAACACATGGATAAGTGATAATTCAAATAGCAAATCAGATGACAAATTAAATATGGCAAAAAAATACATCCTCTGTAAAGAACTTGGCGATACACTTCAAGTGCTCTATGCGCATAAAATAATTGGCAACAACCTCCGAATCAAGTATTGTATATTTACAGGTGATAACACTGTTCTGGTGAGGTCGCGTGAATTAGGAATTCCTGTTTGTATTCAAAAGAATACCAATAAAGAATATTCCAATGTAGGTATCTCTAATTACTATATAAATTCACAAATAGAAGATGCTGAACGAGTTATTTTATTCAAGACAATGTATAAAACACAATGTATTGAAAGAAATAAGCGCACGATTGATAATATTGGTGCGATTACAGAATCCTTTATTTTTGGAGGGAAGGAAATAACACTCACTCCTATTATTAAAACGTTGTTTAAATCTATACAAAAGAAGATTGAAGATATAAATGAAGAAGTTGAAGGTGTAAGTATAGAGGGTGCCAAACCATCTTTAGAGGCGTTCAAAAAATATATGGCCGAGCGTACCGCCTTTACTCTTGTAAATTCTGGGATTGTAAATTCTGGGATTGTAAATCACAATTTTACAAGATTATTTCCAAAGCCAACTGGCTCTATAGAAGGATGGAAAGAAGGGGTCATGCTTGGAGCAGTACTTCAACGATTAATACCGGTCGAAAGAGCAAGAGTTACTTATAGCCGAAATCGTGGGGAAACAGCCAGATTACGTGAGGAACGGTTCAAGGTTCGTGATGCCCGTTTAAAAGTAATCAAGGCAAATACAACGTTAAAAAGAGCAAGAGATGAACAGGCGGCAGAACCAACTGTTAAAACTTTAATAGAGCATGTGCAAACTGCAGTAACAGAATGGTTAAACACTTGGAAGACTTGGTTTAGACAACCGCAACGTGGTGGGGGTACTGAAGAACCTGACACTGAAGAACCTGACATAACACCGACCCAAGATTTTTATGATATTACTTGTTGTATTTTTCTTAAGAAAATAGACGAGGGCTATATAACAAAATATTATATGGTTGAATCTACTGAAAAAATGGCTATACCATTTACAAAAGAAGAATGCGCAGAAGATGCCGCTTACGAATTTTTATGCCTCATGTATAATTTCCTGAATTATATTGGTGATACGCCGACAGATGAAGAGGTATTAACTCCATTTATTGAGTTGTTTATGAAAGGAGATTTACAGAATCATGATCTTGATATGTTTAAAATGAAGTATTCTTCAATAGAAATAGTACAGAAAGCCTATAAGAGTTTAGATGAACCTGATAATGCTAACGTTTATATGGCGATGAAAAATGATAATGCTAACGTTTATGGGGTGACGACACCAAAACAAGGCTCTGTGAAAACAAGCCCTGTGGAAGGCTCTGTGAACACAATCCCTGTGAAAGGGTATAGGACAACAAAAGGATATCGTAGAACCGGTGTGAAAGGCTCAAGGAAAACAAAACAAGGCCCTGTGAAAACAAAACAAGGCTATAGGAAATCATTAAAGGATGCAACCCACTTCCAGCTGAATCAAACAGTGCCGTTCTAAACCATTCCCCATCTCTTCCACAGAATTCCCTGTAGCACCTCCACATCACGGTCCGCCGAATGCGCGTTCCCAGGAGGCTCCGCACCAAAGGTATCTCTGAAGAGCTCGTCCAACGAAGGGAATTTATACAGGTCTCCAGGCTTCGGATACCGGCTGGGAATTTTCAGCTCATCCTTTGACGCCATCATCGTACAGAATTCCTTCCGAGAATCCCAGAAGGCAGTCGGGTCCAGCTGAAGGCGCCACTTTAACGCATGGAACACGACATTCCTATCAAAATACAAATTATGTGCTACAATCTTATCCGCCATTTTACAATCCTCTGTAAAGAATTCTAAAACGGCACTTAGGGCGGTTCCCTGAGCAATTGCCATCTCCTCGGTAATTCCATGAATTCGGCTGGCGGCGACCGGCACAGACCAGCCATCGGGGCGAATAATATGATACTCCTTCTTGATCTGCTTCGGGCCATCAAAGAGCATCCAACAAATGGAAACGAGGTCCGGCCAATTCCCAGGAATCTGTAACGCGGATACCGTCTTGTGTCTCGGCAGACCCGTCGTCTCCGTGTCAAAAATTAGTGTAATACCCATTTACTTCATATTAGCTGGACGGCTTTATATGGGTGGGCATTGCCCACCCTCTGATAAAATTTTATCAATATTTTTTTTTAAACAACCTACAAACAAAATGAGCGATAAAGTAAACCTCATCGTATCGGATGATGATAGCTCTGAAGATGATGTTCCAGTCCAGGTAGTCCCCTCAAAATATGATCGCCTTTGTAAAATGTTGTTTTATTTGACGATTATCACGATGGTTTGTGTAAGTATATACACCGTACTCATGCTATATGTGATTATAGATGATTCGTTTAAAGATGATGACTAAAGCAAATTCGGCCGAATCTCCCTGTCAAACGCCGACTCAAACCCCTTCATCGCCTTCAAGAAATTCGGCCCAGGTGTGAAGGCAATCGGCCGCCGTGCCTGTATATACAGAATAGCATCCTCCACCTTCATTCCAGGATTTTTTGCCATAAGATACATCGCCACGACGGCCGCCGACCGCTGCATCCCCGCGGCACAATGGACAAGAACCGGTCCCTTTCTGTGCTCCAAGGAAAGTTTATAGACGACTTCAAAAGAGGCGAGTTCCATCGCACGAATTTCCTCCTCCTGTAAATTGTCATGAACGGGGAGGCGATACTTTCTAGGAACCGTGGGAAGGAAGGGCAGATCCTTCGTACAATTGAAGACCGCCTCAATTCCCCGTTCCCGATAAAATTCGGGGTCCTTCGCAGCAATTGCGTTCCCCAGCCAGATTCCAGGAATTATTTCATCGGCCGGATTGCGTTGTAATCCGTTCATAATATCTCTTCTGGAGTTGTCTAAAAAAAATTGAAGGGCTTCGCGCCTTGAGGCCGATAATTAACAAAATGACACCATCTATTGAACCTATTACTCGCAATCTGTATCGTGAAGAGGAGGTCGTCGCGGCTCTGCGCCTCGCGGTGGCTCGCGGTCGCACGTCCGAAGCCGTCTTCTGGGTACAGGAGGGCCTGGATTCCGACATGGATGTGGAAATTCTACAGACTCTTCTGTCGGTCTGGCTCTACACCGTCGGTATCAGCCATATGTCCTGGCTCTCCTGGTTTCTGGCCGGCCTGAATCCGGCTGTACCCTTTACCGAGGAGGCGATTGTGGCACTGACGGTGGGTCTCGTGAATGCCGTCAAGGGCTCAGGAGATTCTACAGTGTTTGCCATGCTCGCTATCGGGATGGAGGAGGGCGCTCCCACCGACCACGTCGGCTTCACAATTCTGCCTGTCAGTCTTAGAACTCAGGCCCTGCCCAAACACGAAACGACCTTTGCTCGTGCCGTTCAACAGGGGAAATTCGCCCTCGCTTGGAAGTTGGGAAAGCCCCTGTGGGCCACGGGGCGCGCCGCCTATCTCCTGGAGGAGCTGGGTGCCCCGCAGTTTCATCTCGGAAATCTCGGCCCTCTGAATTCGGAGGAGTTCGTCTGGCCCTTTCGCGCCCTCTCACTTCTCATTGCCAATTCCAAGGGCTGTCTGGCGGCTACGGTAGAGCCTTGCTGCCCCGTGGATCCGACCATTCTTGCCGAATGGACTCACCGGAAAACACTTCCCATGCGCTCCAGACGACTCTACACTGTCCCGCACGAATGCCTATATTCTTATACGGCTCGGGGAGCCATCAAGATGAATCGAACTACCGACAAGGAACTGAGACTCCATCTGGAGGAATCAATGGTCTCCAGTACATTCTGGAATCGGTACGAGGATGTCTTCACATGTAGTGGCGCATCCCGTGAGCGATTCTATGAGACCTACTTCCCTACCGATACTCCTGATGAGTGGTCTGCCGCCGACCGAGCCAAATCACACGGATTTGGGGCACTACCTGTGGTTCCGTGTGACCGCGTCATACTCCTTGAACGGTGCCTTGCCCGATTCTACAGGGTGCCGTCCAAGGGCATCTGGGGCGGACTGGAGCGCGCCATTGGGATTCTCGTGGGCAAGAATACCAATGAATCGGTCTTCCACGAGTATTATTCCGGTACCTTTGAGATTGAGAAAGTCGCTGTCTGGGATATGAGCCCTATGAAAAAAGAACTGGAGGTAATGTGCGATTAATCGTCCATAATCTCAAAGATGACCACCTTCTTTTTCTTGGCATCGTAGCGACCACATAAGGTGCCCTCGGCGCTATACACGAGGCCTTCAGTAGCACTTATATAATAGGTGACATCGTCGTACTCCCATTGGAGCATCTCCTTCCATTTTGGATCCCGTGGCTCTGGAGTCAGAGCATGATGTAGGCAGGCACCTACCCTTCCTACAGGGTTTGTGGACCATATGACAGGCTCCAGACAAGGAGTCCTCCAAGACGGCTGGCCACAGATTGGCATAGAGTGGCGACATCGCATATCCAGGACATCCACATCATCTAGAGTGGAATCTTCAAAGAGATAGACGCTGACCTTTTCATTTTTTAATTCCAAGAGGAGAGGTTCTGGATCCTGCCCCACGGCGTCGGCAATATCTTTTGCGAGTCGCCGTGCCTGGGTGGAAATGGCGAGTTCAAAGGCGTCCCAGAATATTTTTTGGACGCCGATTTGTTTCATTTTTTGGGGAGGGAGTAATTGATGTTTGGCCGAATTGCTTCAGCAATTTTATTAAGCGGAGGGGGTTAAGGAACTTTTCATACTTTCAAATAATTTGGCTAGTAACATGTCCAGTCCAGAAGTATGGGGACCTCCTATGTGGAGACTTCTACATACTCTCGCCGAACGCCTCGGAAAACAGACGAATATGATTCTCATTACAGATGAACATCGTGCCTGGGTGAATTTCTTAAAATCGGTGGGACTCGTTGTTCCCTGTCAAAAATGTAGGGCACATTACAAGGCCTGGGCAACAAAACATAGAATAGACCGATTTGCCAATTGCTCCACGATGACAATACGGGCGGAAGCGAGACTCTGGGTCTGGGGACTTCATACGGAAGTAAATGAGGAACGCGGCGTGACAGGGCCTCCAATTTCCGAAATGGCCACGATGTATGAAACGCGGACTTCTGCAAATTTAACAGGGGATTCCGAAGAATGTGTAACAGCATTTAAAAACGCTCTTCAACATTCATTAATACCAGCGGAGATGCTGCGCAATTTCAGATATACTCTGTCAAGATTGCGGGCGTTTGTTGGTTAGAGAAGCGATTTCACAGCGAAGCGGTTTGGCACAAAGTCACCTCATCAGTCTTCGGAACAGACATCATCTGCTGCGAAATGCCGAAAATATCCAGATGCCCTGTGCCAACATTTGGCTGCCCCCCTATTACATTCCAAATATAGGCACCCGTTATTCCTACTGCCAATGACATAAGAATGCTCATAGACATTATAAATCTATTTAAGTTGCCCTCCGATTTCGCCATAACGCGGCACCCGATTAAAATGATTAAAAATAGTACGGAAACGGTCATAATCATCATTGTACGAGCCTTACGATTACTCACTTTCGTGCTATAATCAGACCCATTGTCAATCGGGTCTTCATTATATATAGTATAGGCATTCATGAATAAATAGCTGAAAAAATAAGAGACCTGTACCAGCCACATTGACGGCATTATGTTGATTGACTTGAATACCTCACTGGGAGATAGCACAAGTGTCTCGGAATAGGGCACAGTTGTACCAAACATACTTGTAATAAGATGTATTGCCCCAACAATCGGAAACAGGAGAACTTGTCCTATAAATATCCAGCCCATGCCACTATTTACGAGCCCGAATGCCAAAATTATTAGTGATGTCATTAATACGATTGGCAGAGCATTGAAAATTCCTATTACTGATTTTTTTACAGTATCCAGTACCGTCATCCTATCTGTAGTTGGTAAATTTAGGAAGAATTTGAAGTGGATGCAGAGCAAACAAGCAACTCATTCCCAGTCGCGGTGCGCTTTCTCAGAATCGGCACTCCCAACAGATTCAAGGCCTCAAGCCCAAGTAGCGCCTTATTTTGCTGTACTACAAGTGCTCCCGCTGTGACTCCAATCACGAAACTTACCAAGATTACCATGAAACTGTCGCAACTATAAAAGAGACGATAGGTCATCGCCACAAACATCATTGCCGCAAAGGCGGCAGTAGAGAAATAGATTCTGCCCTTATACGTTTCGCCGTACGTAGGGCCCAAGATATCCAGCTCATCCTTGAAGGCCACAATCACCGAAAGGATATAGGAGGCGATAAATGATAGCATGAAGGTGTGCGATGAGGGAAATGGGAGTTGGGACGACTCTCCAAATACACTCAAGCTCTCCAAGGTGGCGCCAGTAAATCCAGACCTACACGTGCGGTCGGAGCTCTTGGACGTCTGGCCAGAGTCAATGATGCCCAAATAATTATTGATTGATTTGATAACATAATATATACCGACTCCCTCTATCAAAGAAGCAAAAAAGATGCTGTAAGAGAATGAGAGCGTCGCTAACGCGAGAATTCCGACACCCCAGAAGAGTGCGTCGGGAAATATCCGAATCATTTCCTGTAAAACTGGCACCGGCCAAAAATCCGCTATAAATTGACTGATCGTCGCGCTCATACCTGTTCTGCCTTAAGGATTTACGACGCGCGTGTGCGCTTTAAGGATTTACGCTATATACTGGTAGAATTGAACTACCGCTTTAATGGGTATCCCATCATATTTCAAACACCTTCTGGACCGGTATCCACACCTGTTACGTCCTACAGAGCCTACTACAAAGGCAAATGTGCTGCTCGTAGATTTCAATTGCCTAATCTATGGCTGCGTTCATTCAAAGAGTCTTCCGCCCTATTCACACGCCACTCGGGAGGACTGGGAGACGGCTCTTCTGAAGGAAATCTGTGCCTATGTTCTCCATCTATGGACAACGGCAGGAAAGCCGGAGCAGGTTCTTCTTGCCGTAGATGGGGTTGTCCCGATGGCCAAGATTCGGCAGCAGCGCTTACGCCGATTCAAGAGTGTGTGGCTGACGGGCAAGGAGCGCGAACTTGGGGCGCGACCGGTGGGACAGGAAATCTGGGATACGAATTGTATCACGCCTGGGACGGAATTCATGGAACGACTCTCGGTAAGTTTGAAGGGGCTCTGTGCTAAGAGCCTTAGCCGAAGCAGTGGGGGCGTGAGCTGGATTGTAAGTGGAGCCGAGGAGCCTGGGGAGGGCGAGCAGAAACTCATGCAGTGGGTTCGGGGGCAGGCCGCAGGGACCCTTGACGATAAACACGTTATGGTATATGGCCTGGACGCCGACCTGATTCTTCTCTGTCTGATGCACTCTTCCAGTGGCAAATGGTCCATTCTGCGCGAGAAGCAGGAGTTTATCAAGGTCGTTGTCCCGGGAGCGACGGCAGCGAAGTATCCCCCCTGCCTCCTGTTATCCGTGAATGGACTCAAGGATGTCCTGTTCCCTGATCCGACGACGCGGACAGCCCATCTCTATGACTATATTGCCGGAATGTCGCTCCTCGGAAACGACTTTATTCCCCACAGCCTGAGCGTCCATCTCAAGGACGCCGGCCACGACCGTCTTCTTGCAGTACTGACCTCCCTTCATGCCGAATCGCTCACCCTCGTTTCCACGGATTTGGAAGGGGGGAAGGGGCTCTGGCGATGGAACCCCGTCGCCCTGAAGAAGGTCTTTGAACTCTGGGGCACAACGGAAGAGGAGGACCTGGAGCACGCCTTCAAGAAGAAGTATATGATGCGGACGTATCCTCCGAAGTCTGAGGCCGAGCGCTGTATGCTCTCTGTACAGAATTTCCCCCTGGAATCAGCGGAGGAGAGCCGGATGTGGAATCGGGGAACCGGAAAACTACATTCGGATTGGCAGGTTCGCTATTCTATGGAAAAGCGGTCGCGAGGGCTAACTTCTGTAGAGATTCAGGAGCGCTGCTCCGAATATTGTGGCGGACTCCAGTGGGCGCTTGACTATTACACCGGTCAGCGGCCGGTCAGTGGGGAATGGATGTTTCCCTGGACTTATCCGCCCCTGTGGTCCAATTTACGCATCTTTCTGGAACGGAATACGATGCCTGAGATAACTGCAGTAGCTGGGCGCCAGATTCAACCGCAAGAACAGCTAACACTTGTTCTTCCACTTGAAAGTTGGAGTCTGATTCGGAATCCGGTTCTCAAAGCGGTACCGGCGGCCGCTCCGCATTTCTGGCCGCGGACATTCACCTTTACGACGCTCGGGAAGCGCTGGATGTGGGAGTGCCCACCAGATATTCCGATTCTCACTCTACGCCGTTTACTGGCTTTTACCAGAAAGGGAGCGGTCGCATAGGGAATAGAGGAAGAGCGACTGTAACACGCTGATACTTAGAACGATGGATGATACGACTACGAGGGCGATACCGAATCCCTTGTTTTTCATGTTGAACACGCTGAATAGAATGAACAGAATTTGATAGGTCGCGCCGGCCAGTGCGAGAATGTACATGATAAAGAACCAGTTACAGAGAGACTTGTTAGAGACTCCCTGTAGGAATGTGTCAATCGCGTTCATCGTATTATTGGATTAGATATTATATGAGGATATAAAAAAGGGGATGGGTAATACCAGTTCATCATTAGAAATATTTGACCCGTCGCATATTGTAATCTACAAGAAGTTGCTACAGATACAGGACCCGCCGACTCGTGTCAAGATGATTCAGACGCTGTTGGCAGGGCACGAGTATGTACAGGCTGCCCGGTTGGCCGGTGTGTATTCGCATCTTCTTGCCTATGTCGCTCGGGTAAATGCGAGAGAGCGGCCGGCACCGCTGCCTGGGGAACAACAACAAGGGTCACCGCAACAACAAGGGTATCCGCAACAACAAGGGTATCCGCAACAACAAGGGTCACCGCAGCAGCAACAGCAGCAGCAACGGCAGCAACCAGACCGACCCAGCACCCAGCTCCAATCCTTCAAAGACCCTACAAAGGCCCACTCTCCTTCCACCTATGTTACAAAGGGCCGCTCCAACGAAAAGGCGTTGAATTACTTTCAGAATTGCCTTCTCGTCCTCGGCCTGGAGGAGGAAGTTGCTCTTACGGAGGAGACTCTGAGAAGGGCCTACAAGAAGGCCGCCGTTCGTGTCCATCCTGACAAGGGTGGCTCCGAGCAGGAGTTTGAGGCCGTCACGCGCGCCTACGCCTATCTCACAGATATTCTAAAAAGAATCCACGGAGGCCGTACGAAAGAGAGTGTAGTGGAGGCTCCGACGAATCTGAAGGACTCTCGGCAGAAAGATTCAAAGGACTGGGAAATAATTGAACCCGTCCGACTCAATCCGAAGAAGCTGGACATGAATGCCTTCAATACCATGTTTGAGAAAACCCGTATTCCCGATCCGGATGAGGAGGGCTACGGAGATTGGCTGAAAAACGCCGATAGTGCTGCAAAGGGACCGACCTTCGGTGGGAGCTTCAACCGAGATGTATTCAATCGGACCTTTGAAAGCGAGGCGCAGAAGCAGGCGGCCTCTACCACTCTAACGGCGACCGTACCGCAGGCGCTCACACTCGCCCCCACATATGGCGTGGAAATCGGCCGAGGGGCGTCCGGTGATTATACGGCACCGGCGGGAGGCAATATGAAATATACTGACCTTCGGAGAGCCTACACAACGGACAATACCTTCAGTGGCCAAGTCGCCAATGTCCAGCCCGATTCGCGGAGTTTTGACATGTATTCCGAGTCAAGAAAGCGGGCACCCGAGCCTCTTCGCAATTCGGAGATGGAGGCAATTCAGATGGCGGAAAGCCAACAGGAACAGCGGGAGCAGCAACGGAAAATTCGTGCTGCGAATGAAATGATACAGGCGGATGATTATTTCAAGCGGATGAAGCAAATTGTTTTGACGGATGGGGGGGCGGTTGGGCGAGGGATAACTCCCAGGAAGTCGGATAGGTTTCGGCCTTAGATGGTACGCCGAAGGTTATTTTCCCACTATCCGATAGTGAGAATGATAGGTTCAAAAGAAGTACTCGTAATTGGAATGATAATTCTAACTGGGATTACTGTCGGCTGGGTATATGTACATAAATATAGATCCAATGACCCCTTTCAAGATGAGGGAATTTTAACAAAGGATATGAAGAAGCCCGTTGTCTGGGTCTATCTAAACAATAGTGACGTAAATAGTCGTTCGTGGTTTGATTTCATGGCGCGTTCATCTCGTGTCATCAATCTCCCCTTCCTCAATCTCTGCTACGAGTCTATTGTGAAGCACACGAAGGGGCATTATCGTGTGGAGGTCATCACAGGACTCTCGGATCTCGCCGCGCGTCTCGGTGGCTGGGACCAGCTCCCTGAACCCCTGCAGAATCCTGATAGCTTCGTGCGGGAACCCGAGATGAATTGGATAAGGGCGGCAGTCCTGGCGAAATTCGGCGGCTTCTGGGTATCTCCGTCCACAATT
>Ga0114951_10004749_pt1 | contig 12965 bp, 9 predicted proteins | sample AM7aDNAmetaG_FD_88677 | JGI IMG/M metagenome (GOLD analysis project Ga0114951, IMG submission 88677) | Freshwater microbial communities from Finland to study Microbial Dark Matter (Phase II) - AM7a DNA metaG | ecosystem: Environmental > Aquatic > Freshwater > Lake | place: Finland: Lake Alinen... | reverse complement strand
GCGCCAGCATATTGAGGGCAGGCCAGGATCAGGCGACCATTCGTTTGCTGACAGCGGACAACCAAGCACAGCAACTCCACTTCCCCACCCTCGAGTCTCTGTCCGCCGAGAGAATCCAGCAGGCGGATACGACTATCGGCCTGCGCCGGAACAAGGGTTTGGCCGTGGCAGTAGCCGCCTTGGGCACTGGACCGGACGAGCAGCTTAAGAATGAGTTCCAAGCTGTCGTAGACAAGTTGCTCGTCGAGGAACAGCGCTTGCTGGCGCTTCGAATGGCAAACACGGATCGGGATCGGAGCCAGACCAAGATGATTCTGATCTTTGGAACCCTCTTGGGAGTCTTGATCTCCGGACTGGCGGCTTGGACCGCGGTACGCGACAGCACCAAACGCTCGATAGCCGAGGAAGCTCTGCAGCAGAGTGAAGAAAAATACCGGATGCTGCTGGACGGTGTGCAGGATTGTGCCATCTTCATGCTCGACCCGCGAGGCACGGTCGTCAGTTGGAGCGCAAGTGCGGAACATATCAAGGGGTTCACCGCCGCAGAGATCATCAATCGCAATTTCTCCCGCTTCTTCATCCCCGAAGATATCAAGAGGGGACGCCCGGAGGAGGTACTCCGGATTGCTGCCACCAGCGGACGACACGAAGAATTCGGCATGAGCCTGCGAAAAGACGGCACCGAATTCCTGGCCAGCGCCACTTACATTGCCTTGCGCGACCCGGCGGGTAACCTGCGCGGATTTTCAGAGATATGCCGCGACCTCACCGAGCACAAGGAGTCTGAGGCCAAGTATCGCGGGCTGCTCGAAGCCGCTCCGGATGGAATGGTGGTCGTAAACCAGGAGGGAGAAATCGTCCTGCTGAACGCCCAGGCCGAGAAACAGTTTGGCTACCGCCGCGACGAGTTGCTGGGCCAGAAGGTGACCAACATCATTCCAAAGGGATTTGCCGAGCGGCTGATCGCCGACGGAACCCGAACTGCGTCCGAGGCGCTGGCTCAGCAGATCGGCACCGGAATCGAACTCATCGGGCGTCGAAAGAATGGAAGCAGCTTCCCGATCGAGATCATGCTCAGCCCGCTGGAAAGCACTGAAGGAATCCTGGTCACCGCCGCTATCCGGAATATCACCGTGCGCAAGGATGCGGAACAGCATCTGGCGCAAATGGAGGGCAGGTACCGCGGCCTTATGGAAGCCGCGCCGGACGGAATGGTGGTGGTCAATCAGGAGGGGGAGATCGTCATCCTGAATGCCCAGGCAGAAAAGCAGTTCGGCTACCGCCGCGATGAACTGCTGGGCCAGAAAGTGACCAACATCATCCCCAAGGGATTTGCGGAGCGCCTGATCGCTGACGGAACCCGAACCGCGGCCGAAGCTCTTGCGCAGCAGATTGGCACCGGTATTGAACTCATCGGGCGGCGGAAGGACGGAAGCGGCTTTCCAATCGAGATCATGCTCAGCCCGCTGGAAAGTATTGAAGGAATCCTGGTTACTGCGGCTATCCGCGATATCACCGTGCGTAAGGATGCGGAGGAGCACCTGGCGCAAATGGAGGGCAGGTACCGCGGCCTCATGGAGGCTGCCCCGGACGGAATGGTTGTGGTGAATAAGGAGGGAGAAATCGTCCTGTTGAACGCCCGGGCGGAGACCCAGTTCGGGTATCGCCGCGATGAGCTATTGGGCCAAAAGGTGAAGAGCATCATTCCAGAAGGATTCGCGGAGCGGTTGATCGCCGATGCCCTTCGCACCACCGCAGAGGCTCTGGCGCAGCAGATCGGTACAGGCATTGAGCTCCACGGGCGGCGCAAGGACGGAACCGTATTTCCAATCGAGATCATGCTCAGCCCGCTGGAGAGCGCTGAAGGCATCCTGGTAACCGCTGCCATCCGCGACATCAGCGAGAGAAAGCAACTGGCGCGCCAACTCCACCAAAGCCAGAAGATGGAGGCCATTGGGCAGCTAACCGGCGGCATCGCTCACGATTTCAATAATCTGCTGGGTGTCATCATCGGTAATCTGGATCTGCTTGACCGTCTGGTCGCGGACAACCCGGCCGCCGTCAAGCGTGTGCAGACCGCGCAAAAGGCGGCAACGCGAGGCGCGGACATCACGCGTCGCCTGCTCGTCTTCTCAAGCAACGAGGAACTGAAACCTGCAGTAGTATTGCTGGGAGATTCGATTCACAACACCATCGAGTTGGCCGCGCGCGCACTCGGGGCCGAGATCAAGATCACCACACGTCTGGATGAATTTGTACCTCCCCTGTTCGTCGATCCCGCCGGACTTGAAAGCGCACTGCTCAATCTCGTGGTCAATGCGCGGGATGCAATGCCCAAGGGTGGTTCCATCATCATTTCCTCGCAGGTTCAGGAACTGGATGATAGCCATCCCGCGGTTCAGGCAGGCGACTTGAAGGTTGGTCGTTACGCCTGCGTGTCCGTGTCGGACACAGGGTCCGGCATGTCAAAAGAGACTATGGAGCGCGCCTTTGAGCCGTTCTTTACCACCAAGCCGCGCAACAAGGGCACCGGTCTGGGACTGGCCATGGTCTACGGATTTGTAAAGCAGTCCGGCGGTACCGTGCGCGTTTACAGTGAGCTTGGTCATGGAACGACCGTGTCGTTCTATCTGCCCCTTGTAGCGGATCTGCTGCACCCCGCTCCAGCGGATACTCCCAAGCGTCACGACGCAAAGATGGGCGGTACGGTCCTGGTTGTCGATGACGAAGAGGACCTCGTTGAAGTGGCCCTGGCCTATCTCGCGGAGATGGGGTTGACGGCCCTCGATGCCAAAGACGGCGCCAGCGCGCTCGAAATCATTGCGCATCATGATGAGATTGACTTGATGGTCACCGACATCGTCATGCCCGGGGGAATGAACGGCGTGGAGCTCGCGCAATGGGCGCTTGCCCTTCGCCCCGGACTAAAAATCGTGTACTCGTCAGGCTTCCCGGCAGAGGCTCTGGCGGAGAGAAGCATGCCCTTGGTTGACGGCCCACTGTTACACAAGCCATATCAACGCGCCGAGTTCGTCGCAATCATCGAACGCGCGCTGGAGACTGTCCATGCCGAATCTGCATGATCAACGAACTGTCTGCCCCGCGGATACGTTGACGGGGCAATTGACAAAAGGCAACGGAACGGTGGCTCCCATCCAGAAAATCCTCGTCATCGACGATGAAATCGACGTGGGCGAATTCGTCTCTGCCGCCGCGGATGCCATGGGATTCGAGTGTATCGCAACCACCGATGCAAAGGCGTTTCTGGATGTGCTTGCCCCCGATACGGATCTGATCCTGCTCGATCTCATGATGCCGGAGATGGACGGCGTTGAGTTGCTGCGGCTGCTCAGCCAGCAGAAATGCAAGGCCGGCATCGTCCTGATGAGCGGCGTCGGCAAGCGAACCATGGAGACGGCCGGACAACTGGCGGAAGTTCTTGGATTGTCTATCGTGGCGCACCTCCAAAAGCCTTTCCGCCTGGCTGAGTTGGAGGCCGTGCTGGAACGGCACGCAAAGCCCAGAGCGCTTCCCCTCGTGAAGCACACCCCGATCGCCGTCTTCCAACACGAGGAACTGGTGCGCGCTATCGAGCGCAACGAGTTCGTTGTTTACTATCAACCGCAAATCGATATCGCGACCGGGCGCGTGGTTGGCGTTGAGGCGCTCGTCCGCTGGCAGCATCCTGAACGAGGGCTGGTCTTCCCGGACAACTTTATTGCCCGCATGGAGGAATTGGGCCTGATTGACGACCTTGGCTGGATCGTCGCCGAGCGTGGGATGAGCGAGGTGGCTCAGTTTGCAAACGGCGACAGCATTGCGCCCATGCTTTCTTTGAATGCCTCGGTCTATTCCCTGCACAACCTGAAATTCCCCGACCTTCTGGTCTCCCTGGCCGAGAAGCATGCCATATCGCCTTCCAATATCATGGTCGAGATTACTGAGACTGGTTTGATCAAGGAACTGTCGACGGCTCTGGACATACTGACCCGCCTGCGGATGAAGCAGGTAAAGCTGTCAATTGATGATTTTGGCACCGGATATGCCATGATGCAGCAACTCAAAAATATCCCCGCGACGGAACTAAAGATCGACAAATCCTTCGTTCAGGACATGCAGAACAACGGGCAAGACCGCATCATGATTCAAAAAACCATTGAAATGGGCCACGAACTCGGTATGCATGTGATCGCCGAGGGCGTAGAGACAAAGGAACAACTGGATCTTCTGCGCCTGGACGGTTGCGACAGTGTGCAAGGGTACCACTTCAGCCGTCCGCTTCCCGCCAAGGACCTGGTCAGCTGGCTTCATACTTACCGTTCTCACCTGGTGCATTGAAGCTGGCAAGCTGCCTGTCAGGATCCTGTCCGTGCATCATCGCCGGTCAACCCTGATGCCCACCAGCTTCTTGTCTGCGCCGTGCGCAGTTACACTGGTTTCTGTGAGAGCCTCTACCAATTCTGTCCAGCCATCCCGTAAGGAGTTTCTGGCGCTTGCCAGGGAACACACCCTCGTGCCCGTTTGCCGCACTCTGACAGCCGACCTCGAAACGCCGGTGTCGGCGTTCCTGCGCGCCGCCTGGCCTGAGCGGGAGTGTTTCCTGCTGGAGTCCGTTGAAGGCGGCGAACAGGTGGGCCGCTACACATTTATCGGCCTCACGCCCTTTAAGCGGATCGTGGCGCGTGGCCAGGAAATCACCATCACCGAAGGCAAGAAGGTGGTGCAGCTCGAAGGGGACGTGTTTGATGTGCTCCGACGCGCCTTGAGCGGCCACAAGCCCGCCCGGCTACCGGGCTTGCCTCCGTTTACTGCGGGCGCGGTGGGCTTTCTTGCCTACGACGCGGTGCGCCAGATTGAACGGCTGCCTCAACTGGCAAAAGACGAGTTGGGCGTACCCGACGCGTGTCTCCTGTTCTTTGACGAGGTGCTGGCCTTTGACCACGTTCGTAAGGAAATCTGGCTGGTAGCTACCGCCGACGTGACTCGATACAAGCCCGCGGAAGCCTACGAGAAGGCCATCGCCCGGTTGGACAAGCTCGAAAAGCGGCTGGCACAACCGCTTCCCAAGCTGCCCGCACCGAAAAGCAAGGGCAAGCTAAAGGTCGAGTTCCGGACCCGCAAAAAGGACTTCCTGTCTGCCGTGGCACGCACCAAGGAGTACATCGCCGCCGGTGACATTTTTCAAGCAGTCCTGTCGCAGCGCTTCGATGTCGAGCCGGGGACCGACAGCTTCCAGATCTATCGCGCGCTACGCGCCGTGAACCCCAGCCCCTACATGTTCTTCCTGCGCTTCTCGCCTGAGGGCCCATTGGGAGGATTGCCCGACAAGCCGGGAAAACTCTCCAAACTGAAGAAGTCGCCAAAGGCCGGGGCAACTGTCGAGTTGGCCGGCTCGTCGCCGGAGCTGCTGGTGCGCGTGCACAAGGGCAAAGTGGAGTACCGTCCCATCGCCGGAACGCGTCCACGCGGAGCCGACGAGAAGCGGGATCAGGAACTGGCCGACGAGATGCTCAACGACGAGAAGGAACGCGCCGAGCACGTGATGCTGGTGGATCTGGGCCGAAACGACGTGGGCCGCGTCAGCGAGTTCGGATCGGTCAAGGTAGACAAGCTCATGTTTGTCGAGCGCTACTCCCATGTAATGCACATTGTGAGCGCGATTCAAGGCCGCCTGAAGCCTGACCTGACCGCCGTCGACGCTCTCCGGGCCTGCTTCCCTGCCGGCACCCTCTCCGGCGCCCCCAAAGTCCGGGCCATGGAGATTATCGAGGAACTGGAACCGGCGCGGCGCGGAACCTACGGCGGCGCGGTTCTCTATGCGGATTTCTCCGGCAACCTCGACTCCTGCATTGTAATCCGCTCCATGCTCGCCACCGGCGGCAAAGGCTACGTGCAAGCCGGCGCGGGCATTGTGGCTGACTCCGTGCCTGAACTGGAACACCAGGAATCAATCAACAAGGCTCAAGCGGTCATTCGTGCCATCGAGCGCGCGCGGGAGATGTAGCTCCGAGAATCGGGAATAGCAGGATTTACGACGATCTCGCCCCTATTCCGCCCCGAAGATCCGCCGGAAGAATCGGCCAACCTTGCCGAAGAATCCCGTCTTTTTCTTCTCCGCAGGCGGCTTTGTTGCCACAGTTGCTCCCGCGTTGGCCACAATATTGGAGGCCGGAAGTTCGGCAGTCTGAGGCGCATGGTCGGCGCTTGTGTAAACCAGCGGCTCGACTGGCGTATCCGTGTGAACTGCGGGACTCGGCGCTGCTTTCGCCAGTGGCGCCAGCCCCTCACTCTGGGCCAGCGGAAATTCGTTCCCCTTGGGCGCAGGCGGCGGACAGCCACAGGGCTCTTTCTCCTGGTCAACCACCTCGTGCAGGCTGCCGTGCTGGAACATGACGCGCTGCCCGGCTTGCACCCGGTAGGCGCCGCCCTCAAAGACGCTGGAAACCAGTACGTACGGAGCATTGACGCCGGCATTGTCCACGCACGTGTCGCCCTTCTGACCCAGGCGCACCTTCACCTCCGCCGCTCCGGGCCCGCCAATCAGGATGCGGAAATCCGGCGTCAGCAAGATATCGGAGTTGCGGCCAGTGGCAAAGCTGGCCTCGATGGCGCCATGGTCCATGGCCATGAGCAAGCCGGGAGTATCGCCTGCCGGGACGCTCGAGTCCGCGGCCAGCTTGACCGTTGTGGACGCGCACACACGTAGTTCGCCACGATGAGGCAACAGCACGCGGGTGGTCTCGCCGCCCGAAGTGATCGACCCGCTCGCGGCAATAATCGCCTTGCCTCCCGTAACTTCCAGTGCGCCGGTCACCGTGGCCGCCAAATCGGGGTTGCTGCTGTCGATGGTTACGATTGCGATGGGTGACGCCTGCGCCCCGGACGGAGTCTGGGCCGTGGCAACGTAAACGACTGCCATAGGCAGCACTCCTGCCATGCGGAGCAGCAGATTCAGGCAGCGTACTTCGGCTCTCGTCGAAACTGGCATTGGGCTTACATTTCCAGGAAGTTGCGAATCATCTGGTGGCCGCCCTCGGTAAGGACGCTTTCGGGGTGGAACTGGACGCCCTCAATGGGCAGGCTGCGGTGGCGCAGTCCCATAATGATCGAGCCGTCCGCGCCATTCGATTCCGGCGTGCGGGCAGTTACCATCAATTCGGCCGGCAGCGAGTCCTCGGCGACAACCAGGGAGTGATAACGCGTGCAGGTAAGCGGAGTAGCCAAGCCGAAAAAAATGCCTTTGCCATCATGCTCAACCTGGCTGGTCTTGCCGTGCATCAGGCTGCGAGCGCGCACAACCAGGCCCCCGAACGCCTCGCCAATGGCCTGGTGGCCTAGGCAAACCCCCAAAATGGGCGCTTTTCCAGCCATATGCCGTATCAGCGGAACCAGAATGCCGGCTTCCCCCGGCGTGCAAGGCCCGGGAGACAGCAGAATGCGCTCCGGATGCATCGCCTCGACCTCTTCCACCGTCAGTTCATCGTTACGGCGCACAACGACCTCCGCACCCAGTTCACCCAGGTACTGCACGAGGTTGTAGGTAAACGAATCGTAGTTGTCGAGAACAAAGACCATGTTGAAGTCCAGTGTAGCGCGTAGCGGCAGGGAGCCCTAAGCCGGGCGTCGGTTGCGTCCAGGTTGCGCCATCTGCAAAACTGGCTTGGGTTGCCAACGATGGTTCTACACTTTTTGGTTCAAGGTCGTGTGCAGGGAGTCGGCTTCCGCTGGTTCGTCCAGAGGGAAGCCGCTGAACTGGATCTGCGCGGCTGGGTGCGCAACACCGAGGAGGGCGAAGTCGAGGTAGTGGCCGCCGGCAGCGTGGAAGATCTGGCGGAACTGCGCGCCAGCCTGCACCGTGGCCCTCGCGGCAGCCGTGTAGACCACGTCATTGAACACTACCTGGCCGATTCTGAAGCCGCCGATCTCAGTTCCTTCCGCATCGACGGAGCGTGGTAAAAGCAGGGAACAGGGAATAGGGAACAACCTGGAGGTTGCGCGGTTGGAACGCCTCTGTCCCCTGCTCCCTGCTCCCTATTTCCTGTTCCCTGTTCTTCGTTCCCTGCTCCACTATAATCTTGAGGGAAGTAGAGCCGCCTACCTGCCGGTTCCCTTCCCGCACATCTGTCTAGCCTTATCGCCAAGAGAAAACGAGGAACAGAAGCGCCATGCCCGAAGCAATCAAGCCCATCGACGTGGAAAGTCTCAAGAAGCTGGTACGCACGGTGCCGGATTTTCCCAAGCCTGGAATCCTGTTTTACGACATCACCACCCTCTTGAAGGACAAAACCGGCTTTGCGCAGATGATTGACGCGCTGGCTGCGCACTACATCGCGCGCAAGGTAGATCTGGTGCTGGGCATTGAGGCGCGTGGGTTCATCTTTGGACCGGCGCTGGCCTACCGGCTCAACGCCGGCTTTGTGCCCGTCCGCAAGCCCCGTAAACTGCCCGCCCCGGTAGCGCGTGTCACTTATGACCTGGAATACGGCTCTGACACGCTCGAAATCCACAAGGACGCGATTGCGCCCGGTCAAAGCGTGGTGCTGGTAGACGACCTGCTGGCCACCGGAGGCACAATGGAGGCCACCGTCAAGCTGGTCAAGGGCCTCGGCGGCGAGATTGCCGGTCTGGGTTTTGCCGTCGAACTCGATTTCCTCAAGGGGCGAGATCGCTTCCCCGAGTACGACGTCTTCAGCCTGCTGCACTACAACGAGTAAAGAGCGTTTTCGATTCAATAGTCAACAAAACTCCGGGGGCCCCATCCTTTCCGCGCTTTCTCCGGAAAGGATGGGGCAGCAGGCTCCAAAACACCTGCTCGTTCAGAGTCCCCTAAGATGCCAGCTCGGGCGCGTTCTTCGACTCATTCACTTCTGACCCCTCCGAATCCTGAGAGCCATCCCCAGAATCCTCCTGGAACGTCTGGGCGTCGGCAAAGCGGTACCCCACGTACACATCCGTAAGCAGATACAAGGGATTCGATGGATCGTCTTCGATCTTCTTCCGCAACTGCCGGACGAACGTCCGCAGATACTCGACCCCCTCGCGGCAATCGGCCCCCCACACCGCCGTCAGCAGCTTGGCATAGGTAACCACCCGGCCCGCGCGGCTCATCAGGCAGTGCAGTATGTCGAACTCCTTGCGGGTCAAATGGACAGCCTCGCCCCGTTTGGTCACATTGCGCTTCACCGGCTCCAGACGAATCTCTCCGATCTCGATGGGGGCATCTTCAGCGCGTGCGGGAGCGCGCACCCGCCGGACGGCCGCGCGAATACGTGCAATCAGCTCGCGGGTGCTGAATGGTTTGGTCACGTAGTCGTCCGCGCCCAGTTCCAGCGCCTCCACTTTGTCTTCTTCCTGGTCGCGAACCGTAAGCATCAGAATAGGCAGCCGCGGAGCAAAGGCGCGAATCCGGCGCAGCGTTTCGATGCCGCCAATGCCCGGCATATTCACATCGAGCAACACCACGTCATAGGCCGCTGCGCGCAACAGTTGCAGCGCCTCTTCTCCCCGCGAGGCCTCGGCCACCTGGAACCCCAGTTCCAGCAGCGGGGGGCGCAGCGCCCTGCGGATGGCTGATTCGTCGTCGACCACAAGAATGCGAATGGCAGGTTGGTTCATTGAGGACGTCCCTTCTGCGCTGAGTCCGGGATGGCCGCAAAGAATGTGGTTCCCTCGTGCTCCTCGCTTGTAACCCAAACATAGCCGCCATGGATCAACGCCACTCTCTTGGCCACCGAAAGCCCGATGCCCGTGCCTGACGCCCGGTTGGAGAGTGTGGCGGAACGATAGTAGCGGTCAAAAATTCGTTCGCGGTCGGCCATCGGGATCACCGGCCCGTAGCTATGCACTGAAAAGATAACCTCTGTCTTGGCATGCACGGCGCGGATGGTGATGGCCGTTCCGTAAATGGAATATTTACAGGCATTGTCGATGTATTGCGTCAGCAGCATGACGATCAACTGCCGATCGCAGCACAGCACCAGGTCATCGTCCTCCATGTCGACGATGACTTTCATGCTCGCCAAACGATCCTTGAGGCTGGCCAGTACTTCATCCAGCAGCGGAGCGATGCCTACTTGTGTGGCATGAATCTTCACCTCACCCGCATCCAGGCGGGCCGTGGTCAGCAGCCGCGTCGTCAATTCGCTCAGAACGCCTGCCTGCTCGTCGATGAGAGCAACCAGATCCGCCTGCCCCGCCGAGAGACGGCCCATCTCTCCCAGCCCGGTGCTGGCGGCGCGGATTGCCGTCAGCGGCGTCTTGTAGGCGTGCGCCAGGCTGTCCAGAACCGTGGACCGGAGCTGTTCGGTGCGGCGTTCAGTTTCGATGCGGCTCTCATTGGCAAAAGCCCGGTAGCGGTCGAAGGTGATTGCGATCAGCGAGGCAATGGCATTGTTCGTAAGCGCGCTGGTATCGCCCCGCACCACCAGGCTGCCCACGGGCACTGTACCCAAACGGACGACGCGGCGTCCTACGCCCGTATCCGGGTCGTCGTCTGAGGTTTCAAAGTAGTAGACGTTTTGCGCCATCTCTTGCGGGTCCACAGCCCAGTACCCCGCCTGGTAGACATTGTGAAGGTCGGCGTCGAAGACCGCCACCGCCTCCAGCGCAAAAATCTCGTGGACCAGTTCCGCCAACTGTGGTCCCGGTTCAACATGGAGGTTCATCTGCAAGGTGCGGCGTGTGAACTCATAAAGATCATGCATCTGTCCGCCCCGGGACTCGGCCTCCCTGGCGTTCCCGGTCACCCGCGCCGAAAGCCGGCTCACCGTAAGCGCAACCAGCACAAACGCCATCAGTGTTACCGAGTTGGCCGGATCGGAAGCAAGGTTCAGCTCAGACTTCCGTGAGTTCAGATAGCCATGCACCATCAGCGCCGAGAGCGACACAATCACCGCCTGCCAGAAGCCGCATAGCAGGGCGGTGGGCACAACGATGAGCAGATAGAGCAGCAGCGCAACCGGAAGCAGCCAGGCCGACCAGTGAGCAAAAGCCGCCACTAGAACGACAGCTACAATTCCGAGCGCACACTCCAGCGTGAACAAGAGCGCACGCAACCCGGAGCCGCGCGAAATCTTGGCGGCGAAGACAGAACGCACAGGAATATAGCTTCCAGACAACCTGTACCCACCTTCTCAATGCCACGGAACACGGAAAGGTCCGCTACTCAATTTGAAGAAGCCGCAAGAGAAACACCAAACAACTCAACCGTTCAATCGGTCAAGGTTTTGAGCAATTCGACATGGGACTTGTCTGTCCGGTCTCTTCGTTGATGACGACGAAAGCGCAAGAAAATTTTAGCAGGTTCCCCATTTCCTTTTCCCTATTTCCTTTTTATGGAGCGTTGTGCTTGGTCCCGCCCATGGACGCTGGCGGCTCATTTACAGCATTGGCCGCCTGTGCTCTCCGCCTATGAAATCCACGTCAATGCTCCCAAATTCTTTTCTCAATCCTCATAGGTTCTTTATGGGCCATTTGCGTTACTAGTGTTAATCCGTATGGCCGTGACCGCCTCGGGGGCAGCACAACTACGGAGCAGCCAATTTGCAATCTGTACGGCCAGAAAGCTCGTGTAGCCGCAAGGCTTCACCTGTGCAGTTCGTAACAGACAGCGTGAAGCGGTGTTCCCCAATTTCTGGCTGAATTCTTTGCTTGTCATACCAAAACAAATTTTCTTGGAGGAATAGTGCCGATGAACATGAAACGGAATCGCATACTGCAATCGATGGCAGGAGCAGCACTTGGATTTGGCCTGCTTGCCGGCGCACAAACACCGGCTGCGCCTGCAGACGCGCCTGCACCGGCAGCGCAGGCTCCCGCAGCCGCACCAGCAGCTCCGGCCGCAGCACCCACCTGGAGCGTGGGCCCCATGGACATCAGCGGCTTCATCGACGGCTATTACAGCTATAACTTCAACACCCCCTCCAACGCAGCCAATGGCCAGACCAATGATCTGTATAACTTCAACGACAAGACCGACCAGTTCAGCCTGAGCGCGGCTAAGTTGACCTTGAACCACGATCCCGATCCAATCGGCGCGCATGTTGACTTACTATACGGCCGCACGAATACCTTCGTGAATGCCTCCACCCCTAATTCGGGCGGCGAGGGTAACTACATCGAGCAGGCATTCCTCAGTTTGAAACCCACAAAGGCCAAGGGTTTCGAATTTGACTTCGGTAAGTTCGTCACCTCGGCAGGCGCCGAAGTTATTGAATCCAAGGACAACTGGAACTACTCGCGCTCCCTGCTATTCGCATGGGCCATCCCCTACTTCCACTTTGGCGCACGCACTTCAATGCCCGTATCGAAAACCGAGACCATCGGCTTCCAGGTTGTGAACGGCTGGAACAACGTGACCAAGTTCAACGGTGGAGCCACGATCGGCCTCACCAGCGCGCTTGTAAAGCCGAAGTATTCCTGGTTTGTGAACTACTACGTTGGCCCTGAGAATCCCAACACCACCACCGGCTACCGCAACCTGATTGACAGTACGCTGCTGCTGACGCCAACATCAAAGTTCAGCGCCTATATCAACTACGATTACGGCCAGAATCGCGATGCATTGAAGGCCCAGGAAGACACCAAGCTGAACCACTGGCAGGGCGTTGCATTCGCCGCTCGCGGTCAAATCTCGGGCAAGTCCGCATTGGCGGGACGCTACGAATATTTCAAAGATCCGAATGGCTTCGAGACCGGCACAGCGCAGCACTTGCAAGAGTTTACGGGAACCTATGAATACAAGTGGGTAGAAGGCCTGCTGGCCAGGCTCGAATATCGACGCGACTGGTCTAACACTCCCTCATTCCACAAGAACGATGGGGCATCTGTTAACGCGCAATCCACGATGACGGCAGGCTTCGTTGCCTTTTTTGGTCCCAAGCGCTAGATAACTCGTGGCTCCGTCCCGCCTGGCTGGTTCAGGCGGGGCCCTACCCCACACTCGCTGCCGGACTAACTGCCGGCGG
>Ga0114951_10004748_pt1 | contig 12967 bp, 10 predicted proteins | sample AM7aDNAmetaG_FD_88677 | JGI IMG/M metagenome (GOLD analysis project Ga0114951, IMG submission 88677) | Freshwater microbial communities from Finland to study Microbial Dark Matter (Phase II) - AM7a DNA metaG | ecosystem: Environmental > Aquatic > Freshwater > Lake | place: Finland: Lake Alinen... | reverse complement strand
AGTTTTTCTTGATGTACTCAACAGCGGAATAGGCCCCGGTGGCCACGGCTTGAATGGAAGCGCCGCAGAACCAGAAGATCACCGCACCGCCGCACAGAATCCCCAAGAGGATCGGCGCGGCCGTGAGTGACAGCTTTTCGTTTAAGAGCATCTCTCCGATATTCGCGGGAACCAGCGTTCCCAGCTTAGCGGCGGCGACTGCGCCCGCCTGGAGGTGTTGCTGCAGAAGCAGGATGATCGAAAAGATCATGGTCGTTGCGCCGGCGACGGCCGTTCCGATCAGCACCGGTTTTGCGGTGGCTTTAAACGTGTTGCCTGCCGAGTCGTTGGCTTCTAGGTAATGTTTTCCCAGCTTGAAGTCGGGTTTGAAACCGAAATCCCTTTCGATCTCTTTCTCGATCCCGGGGATCGATTCCGTCTGGGCGAGTTCGAAGATCGATTGGGCGTTGTCCGTCACCGGGCCGTAGGAATCCACCGCGATATTGACAGGGCCCATGCAAAGGAAGCCGTAAGCCACAAGGCCGAACGCGAAAATGGAAGCGTGCGGCATGATGTTCTGGAGCCCCGTTCCCGATATCAAGTAAGCTCCGAACATCAGACCCGCGATGAGAATGCCCTTCCAAAACGCCGAGAAGTATCCCGCCACAAGGCCCGAGAGAATCGTGAGCGATGCGCCGCCTTCGCGCGAAGCGGTGACGATCTCTTGAACATGCTTGGAATGGGAGGAGGTGAAGATCTTGGTGAATTCCGGAATGAGGTAAGCCGCCAAAGTTCCGCAAGTGATGATCGAAGCAAGCTTCCACCAGAGCGTCGGATCCGGAAGGTCGCCCACGAGCAGGTACGACATCCCGAACGAGGTGGTGATGCAGAGTGCCGACGCGATCTGGATCAGCCGTGTGAGCGGCTCCTCGAAATCGAATTCTTTCAAGGCTTTATACTTGCGTTCGGAGATGGCCTTGTTAATGAAATAGGAAAGACCTGACATGAAGTCCATCAAAAAGCGCATGGCGAAGATCCAGACAATGAGCTTTGCTTGAAGCGAGGGATCTTTGACCGCGAGGGTGATGAACATAATAAGTGCGACGCCGGTAACGCCGTAGGTCTCGAAACCGTCGGCGGTAGGTCCCACCGAGTCGCCGGCATTATCACCCGTGCAGTCGGCGATGACACCGGGATTGCGTGGATCGTCCTCTTTAACGTTAAAGACGATCTTCATGAGGTCGGAACCGATATCGGCGATCTTGGTGAAAATGCCGCCCGCGATGCGAAGCGCACTTGCTGCCAGCGATTCTCCGATGGCAAACCCCAAAAAGCAGTATCCGACAATGTCGCGCGGTACGAAGAGCAGGATGATCACCATCATCACAAGTTCGACAGAGATCAGGAAAAGGCCGACGGACATCCCGGAGCGCATGGGGATATTGACCACATCCCAGGGCTTTCCGCGCAGGGAGGCGAACGCGGTTCTTGAATTGGCATAGGTGTTAACGCGGATCCCGTAATACGCCACCAGGGAAGATCCCGCCATACCCACGATCGAGAAAAAAAGGACCAATCCCAATGTTGCGAGAGGTTCGTGTTTGAGTCCCAGGAAGTAATAACTCATCGCGCATGCAATGATCGCGAACAGAATCGTAAGGAATTTCACCTGTTGCTTGAGGTAGGTCTTGCAGGTTTGGAAGATCGTTTCCGAGACGTCAAGCATCGACTTATGGGCGGGAAGAGCTCTTACATTTAAAAACTGGTAAAGGGACAAACCGACTGTTCCGAGGATTACCATCGCTCCGTAAAGGAGGATCTGGAATCCCGAAAGACCGCCGAACATAGCGAAGTGTCCCTCATGGAGATCCGGGATCTTGAGATCCGCTTCACTGGCCCATGCGGCGCCTTGCCACAGGAAAAGCATTCCTAGAAAAGAAAGTCGAGAAAAAAGTTTTTTCATATGTCTCCAGTTGAATTAATAACTCAAGTCTTGCAGATCTTCGGGGGAATAACCACGAAACGCAGTGCCCAAGCTAATAATTATCTTTTGTTGTTGAAGTTGAATAAGGTGCTCGAAGAGATTTATATGCCGAATGGGAGTCTATGATAGCGTAATGACGGAATAATTCCACCCAAATCTTTGTCGCCACGGGAAAGCCGGACAGAAAAGGGGCCAGTCCTCTATTGCTTGTCGGCCCCTTTCTGCTATATTACCCAGCTTATATGGCACTCATGATCAAGCGGGTCGAAAGACCTCGCGAACTTAAATGGTATCACGCCGGCGCCATGCTCTATGGCGACTGGGGCACCTCCAAAGCCTATGTTCTCGGCATCGCCTTCGCTTTGGCGGGCCACGCCTCGTGGTTTTTTCTCGGGCTCATGTCGCTTTTCATGGTCCTGATCGGTTTTTGCTACATCATCGTTTGTCGCATTTATCCCGATGGCGGTGGCGTTTATTCCTCGGTTAAGCACCGTTCCCAGACCCTTGCCGTGATTGGCGCGCTTCTCCTGATTGCGGATTATGTGGTGACCGTTTCTTTGAGCGTGCTTGATGCTTTTCATTATTTTAATGTGCCGAATCCGGAGCTCTGGGCGATCGGCGCGATCCTTTCGATCGGCGCTATTAATTGGGTCGGTCCATCGAAAGGCGGTACGGTCGCTGCCGTGATCGCCGTATTCGCATCCATCACCGCTTTGGTTCTTTTCGCTTTCACCGTGCCGAGCCTCTCGCATGTTCAGCTTTCGATGCCGACCGGCGGGTTCATGAAGAACTGGCCGGTCTTTGTCGGGATTGTCCTCGCGCTTTCGGGCGTGGAGGCCATTGCGAATATGACCGGTGTGATGGTGGAGCCCGTCAAAAAAACTGCCCGGCGCGCGATCCTTCCGGTGTTGGTCGAAGTATCGCTCTTGACCTTCCTCCTCGGGATCGCTATGAATGCGATCCCCGGCCTGACAGGACACACGGAAGACATGTTGCGCGCTCTGGGTATTTATTATATCGGACCCTGGTTCGGACAGATCATTTCGATCGCCTTTGGTTTTCTTCTCTTGTCGGCGGGAAACACAGCGATCTCCGATCTAGTGAGTATTCAGTTCGTGATGGCCAAGGACCGCGAGCTGCCACCTATCTTTTCAAAACTGAATCGCTTTGGAATGCCGTGGCTTGCGCTGATCATCGCGACGGTGGTTCCGGTTTTTGTTCTGATCGTGGAAAAGGACATTGTCCATTTAGCGGCGCTCTATGCGATCGGTGTCGTCGGGGCGATCGCGCTCAATCTTTCCACTTGCGCGACGAACTTTGGACTTCGGTTGAAATTCTGGGAGCGCGCCCTCTTAGCCACGGGCGGGGTCATCACGCTTTTTATCGAGGTGACGATCGCGATCCAGAAACAGAACGCACTTTTCTTCGTCATTACCATTGTAGGTGTCGGCTTGGCTTTGCGCTATGTGGCCAAGATGATCGTACCCGCACCGATGCCGGAGTTGGCTTCGACCGTCAATTTGCTGACGGTGGCCGAAGCCAAAGAGCTTACCTCGCTTTATAAAAGTTCGGCGCTTGTGGCCCTGAAGTCTTTTAATCCGATACTGCTTGAAGAGGCTGCCCTTCACGTGAAGGCAATGGGCGAGAATTCGGTCTATTTGAGTTATGTGGAAGAGACTCCACCGTCGCCCGAACTTCCAACCGAAATGGAACCGTCGCGGGAATCGGTGATGGTGCTTGCGCAGGCTCAGGAAGATATGGAAAAACGGGGCATTACGGCGGTCCCGATCTGGATGGTGGGAGATAATCCCGGTCGGTTGATCGCGCGAGCGGCCCAAGAACTTGACGTCAAGGCTGTGGCGATCGGCGCTACTAAACGGAGCGCCCTTATCAGCCTTTTGCGCGGGGACGTGTTGCGAACACTCGCTCACAACCTTCGCAAAGATTGCCATTTATTGATTGTCGGTTAGTCCCTTTTTGAGTATCCTATCCTCAAGTTTTTGCCGCTCATAAATCGTCATAATTTATAGAAGGTGATCATGAAAACTTCCAAGATCCTCGCTTTTCTTCTTATCCTAGCGCTCTCGTTTTCCGTGACCCTTCGCGCTGAATGGTTCGACGGCGAAGTTCAGAAGACGGATACCAAGGCCAAGACGATCACGTTGAGTGAGATCGATCCGATCACGGACACCGAAGATAAAAAAGAGATCCTGGTCGATGAAGCTACGATCTTCTCCGGTGTTGCTTCGCTCAAAGATATTCGCGAGAACGATAATGTCACGATCGAGGCCCAATACGACGAGCCGACCGATGCCTGGAAAGCCCTTTCCGTTGAGGTCGCCGAGGCCGGCGCGTGAAAACTCGGGGAATCCACCGAACTTCGGGTTCCCGGCCGCGGTGTTCAAAGGGATCTCTGGCTAAGCGGCGCTCTTATGTTTTCGGGATCCTGACCACTCCCGCCAAAGATATCTTCCATTCGAATTATCACCTTGGGCTTCTTGCCGGAATCCTTCCGAAGATTAAGGCCGCGAGAAGCCGTTTGAAGATCGCCATGATGCCCTCCAAACCGTATAAGAACCTCGATCAGATCCTTACTAAACATGGACTGGACGGACTTTTGATCCTGACTTGGCGGTGGATCCATCCTGAGATCGTGCGATTGATCGAAACTTCCTGCCACGATCGAGTGCTTGTGATTAATGATCCGGTTCCAGGTCTCAGAGTAAATAACCTCTACACGGATACGGACGCGGGGCTAGCGCAGGCGGTCGCGTATCTTGTGAAAAAAGGAAGCCGGAAGATCGGAATGCTGCATGGTCCTTGGGAAGTCCCATTCAAAGTAGGGCAGAGCAAAGTCAAAGTTCCTTTTATCGATACGCAGCTCAAGGTGCGGGGTTTTCTCCGGGCGCTTAAGGCCCAGCGTATTCCGTGCGATCAAGAGTGGCTTCGTTCGGGAGCTGCCAATAGTGAAGCGGAAGGCTTTCGCGTGATGGAAAAGTGGCTCAGAGAAAAGGATTTACCCGAGGCGATTCTGTGCGGAAACGATGATCTCGCTTTTGGTGCGCTTCGTGCGCTAAAAGAATCCGGAAAACGCATGGCTGTAATCGGGTTCGATGATAACGAACGCGCGAAAAGTTTCTCGCCTCCTCTTACGACCGTTCGCCAGCCCCTTGCCCAAATGGGGAAGGATGCCGTGGATATCCTGATCCGGAAGATCGAAGGTCGGAGTCCGCGACCTATTTCAAAACGGTATTTTCCCAAGCTTATTGTTCGCAAGACAACCTGAAATAGCTCAAGGCGCAAAGTGTTTTCTTTGAGCTTTGTACTTTGACCTTTGAGCTTGTCCTTCATTAAAATCCCCAATAGCCGTAACTATATCTAGAGAGCGATTAAATTTAAAAGGGGAGAGTATGCTTACTACCGTCACTGCCATTGTGATCGGGCTCGGATATTTTTTCTATCCGTTCAAACTTGCCTGGGTCAGATTATTGCTCAAGTATGTCGCCGGGCTCTTCTGCTTCTGGGCAGCATTTTTTTTCGCCGGCCCTTCGGTAGAAGCTCAGTTTGTGTCTCTTGCCGGGATCGTGATTCTCAGCATTGCTGGCGGGCTCATTTTTACGGATATGGTAGTTTCGGCCGTTCTGTGGTTTGTCGAGCTGCTCGGTAGTATCTTCCATAAGACGCCTCAGCTTCCGCAGTATCTCCTAGAGATCTGGTCGGCCATGGAGCGGATGGCATCGCGTAAAGTGGGGGCGCTCATCATCCTTCAACGCAAACAGCCGTTGCGTCCCTTGATGAAAGGCGGCATGCCGTTTGACGCGGAGATCAAGTCCGAGATTCTTGTCCCGCTTTTTTTGACATCGTCTCCCGTGCATGACGGCGCGCTTATTGTGAGTAAAGGTCGCGTGCAGACAGTGAAGGGGATCCTGCCGCTTGCATCCCTTTCCGATCTTTCGCCGAGTTTTGGGACGCGCCACCGAGCCGCGATCGGGATTACAGAAAAAACCGACGCGATCGCACTTGTGGTTTCCGAAGAACGCGGCCAGGTCAGCATTGCTTGCCATGGCTGTCTCATCCATATTGCCGACCGCGCGGAATATCTGAGGACTTTGCACTGGATCCTCAAGGGAAAGAACATCCTGCGCCTCAAGAACGCGAGTTTTATCGTCACAACCAAAGTCCTGGATGATCTGACGTGAAGCGTTACATCCTTGCGATCGATCAGGGCACGACCGGTTCTCGGGCCATTCTTTTTGACGCAGCGGGACGCGCGGTCGCGAGCGCCTACCGCGAGTTCAAACAATATTTCCCCAAGCCCGGCTGGGTGGAACACGACGCCCAAGAGATCTGGCGCTCCTGCGAGACTGTGATCCGTGAAGCCGTCCGGAAAAGCAAAATTGCTCCCGAAGAGATCCTCGCAATCGGTATTACGAATCAACGCGAGACAACCGTGATGTGGGACCGCGCGACCTCAAGGCCTGTTCATCACGCCATCGTTTGGCAATGCCGCCGCACCTCAGACCTTTGCCGTGCTCATAAAAAACACGAGTCCGTGATCCATGAGAAAACCGGCCTCGTGCTTGATCCCTATTTTTCTGGCACCAAGATTGAGTGGCTCCTCAAGCATGTTCCGGGTCTTCGGCGGAAGGCAGCCGCTGGGAGGATCGCGTTCGGGACGATTGACAGCTGGTTGATCTGGAAGTTGACGGGTGGACGCTCGCATGTGACTGACCTCACGAATGCCTCGCGCACCATGCTTCTTAACATTAAAACAAAAAAGTGGGATCCCGAGCTTCTCAAAATTTTTGGTGTATCCGCTAAAGTGTTGCCACGGCTTCAGCTTTCCGGATCCGTCTTTGGAACTACGCAAAATGTCGCTGGGCTTCCGGCTGGTATTCCGATCGCGGGAGTGATGGGGGATCAGCAGGCCGCGCTTTACGGCCAGGGTTGTTATGAAGCCGGTGCAAGCAAGAATACCTATGGTACGGGGTGTTTCATTATGATGAATACCGGCAAAAAACTTGTTTATTCAAAAAAAGGACTTCTTACGACTCTCGCTTGCGACTTCAAAGGACGATCCGTTTATGCGCTGGAAGGTGCGGTGTTTATCGGAGGGGCGGTCGTTCAGTGGCTGCGTGACGGTCTCAAAGTTATAAAGCATTCTGCGGAGACTGAAAGGGAGATCCATGGTCTCAAAGACACGGGCGGGGTTTATGTGGTGCCGGCGTTTGTGGGGTTGGGCGCACCTTATTGGAAAAGCGAAGCGCGCGGTCTGATCTCGGGGATCACGCGCGGGACTACGATGCCGCATATCATTCGTGCATGCCTTGAAGCGATTGCCTACCAGAGTCGCGACGTTTTTGACATTATGCAAAAAGCGTTTGGCGGTAAGATCCATGAACTGAAAGTGGACGGAGGCGCGTGCAAGAACGATTCGCTCATGCAATTCCAGGCCGACATCCTGGGTTCGAAGATTGTTCGTCCCAAAGTGATCGAACTCACGGCCCGCGGTGTGGCACATCTGGCCGGTGTTACGATGAGACTCTGGAAAAAAAGTCACGACCTCAAGAAACAGCATCAGGTCGATCGTGTTTTTTCTTCTGCTATGAAACCCGGGAAGCGTGTGAAGCTTTATCAAGGATGGCTGAAGGCTGTCCAAAAGGCGATGCTCTCATGATCCGGGATATCGAACGTCTCAAACGCACAACTTACGATCTCCTCGTAATCGGCGGAGGCATTAACGGGGCGGCGATTGCGCATCTCGCGGCCAAGCGCGGCATGAAGGTGGCGCTTCTGGAAAAAGGCGATTTTGCGAGCGGAACCTCAAGCAAATCGACCAAACTCATTCATGGCGGCATCCGTTATCTCGAAAATCTTGAAGTCGATCTCGTCTATGAATCCCTAAAAGAACGCCATGTCCAGCTTGCAGCCGCCCCGCATCTGGTGAAACCCCTCCCGTTCGTGATTCCGGTCTATGAAGGCGACAAACGACCTCTTTGGATGATGCAGCTCGGGGTTTTTCTCTACGACCTGCTCGCTGGGAAGTATCGAGTGAGGCCGCGCAAGAACCTCACGCGTGAAGAGGTAGTACGTCTCGAGCCCGGGATTGAACAAAAGGGCTTGAAAGGTGGCGTGCTCTATTATGACGCGCAGATGGATGACGCGCGGCTTTGTCTTGAGAACGTTCTGATGGCCGTCCAATACGGCGCGCATGTGGCCAATTACGTGAAGGTGGTCTCCTTTGTGAAAGAGAATGGACGAGTTGCTGGCGTCAGGGCGCATGACATGCTTGGAATCAAGGAGTTCGAAGTGCGCGCGAAGCGGGTTATTTGCGCGGCCGGGCCTTGGACGAATGAATTCCTGCGTCTGGATATTCCGAATGCGAAGAAAAAAGTCCGCACCACCAAAGGCATTCACATTGTCTACAAAGGCGAGATCTCAAAGCATGCCATTCTGATCGGTTCGCAAAGTGATCGGCGCATTTTCTTTGTTATCCCCTGGATGGAGAATTCTTTGATTGGTACGACCGACACGGACTATGTTGCGAGTCCTGATAAAGTGAGGGTTGAAAAAGAGGACATCGACTATCTAATGCGCGAATCCAAGCGGGTTTTTCCGGCGCTCGATTTTCGCCCCAGCAATATTCTCGCAACGTTCGCGGGTCTCCGCCCACTGATCCGTCGAGGAGGTTCTCCGCGCAAGGTTTCGCGCAAACATCTTTTTTATAGTTCGAAATCCGGCGTCATCTTTGTGGTCGGCGGGAAGTACACGACCTATCGGAAAGTGGCGGAGGATTGCATGAACCGCATCCGCAAGATCTATGAAAAAGAAAATTTCACGCTCTACGGTAGCGGAGCTATTACTGAAACCGTCGAGGCTGCGGCTATGCGCTCGGGCCTTGAAAGGGAAGTCGTGCAGTCGCTTATGGACCTTTATGGTAGCCGCTACAAAGATGTCCTGAAACTTATCGAAAAAGATCCGAGTCTCAAGGAAAAGATTTCAGACAACCCGCCTGTGATCAAGGCCCAGCTTGTTTATTCCGTCGAGACAGAAATGGCACGGATGGTAGAAGATATCACCGATCGCCGCCTCTCGCTTGTCTTTCGCGGCCCCGTCTCCGCCAAAACCCTCGCCGCGATCTCAAGCGTTCTTCCAAAGAAATGAGCTTGAGGCAAAGGGATCACATTCGATACCTTGTTCCTATTGGAGCTTGTTTAGAACTTCGTGGGTTGCAAAGACTCTGACCCGGTTCTGCTCTTTCATTCCCTTATCATTGGACCAAAGAGGGATTCCCATGCTTAGGGCAAGAGCAAGATAAGGGGCATCCTCGGGGTGTTGAGCGATCTTAAGAGCAGCGGAGTAAGCCTTTTGATGGTCGGCCTTCGCATGAGATCTGATGTGCTGTGTGAGAATGAACCATATCTCATCAATCTGCTTCGTAGATAGGCCGATGTGTCTTCGCAGTCTGCTAGCGCCCAAGAGGTGCTTGCGGGTTTCATAGATTAGATGTTCCGGAGCATGCAGTTTTAAGCGGGTATCTAGAAGAAGCTCTCGTGTGACCGCCGTTTTCACAAAGCCTGCGAGGAGGATGTTCGCGTCAACGACAAGTTCCATGGGGGGCGTTCTACGTATGTTTTTTGGAGACTTTGCGGCTGATCTTGCGACCTTCGTAAACGGTTTCCGGCTCGCTGATCTTGCTTGAGGCCATGAGCTGATTCAGCCTGCTCATGAGCAGGGTTTTTTCAAGAATGGCCTGTCTTGCGACCTCCGACCAGTTGATCTCCTTAAAACAGTCCATTTTCTGTTTCAATTCTACCGGGATTGAAAGTGTCATGTTAGGCATAGGCGCCCTCCTTCCTTAATATAAGCGTATCATGTGCACACACATATTGCAAGTAAAGAATGTGCCCATGCGCCACTTCACTTGCTAGGACCCGCCAAAAATTTAAAGCCTGCCTTTGATGGTCAGTCGCACCTTCTCGATTGAGTTTGCGAGATTTTCTGGTAAGATACGAACTCTTTTCGCATCCCTCTAACAAGGCTCCAGATTATGATCTCAGCGAACGGTGTTACTTTACAATACGGGAAACGCATTCTCTTCGAGAACGTGAATATCATGTTCTCGCCCGGGAATTGCTATGGCTTGATCGGGGCTAATGGCTCGGGGAAATCCACGTTTCTCAAGATCCTCGCGGGCCTGCTCGAGTCCAACGCCGGATCCGTGGCTGTTGGAAAGAATGAACGGATCTCCTTTCTGAAGCAAGACCAGTTTGCGTACGACGAGTACACGGTGCTGACGACCGTCATCATGGGCCACGAGCGCCTTTACAATATTATCAAAGAGAAGGACGCCATCTACGCGAAGCCAGATTTCTCAGACGCGGACGGCATCCGGACTGCGGAGCTGGAGCATGAATTCGCGGATATGAGCGGCTGGGACGCGGAGCCCGAGGCCGCAAAACTTCTGAGTGACCTCGGAATTCCGGATGAGATGCATCAAATCCCCATGAAGCAGCTGGAGGCGAGCGAAAAGGTCCGTGTGCTTCTCGCGCAGGCGCTTTTCGGAAATCCCGATGTCTTGCTTCTCGACGAACCGACGAACCATCTCGATGTCGAGACATGCATGTGGCTGGAGGATTTTCTTTACGAATTCAAGAATACAGCGATCGTCGTGTCGCATGACCGGCATTTTCTTGACCGCGTTTGCACCCATATCGCGGATATCGATTACGGGAAGATCCAGCTTTTCACCGGTAATTTCACGTTTTGGTCGGAATCCAGCCAGCTCGCGCTCCGTCAGAAGAACGAGGCGAACAAAGACACGGAGGCCCGGCGCAAGGAACTCCAGGCCTTTATCGCGCGATTTAGTGCGAATGCGTCGAAAGCGCGGCAGGCCACGTCGCGTAGAAAACTTCTGGAAAAGCTGACGCTCGAGGATATCAAGCCGTCTTCCCGCAAATACCCCTACGTAGCATTTAAATTTGAAAAGGATTCCGGTAACGACCTTCTGGAGATCGAAGGATTGGAGAAGTCGATCGAAGGGGAGGTGCAGTTTACCGGCCTCAATCTCCGGATCGATAAGGGCGACAAGATAGCATTCCTCGGGCCTCTTGATCGCGTCAAGACCACGCTTTTTCAGGTTTTGATGGGCGAGATTGCGACAGATAAAGGGACTTTTAAATGGGGAGCGTCCACGACGCGCGCCTATTATCCAAAAGAGAACGGAAAATATTTTGAGACGGACCTGAGCCTGGTCGATTGGCTACGCCAGTTCTCGAAAGAAACGGATGAGAATTTTATACGTGGTTTTCTCGGGCGCATGCTTTTCTCAGGGGGAGAGTCGCTTAAGAAAGCCTCGGTGCTTTCCGGAGGCGAACGGGTGCGCTGCATGCTTTCTCGCATGATGCTCGTCGGGGCAAACGTAGTCATCCTGGACGAACCGACGAACCACCTTGATCTGGAATCCATCACCTCACTTAATAAAGGCCTCGAGGCTTTCAACGGCACCGTGCTTTTTTCCTCCCATGACCATCAATTCGTCCAGACCGTGGCCAATCGCATTATTGAATTGACGCCGCGCGGCATGATCGATCGCCGGGATATAACCTTGGACGATTATCTCGCCAATCCCGAGCTCAAAGCCAAACGCGCCGCTCTTTACGCCAAGGCCTAACCCTCCGCCACCTCCGAGGTGGTAAGGGGTTGCGGTAGGTTTTGACGCCACTCTGCAAGCAGTATAGAATCCATCCTCGCGGAAGATGTTGCTGTCCATGTCTAAGTTATGTTCTGAAAAAGAATTAAGGAAATCCCTAGTGAAAAAAAAGATCTGTCTTCTTACGGCCTTCTTTTTGATGATTTGCCTGCCTTTTTCCATGGCCGGCACGTTTGCGGATAAGGCCAAGGAAAGAAAACAACAACGGGATGAGGAAAAAGTAGCCGCCGAGCAGGCGAAGACCGGAGTCGTGACCTGCTCTCTGACGCATCAGGGACTGAAAAGGACTTATGACGTTCATGTGCCGCCCTCTTACAACGGGAAAACATCCGTGCCGCTTGTGATGGTGTTCCATGGCGGCGGTGGAAACGCGAAGAATACTTGTAAACAAAGCGGGATGAATGAAAAGGCGGATCAGGAAGGTTTTATCGTGGTCTACCCGCAAGGAACAGGAAAAGAACGTCTCGGAAAGATGCAAGGGAGCTGGAATTCCGGAGCGATCGGTGGCGGTGAGGCTTATAAAAAGAATATCGATGATATTGGATTCATCAATCAAATGCTCGATCAGTTGGAAGCTCAATATAATATTGATAAGGATCGCGTCTATTCGACCGGCATTTCCATGGGGGGGATGATTTCTTACCGTCTCGGCTGTGAAGCTTCGGAACGTATCGCAGCCATTGCACCTGTGTCGACGGCGCTTGTGACAGAACCCTGTGCTCCGGAGCGTCCAGTCCCGGTTTTGCATTTCCAAGGGACTGACGACAGGATGATCCCTTATCAGGGCGGGAAGAGTGACTCGACGCTTCCGAAGAAGGTCGTCGTCGGAGGGGTTTATCCTTCCACCCGGGAAGTGATCAGTTTCTGGACCCAAAAGGATCGATGCCCCGCCACGTCTCAGGTGACTTACAAAAAAGGGGATGTGACCTGTGAGACTTATGGTCCTTGCGCGGGAAACAGCGAAGTGACTCTCTGTACCATTCAAGGTGGCGGCCATACTTGGCCTGGAACGAAAGTGGAGATCAAAAAATCCTGGCTGAATAAAATTCTTGGAAAAACAACCCAGGATATTTCCGCGACCGATACGATGTGGGAGTTTTTTAAACGTCATCCCAGATCTAAAACCGATACAAGCTCGTCTATTTAGGGGGCCTCATGCTGGCTGACATGCATCTTCATTTACAAGATATTCCGGACATTCACATGTGTAAGAGCGTTTTGGCCCTAGCGCAGGATCTTAGGACCGGGCAATTTGTTTGCAATGGCACTCGGCCGGAGGATTGGCCGGCGGT
>Ga0114951_10004746_pt1 | contig 12971 bp, 8 predicted proteins | sample AM7aDNAmetaG_FD_88677 | JGI IMG/M metagenome (GOLD analysis project Ga0114951, IMG submission 88677) | Freshwater microbial communities from Finland to study Microbial Dark Matter (Phase II) - AM7a DNA metaG | ecosystem: Environmental > Aquatic > Freshwater > Lake | place: Finland: Lake Alinen... | reverse complement strand
CCAGAAGGCCCCTTTATTATCAAACGCCATTGGACAATATTGGTAATAAACAGGTTGCCCAGAGCCATACAACTTCAGGATTTTATAAAACCCATTGCTGAGCGGAGAAAATGATAACCTCTGTTTTTCAATGTCGGAATTATCGGTGATGTTTTTTGTTTCCAATTCCACAACTGAAGAAAAGTTATGCCAAACATCTATTTCAGAGGATCCTATGAACTTATTATTTTTCTTTTTAAGTATTCCGGATAACTTGGTAGCAGCCGTGCTAGCTTTTTTTGCATCAGAAGCTACGAAGGCATTCTTTAATTCGTCATATGCTGAGTACATTTCACTTATTTGTGCCTGAAGCTCGGGTGTGGCCGTGATTTTTTTTATCGAAGCAGCATCAGGTTTCGAGGTACTGTCCGACCTGCGATCCATCATACTGGGTTTACCTAGCAGTTGAGCCGAGGCATCAATACTGAATGTTCCATTGGTAACAATTTCCTCTCCATCTTCAAGTCCTTCGGTTACGACAAAACTAGTGCCGAGATCTGGTCCCAACGTAATTTCCTTCAATAGAAATGTCGGTTGTGTGGTACCGGGTACCTTAACGTACACAATTGACCGTGTACCAGTCCATAAAACCGAAGAGTGCGGAATTGTTAAGCTATTTCCAGTATTTGCCAGGTGAGCTTTCAGGTTGCCGGTGACAAACATGCCTGGTTTTAGCAGGTTTTCGCGGTTAGTAACATCAATCCTCAACTTGGCAACTCTATTCCCTGCATCAACAACCGGATCAATAAATGCAACGGTTCCGCTGAACTCATGGCCAGGTAATGATTGTAAGGTGAATGAAATTTTGTCTCCTTTCCTGATCCATGGGAGATCTGATTCATAAGCATCGAAAAGTACCCAAACATGGCTTAAATCAGCGATTTCATATAGTACTGTCCCTTGCTGAACATAATCGCCCCTGTTAACTTTTCGGACTGTAACAATGCCGGATACATTGGCTGAAATATCAAAGTTGGTCTTAACCTGTCCACCTTTTTCAATTTCTGCAATTTGATTGTCTGTGAATTTCCACTGCCGGAATTTCTCCCGGGCAGCTGAAATTATCGCAGTATCCTTCATTTTCAGGGCTTCAAACAATTCTTGCTGAGCCGTAATCAATGACGGCGAATATATTTGTGCAACCGGCTGTCCTTTCTTTATTTCCTCGCCGGTGAAGTTTATTTGCAATTGTTCAATCCGACCCGCCAGGTGTGATGCCTGCGTCTGGACCAACCGCTCATCCGCCTCAATCTGACCATAAAGACGAACCTGTTTAACAGTCTCATGCTTTGAGATAATGGTGGTTTGCACTTCAGCAATCCGCGCAGCATCCTCGCTCATGGAAATTGTATTCGGATCAATCTGCGCGGCATCCTGGGTTAGTGGGATTAAATCCATAGCGCAAAGGGGACAGAGTCCTGGCTCAATCTTTCTGATCTGTGGATGCATGGAACAGGTCCAGATCACTGCGCTTTTGACCTCTGCTGCTGCCTTCGGTAATTTAGCGGTTGTTGGTTGGTGAAACACAATCCATCCAGCGAAGAACCCCACCATCAGGAGGAGGAAGGTTCCTAAATATTTTCTATTTGTTATGTTCTTGATATTCATTGTGATAATTGATTAGTTGTAAGAAATTATTGATCGTAAAGTTGCGACCGCTGTATTTCCGTCAACAAGCGCTTCAACCTGTTTAAATTCATAATCCAGCAGCTGCTGTTGCATGCGCAATATTTCTTCAAAATCAGTTCCGGCTACTGAAAATGAACGGGTTAACAGGGCAATCGCTTTTTCTGCCAATGAAGCCTGCCTCGAAAAAAGTTCAACGCGCCTTTCGGCATCATTATACAGTTGTATTGCTTCCTGATAGCTGACCTTAAGCTCATTTTTCATATTGGTTGCAGATTCAGCTGCTGCATCCCTGAGATATCCGGCCTCCTGACGAAGTGATCTGTATTTTTTACGATAGATTGGAAGTGTTGCGGTGACCATTGGCATGATCATGTCCTTGCCATTCATCATGGATGTCACATGGGGAAATTTCTGGATCAAAGAATAATTCAATCCTATTCCAATCATCGGATAACCCATCTTTGTAGCCATGTTGAGTCGTGCCTCATTTGCCTGCTTATCTGCTTCAAACATTTTGACCATTGGGTTATTCGTAACACTATCGGCCAGTACAATCAAACTCCCAGGCAGTTTTGCCTTCTGTAAAGAATCACTAATGAAAACCTCTGCCCCGGGCTTCCTGCCCAGGAAACTGTTAAACCTTGTTTTTTCAGTAATCAATTGGTCCTCGAGAGAATGTTTTCGGTTTTCCAATTCACCAATTTCCATTTGAACCCTGAGCAAATTAACCAGACTGTTTTGGCTAGCCCCACCCATAGCTGCACCAGGAGATTTTGGCATTGGAACACTTCCCGATGAGGATCCGGATGTGGAAATTCCCATGCTGCCGCTGCCCATTGCGTTGGCACCTGATTTTTGCTCAGGCTCAATTGCCGAAGTCATGTCACTCGTATTGCCTGAACTGGAATTACCGTCTGTTTTAAAACGGATTCTGGCCAATCTTTCCAAAGCTTTTAACAGGTCAAGGTTTTTTTGAGTTGACTTAATTTCCGACGTTATCTTAAACATTCTGTACCAGGAAGTTTTAACCTTTAGAAAAATTTCATCTTTTAAACTTTCCACTTCATGAAATCTTGCCAATGCCATTTTGGAAGCTTCATCCTTGGCAGCTTTGAGGGTACCGAACCAGGGAGTCATCTGCATTAAACGGAAATCTGCCAGTTGATAACCCTCCATCAGCTCCATTTTATTGATAAAGAATCCAAACTGAAGCTCGGGATCGGGTAGGGTGCCCGCTTGGGGAACCTTTTCCAAAGCTGCCTGATATTGCAAATATTTTGCTTTTAATCCAGGATTATTCAAGGCTGCCGCTTGGATATAGGATGAAAGCGAATCAACTTGTTGCGCATTAGCAAATGTGCAGCCCAGAAAAATGATCAGCCCAGGCGATAATTTTACCAGCCTTTTTATTAATGAGGGTATGGTGTTGATAATCATATTAAATCGCTTTTATTTAATCTGAGATTCCTATTATTGATTTTAACAGCCCGCTCACGCCAGATACTCTGCAAAATTGGAACAACAAAAATGGTCATGATCTGAATTGTCATACCTCCGAATGTAGGTATAGCCATCGGAATCATTATGTCAGCTCCTTTGCCGGTGGAGGTCAAAACTGGTAAAAGGGCAATGATTGCGGTTGCTGCAGTCATCATGGCTGGTCGTACGCGTTTTTTACCCGCCTCGATGACGGCTTCCCTGACTCCTTCGACAGTATCAGGATTTCGCCTTTCAAATACATCATGAATGTAGGTACCCATGATCACTCCATCGTTTGTGGCAATGCCGAAAAGAGCAATGAAACCTACCCAAACAGCGACACTTAGATTGATGCCGTGCATTTGAAACAAATGTCTCATGTTAACTCCGGCTATGGAAAAATCCATAAACCAGGGTTGACTATAGAGCCATAAAAAGATAAATCCTCCTGAAAAGGCAACAAAAACCCCTGAAAAGTGTATCGCTGAAGCGGTTACCGTTTTAAATTGGAAGAATAAGAGGAGAAAAATAATCAGCAGACAAATCGGTATCACTATTGACAAGCGTTTGGTTGCCCTAATCTGTTGTTCGTAATTTCCAGCAAATTTAAAATTCACACCTGGGGACAATTTCAGTTCCCCGGATTCTATTTTTTGATTGATGAATTTCTGAGCCTGTTCCACCACATCAACCTCTGCCAGGTTCGACACTTTATCGAAAATTACATATCCGTTAAGGAAAGTGTTCTCGCTACGGATCATCTGCGGACCTTTAGTATAGATTATATCCGCTAGCTCACCAAGCGGGACTTGTACGCCAGTCATCGCTGGCACAAGTATCTTTTTCAGGTCTTCAGGCGAGGTTCTCAGTTCTCTTGCGTACCTGACACGAATAGGGAACCTCTCCCGGCCTTCTACAGTAGTTGATAGTGCCATTCCCCCAACAGCGGTCTGTATTATCTCTTGAACGTCACTGACTGTCAGACCATAACGGGCAATCGTTTCTCTGTTTAATTTGATTTCAATATAGGGAGCGCCTACAGAACGGTCATAAAAAACAGATGATGCCTGTATTGAAGGAACTTCTTTAAGTAACCTCTCGAAATCCAGACCGGCCTTTTCTATAGATTCAAGATCGGGCCCATAAACTTTCAGTCCCATGGGGGCTCTCATACCTGTGGATAACATCACCAGCCGGGTTTGGATGGGTTGTAATTTTGGGGCGGATGTTAAACCGGGTAGGTTTGTTACCTTAACTATCTCATTCCAAATGTCGTCCGGGCTTTTAATCTGTGGTCTCCATTGACGAAAATATTCCCCTCGTTCATCAGGTATCAGCAATTCCTTGGGAATGATCCTGAATTCTTCTTTCTGCCAGTTATATTTTGTTCCGTCTGTCAGTACGAAGTTGTCCTCCTTGTCAACCTTGAACCTCATCCTGTGGCCGTTTTCGTTCAAAATATATTCTGGCCGGTAATTGATTGTGTTTTCGAACATTTGAACAGGCGCCGGATCCAGAGCCGAATTAACGCGACCCCATTTCCCCACCGCAATTTCAACTTCCGGAATGGTTGTCAGCCTTTTATCAAGTTGCTGAACATATTCGATGTTTCTTTCGACTCCGGCATGAGGCATACTTGTTGGCATAAGCAGAAATGAACCTTCATCGAGTGCCGGCATAAATTCCTTACCCACTCCGGGAAAGGTCTTTGAGGCTCCATTCCAAAGTCTGGTATCTTTTAACTCCCAACCCAACTTTTTGGCGCCATTACCAACAAATCCAAATGACTTATTAAATCCTTGCCAGATAATAATTCCAAAAAGTACAGTGAATACCGGTATTAAGAGAAATCTGATTTTATGACGCAGACACCACCGAAGGATCTGTTCATAATAATGGATCATGGTCATCAATATCGCCAGAATTGAACCGATCAATCCGGCAACAAATAGAAAATTAACTGATGTACCCTTATGAGTTCCAAGTGGCAACCATTCAATGGCAAGGTAATAGACTGCTGCAATAATGGTTACACCAATATTGATATATTTTGGCATCTCTTTGAATGGCTCGGGCCATTTATTGCGAAAAAGGTTACTGATGCCGATAATAGAGAGTGCCAGCGCAGGCCAGGCACCGAGAAAAATAATTCCGGCGGGCCCCGCGGCTATTAGTACGTAGTTCCAGATTTTTCTGAATCGATTCTTATCAAAACGAATGGAATAGATGTAATAGGCCAGCATTGGAAGTACAACCATACCAAGCACATAGGAAGAGGTTATTGCAAACGTTTTTGTAAAGGCAAGTGGCCTGAAAAGCTTTCCTTCAGATGCTTCCATTGCGAATACCGGAAGAAAGCTGACTATAGTGGTGGCAAGTGCTACCGTCACGGCAGCTCTCACTTCCGTAGTACCTTTATAAATAAGATCAAGAAGGTCCTTGCCTTTTAACTGCCTGTTTCCAGGCATTTCAAGATGCCGGTTTATATTTTCAATATCCACTATTCCGATATCCACCATGATGCCAATGGCTATGGCAATACCCGACAGCGCAACAATATTGGCCTCGATACCAAATATTCGCATGAGTATAAATGTCATAAGAACCCCGACAGGCAAAAGAAAAGATACAATGAATGAAGCTTGCAAATTCATGAGCAGTAGAATGATAACAATTATACTGATCAATACCTCGTGCGATAATGCAGATTCAAGGGTACCTATTGTTTCCTGGATCAGGCTTGTCCGATCGTAAAATGGAACTACCGTAACTTTTGAAACCGTACCATCAGCCAAGGTTTTTGAAGGCAGTCCCGGCTCCAATTCTTTGATCTTTTCTTTAACATTGTTGATTACCTGCATGGGGTTGGAACCATAACGGGCTACTACTACAGCTCCGGTTGCTTCAGCACCTCCCTTATCTAGTCCCCCCCGACGGGTCGCCGGTCCAAAACTTATCCGTGCAACATCACCCAACCTGACGGGGATATTATTACGCACTGAAACAACAGAGCTTTTAAGGTCGTCAAGGTTCTTAATATATCCCAGGCCGCGAATCACATATTCTACCTGGTTCAACTCGATGGTTTCGGCGCCAATATCAAGATTGCTGTTTCTAACCGCATTCATGATTTGCATGACGTTTACTCCAAAGGCTTTCAAAGCTTCTGGATTTATATCCACCTGATATTCTTTGACATAACCTCCCACCGGAGCAACTTCAGAAACACCCTCAGCCGACGCGAGCGAATATCTGACGTAATAGTCCTGGATAGTTCGGAGCTCTTGTGGGTCCCAGCCTCCAGTGGCTTTGCCAGTTTTGGGATTTCGCCCTTCGAGAGTATACCAGAATATTTGTCCAAGTGCCGTTGCATCTGGTCCAAGAGCTGGCCGCACACCGTCGGGTAATGTTCCTGCTGGGAGAGAATTGAGCTTTTCAAGGATCCGTGATCGGCTCCAGTAAAACTCAATGTTGTCTTTGAATATGATATAAATGAACGACATACCAAACATTGACGTGCTTCTGATGGTCTTCACTCCAGGAATTCCAAGAAGAGCCGATGACAATGGATAGGATACTTGATTCTCCATGTCTCGTGGAGACCTGCCCATCCATTCTGTCGCAACAATCTGTTGATTTTCACCTATATCTGGAATTGCATCAACAGGAACAGGATCACGCGGTAGTATTTCAAGGTTCCAGTTGAAAGGTGCAGTAACAAATCCCCAGATCATAAATACGGCAAGCAGGATAACCGAGACGAGTCTGTGCTCAAGAAAGTATTTTAATATACGGTTTAGCATATTCAATTGATTTGGTCAAAATGAAAAGTATATGAAAGTACGATTACCGCGACAGGTATCGCAACCAATGCCCAAACAGGGTGAATATTTACTGCGCTAAATCAGATATTGCTGCAGCTGCGATAGCCGCACACTCAAATAGGGAGGGGGGGATTCCTCCGGAAAAACGATTTGTTCTTTATAAGTAACGTGAACCTCATCTAATTCAGTGATAACCATCGGTATCTCCAGAGCGGGTGCCGACAAATCGGTAAAATCGAAAGAAAAAACAGAATCATTTTTCAACTGCAACGTAACAGACTCATCACGACAGCAATTTTCAGGGTGCTCACAGCAAGGTTTGGGAGTATGGAGAATGGAGAACTTGATGAGAGTATTGCAGCAATAATGGTAATGATAAGTGATGCCTGTGGTTGTAACCAAAAGGATCAATACCATCAAACTGTTTGTAATTTTCTTCAACATCAGTTTTTGCTACTCACTTTGACAAAGATAAGTGAATAGAAAGCAGTGATTGTCAAATAATTGTTAATAATTCAGTACGACCTGACTATTTTTGTTGCATTTTTTTGAATTTTGTATAATTATGCATAGATTTGCATCGAAATCGTAATAATATACAAATGGATCGTTTAACAAGACAAGAAACCATAATGCTGATTCTACGGGATCAGTGGATCAGGAATCAGGATGAGCTTCAGAAAGCTTTAGAAACCAAGGGGTTTGATGTGACTCAGGCTACCCTCTCGAGAGACTTGCGACAGATTCATGTTATGAAAATACTGGATCCTGTCAGGGGTGCAAGGTATGTTTTGCCAGAAGATAAGGATATGAGGGAAGCAATAACCAGGCTTCCTGATCATCTGGATGGCGTTCTTACCATTGAATTTTCAGGACAATTTGGCGTGATCAGAACTTTACCTGGCTTCGCAAACGGTATCGCCTTTACGCTGGATTACCAGCAAATACCTGAACTTATGGGCACTATAGCTGGTGACGATACCATTCTCCTTATTATGAAGGATGGGGTCTCGAAAAACTTAATGGCGGGAATCCTGAGTAGTCGGTTTCCAGGCATCTCACAGAAGATGATGTTCTAAGTAATTGAATAATTATACAATATAATGATTAATACAATGAAGAAGAAAGTAGTATTGGCCTATAGCGGGGGATTGGATACCTCAGTTATACTTAAATGGCTGATCAACAAGGGGTATCAGGTGATTTGTTATGTTGCTGACGTTGGTCAGGACGACAATTTCAGGGAGGTAGAGGCGAAAGCTTTAGCTTTAGGTGCTTACAAAGTTTTTGTCGAAGATTTGAAAAGTGAATTGGTGGTCGATTATATTTTCCCGGCTCTGCGTGGGAATGCGCTATACGAAGGAAGATATTTACTGGGTACCGCAATTGCCCGCCCGCTCATTGCAAAACGCCAGGTTGAAATTGCTAAAAAGGAGGGTTGTACCTACCTTGCACATGGCGCAACAGGTAAAGGTAATGACCAGGTCAGGTTTGAGTTTGCCTATTATGCACTATTTCCTGAAGCTAAAATTATAGCACCCTGGAAGGACCCGGAATGGCTTAGCGAATTCAAAGGAAGGACCGATATGATTCGCTATGCTGAATTGTATAACATCCCGATTAAACAGACAGTAGCAAAAAGTTACAGTGAGGATGAAAACCTAATGCATATCAGCCACGAAGCTGGTATCCTTGAGAATCCTTCCGAGAGATGCCCTGAGCATGTGTATTCAAAAACTTTGTCACCTATGATGGCTCCGGATAAGGAAACCATGGTAGAAATCGAGTTCCAGAATGGTACTCCGGTCAGGATAAAGAATCTTGACGATGGCATCGAAAAAACAAATGCCATGGAGATCTTCATGTATGCCAACCATATCGCTGGTGTCAACGGGATTGGCCGCATCGATTTGGTTGAGAACCGCTTTATCGGTATTAAATCCAGAGGTATCTATGAAACACCTGGCGGATACCTGCTTTGGGCGGCACACCGCGATCTTGAGGGGGTTGCTATGGACAAGGAAGTAATGCACCTGAGAGATATGCTCATTCCTAAATTCTCTGAGTTGATCTACAATGGTCTCTGGTTCTCCCCTGAAATGGATTTCCTTATGGCGGCCTTTAATAAGAGCCAGGAACAGATAACTGGTACAGTAGTTGTTTCACTTTATAAGGGAAATGCTATGCCGGTATATCGCGAGTCTCCGGTAAGTCTGTATGATCAGGATTTGTCATCTATGGATGTGGAAGGTGGGTTTGATGCGACCGACAGCAGGGGGTTCATTAATATTAATGCCATCCGTCTGAAGGCTCACTACCTGGTTTTGCGCAAAAAACAGCCTTACCAGTGGCGTCCAGGTATTCTTAAATAATCCGGATATGAAACTTTGGCAAACTGCTGATTCAATGGATGCGCGGATCGAAGCCTTTACCATCGGCAACGACCCCGTGCTTGATCAGGAATTGATCCCGTTTGATTGTATGGCTACCATTGCTCACGTTACTATGTTGCAGGAAATCGGGATTTTGGATGCCGATGAAACTGGAAAACTCATAGCTGCGCTTAACGATATTATTAATCTGCATAGTAGCGGACAATTCCGAATTCAGCCGAATCAGGAGGATGGCCATTCTGCAATTGAAGAATTTCTGACCGGCCGGCTTGGAAGTGCTGGCAAAAAGGTGCATACCGGCCGGTCAAGAAATGATCAGGTTTTAACTGCTATAAGACTGTTTGAGAAATTTGCGATTGAAGAACTTATTCAATTAGCGAAAAAAATGGCCGATTCCTTGCAGAAGTTTGCCCTCGCGAATGCAGGCATTCCTTTGCCAGGTTACACTCATACAAGAAAAGCCATGCCTTTTACTGTCAAGGATTGGGCGATGTCTTTTCACGATGCCCTGCTTGATGATGTAAAACTATTGGAATGTACATTCGAATTGATTGATCAGAATCCGCTCGGAACAGGCGCAGGATACGGGGTTCCGCTACCACTTAATCGTCAGACTACCACGGATTTAATGGGATTTTCCCGAATTATGGAAAATCCTATGTATGCTCAGAATAGCCGGGGAAAGTTCGAATCGAGAATATTGAATGATTGCCTGATGATTTTGTATGACCTGAATAAATGGGCCTCTGACCTTATATTTTTTACCATTCCTGATTTGGGCTATTTTAACCTGGATCCAACTATGGTTACAGGTTCATCGATAATGCCGCATAAGAAAAATCCAGACGTTCTTGAACTGATCAGAGCTTCCTATCACCAGGTTGCAGGATATGAATATCAACTGAAAATGATTCCAGCAAACCTGATCTCGGGTTATCACAGGGATCTGCAGTACACAAAGGAACCACTAATGAAAGGGCTGAAAACCTGCCGTGATGTTCTCGAAGCAAGCCTGGTATTGCTTAGTGGATTATCTGTAAATTCGGATAACCTCCATTCAGCCATGACTGCAGAATTACTTTCAGTCCAAAAAGTCATGGAACTGGTAAACTCAGGAATGCCTTTCCGTGATGCTTATCGTCAGATCTCCCAGATTTACAAGCCGGATAAACCTGCAGCTGATTCCGAAAAGTAAAGGCAGTATGCACTCAATCCGCACTCCTGGCATTTTGGTTTTCTCGCCTGGCAAACATACCGGCCATGCAAAATAAGCCAGTGATGTGCTATCGAATGTAGCTCTCCGGGGATATGGCTGGTTAGTTGCTTTTCGGTTTCAAGAGGTGTTTTCGCTCCCAATGTCAATCCGATTCTCGCTGAGACTCTGAAGACATGTGTGTCGACTGCTAATGCTTCTTTATTAAAAGCTACGGCCGCAATTACATTGGCAGTTTTTCTGCCAATCCCAGGTATTGTCATTAAATCATCCACTTCCTGGGGAAGCTTGCCTCCGAAATCATTAACAATTTTCTTTGATGCCTCAATCAGATGCAGAGCTTTGCTGTTTGGATAGGAACATGTCCTGACCAGCTCGAATACTTCTTCACGGCTCGCTGAGGCAAGTGCTTCTACTGTTGGAAACCTGTTGTAAAATGTCGGCGTTATAATATTTACCCTTTTATCCGTGCATTGGGCTGATAAAATCACCGCTACCATTAACTGATAGGGATTACCATGTTTGAGCTCTGTTTCTGCGACCGGCCGGTTTTCCCTGAACCAATCTATAACGTAGCTGTACCTTTCCTCAGTCGTCATTTCGGTGTTTTGGCCCCGAAAAAGTAGTTTTTACTCTGAAAGATCATCTTTGAAATCGCAGGTTTATCACCGGATAAATAACTCGTGCTGTTTTCGCTCGAGTTAAGACTTACGCCCTTTGCATCCATGAAAGCCCGAATCTCAACAGGTTTCATATTCACTCCGTTCAGCACCACCTTGTAACTTTCAGGCACGGATGCAGGAATAAAATCATCCCTGAAATCAGTTCCAACCAAATAGGACACGGAATTCAAATACCCTGCCATCCTGGTGGAATCGACAGCTGCACCATCAAGTAACCATTTGTTACCTTCTTTTGTCAGCGTATAGGAGCTGTCAGCCGGATAACTAAAACTAATCCTGGTCAGATCGTTCTGGTTACCCCTGAAAATATTCTTATCCCTCAAACTGTTTATTTCACGGTTAAAGGTCATGCTCAGGTAGCCTTCAACTGCATAGACTTCTTTTTCATTGTTCACCCTGACAAAGGTTGTCGGTTTACGGGTATCCTGATTGTAGGCAAATCGTCCGAGCGTTAATTCAGTTTTCTTATTCTTATCGCTATAAACGATGACTTTAACACCCAATGAATCTGTAATATCGTAATCTTTCCAAAGATTACTCTTGTTAGCAACGAGCCGATCAGGTTTCATATTGGCCAGTTCATCAACAATACCTTTTATCATTTCCTGATCCGCGGCGAACAATTTTCCATCGAATTTAAGTTTCCAAACAGTGTCCACCTTATAAACTTCGACGTCACGGTTGCCGGAATTTTTTGGAAAAATTGTGATTTTCTTAATATCGTTGGCCTGCATTTCAACGATATCCTTACGGAACGACCGTTCTCCTTTAGATGATTTGATTAATTGATTTGCCCCGGCAGCAACCAGAAGAACAACAAATACAATCAATAAAACCCGGTTATTCTTTTTCTTAGACATGACCTTCCTCCATTCTTTTATTCCTCAGATTCCGGTTATACTGAGTCCTGAAAATTCCATAAAATACCACCAGGAGCAATGGCAACAAGAAGTTGAAATACTTCAGAAAAGCCCTCTTGCCATCCTCAATTTGCTTAAGTGGCCTGTTAGTTACTCCTTTTGTTCTCAATTCAATAAGTCCGGTATCATCCGACAGGTAATCGATAGAGTTAACCATCAGACTGATATTGTCGGCCGATTGTTGACGAACGTTTTCTCCTTCACCGTTTACAGCAAAGTCACCATCCCCGAAAATAACAATGGTCGATTGGTTCTGGCCTGAGATTTTACCTGTCAGAACACCTCCAACGGTTAATGCTTTCATTGGAAAATCAGCAGGTCCCCATTGCTTGCTAACGTCAAAATATACCGGGGCAGCCTGAGTTCCTGATTGTTCCGAGGTTTGGGCAATAGGAACAAAAGTTTTAGAGGCATCTCCTGTATAAGTGATGGTACTGGCAAAAGGCAGGATCACTGATTCCAGACCTTTGGTAATAGGATGGTTTGCAAACTTGGTTATGATCGGGAGATAAGGAAATTTAACAGCAGTATTATACGTGAACATACCCTGCTGTTGTCTGACATTGATATTTGCACAGCGGCTATCAACAACGAAATTGCTTTCAACAACTAATCCTTTGCTTGCCAGCCAGGTTTCCAGACCAGTATTCACGACCACACCCCTTTGAACAGACAGATTGCCTTCAACACGGTTAATCCCAATATAGAGTTTTCCGCCCTGCGCAAGATACTCATCAAGCTGAGCAAGGTGCGACAGAGGAATCGTGTCTTTTGGAGCAATAAGCGCGATG
>Ga0114951_10004745_pt1 | contig 12971 bp, 16 predicted proteins | sample AM7aDNAmetaG_FD_88677 | JGI IMG/M metagenome (GOLD analysis project Ga0114951, IMG submission 88677) | Freshwater microbial communities from Finland to study Microbial Dark Matter (Phase II) - AM7a DNA metaG | ecosystem: Environmental > Aquatic > Freshwater > Lake | place: Finland: Lake Alinen... | reverse complement strand
TTGAGCGGCTCCACCAACATAATTACCAATACCACCACCTACGGCTCCTGTAGCGGCTCCTGTTAAGAGTCCTTCTGGAGTAATGTCTTGACCAGTAGCTACATCTTTAAGGGCTGTTATTCCAGCCCCTTTTAAAGCACCTGTACCAGCAGATTGAAGGGCGGATTGAACAGCAGCTTCTTGTGCAGCGGCATCAGCAGCGGCTACATCAGCACCACCAATCAAGTCAGCACTTGGTCCGACAAAGTTGGCAGCAGTTTCTCCAACATAACCGCCTACTTCGGCAACAGTTTGACTGCCAGCAATAGCAGTAGCTTCAGCAGTAGCTTCGCCACCAGCAACAGCTACAGCATCAGTTACAGCAACTTCAGCACCTACAGAAGCAACTTCAGCACCTACAGCAGCAGTTTCAACAGCAGCATCAGCGGCAAGTACAGCGGGACCAGCCGCACCCATTGTAGCTACAGTGGCGGCAATAGCACCTACAGTAGCCCAACCACCGGGAATTACATCATTAACAGTGTTATCAACAGCAACACCAGCATCGCTTACAGCAGTGGCAACAGATTGTGCAGCAGCACCTACAGATTCAACTACAGGCTCTACAACAGAAGATACGGCATCAGCAGCACCAGAAAATATTGACCCTACGGAGTCAACAATACCGCCAAGACCACCGCCTTTTCCACCGTCACCACCACCACCACCACCACCAACTGCACTAGCGACTGCGCCCATTATCTTTCTCCATTGCGTGGCTTACCCAGTTTTACTGTAACTGTGTAAGTGTCTTTGTTCTTTTTAACTTGATAGCCCATGTCTTTTGGCTTATCTCTACCAACATATTTAAAAATTTTAAGAAGGGTAGGATCAGTAAACTGAGTAATCATGTAGTCAAAACCATTTTTGTACATATTTGTAGCAAAAGTTTGACTACTATTAAGGTAATTTTGGGCTGTATCGCAATTTAATGCACGAAAAGCAAGAATCCGCTTTTTACAATCATGGGCAATAAACACGGTATTGCCTTTTTGGATAACCATTGCAGAAGGCATAGTTGCTTCTTTAATAATAGATAGAAATACCGCATTTGCTGGATATGGAGATTTCATATCTTTAGCAGCGTTTTCCACTACTTTTGCCATTGGTAACTTGGTTTTGTTGCTATCTACTATCATTGTGCGTCCTTAAAAATTGCCGCTGAATAGACATTTCCCATGCCAGCCGCAAGACTCAAAATATAACTGCCCTTTTCATAGGGCGAAGGTTCACTTAAAAAAACCTTATCTTCGTCTGTACGGTTTGGAATAGAAGGCACAAATCCGTTTTTAACATTATCCAACAATAATATGGTTTCTAGCAAGCCACTTGCACCCATAGTATGTCCAATTCTCTGTTTAAACGATGTTGCCACAAAATCTTTTAAAGTGCTAGTTAAAGCTGTTCTTTCAGCCATATTGTTAGATTTAGTTCCTGTGCCATGAGTCTTTACTAATTTGATTTGATGAGCTTGAATTTGAGAAACATAGAGTGCTCCTTCAATACATCTGACAAAGCCTTGACCATCCTCTCGCTGACCGATGGAATTAGAGCATTCTTCACTGGCGGTATAAGCTCCAATTAGCTTGGCTTTAGGCTTAAATCCAGTAAGTTTCATACTAGCTTCTGTTTCAAAAACAGCAAAGACAGAGCCTTGCCCGATGTGAAAACCATAGTTAATAGGATCAAATGCACTTGGCATTACCGTTTTATCGTTTTCTTCGGTAAGAACGGCTCCAGAATCCCCAAAAAACTTAAGCACAGTATTGGATACTGGATCTTCTAAAGAAAGAACAATAACTCTTTCAAAGCCATAGAACTTGATAAGGCTTTGTACATCCATCATGACCTTAAGACTGGAAGCACACGCAGTAGAATCAGTTGTAATAGAGTCTGTAGCACCACAGGATTGAGCTATACGTCCTGCATAGACCTGAGTTAGGGCTAATGGCATGAACTTATAGTCATAATCTAATTGATTACTAGGGGCTTTAGGGGCTATTCCTGCAAAATGAGCATTTCCAGAGGCAAGGATAAAAGCAGTCTTTACAGGGGTTTCCCTTAGTTTGCTTAATAATTGAGCATCTAATACTTTATCTGCCATTTTGTGTGGCACATAAGACATACCTGATTTAACACGGGAATAGGTATCTGGAAACCAGTGAACTTGTTGAGGATACGAAATGTCACTTAATAGAGATAGAGTCTCTGTACAAGCAGTTCGTGTCTCGGTTAGGTAGATCACCAATCAACCCCTTTAATAGCTTCTTCTATGGTATCAGGAAGAGGCTTAGTTTGATGTTTTTCTAAGAAAGTTTGAAACTCTCTTGGAGTGGTAGGGTGAAGTTCTTTTGAAATTTCTTCTGGAACACCATATATATCGCAGAAATAAATTCCCATCATTAAACCATCCATGCTATCTAAACCAGTTTCCGTTAAAGGAATATCTAAATCAGTAACAGGAACATAATCCTGATAAGCTGGTCTAACTGCTTTAGCTACTGCGTTAAAGAGTTCTAAAAAGTCCATTTTTAAACCTTTATTTTTAAAGAATTGTCTGCGGTATCTCGATAGACATCTCCTGACCGCAAGTTGGTTAAATCTGCTTCTGTTGGAAGTAATGCTATATCAATATTGAGTTTAGCAATATTAATTTGTTGCACTGCATTAATGGCTTTGAAATACAAGTTTAAAATGCTTAATATGGTATTAAAAGTAGGTGCTTTATAGTCTTGCGGAGCTAATGGAAGGTTGGCTGGAAAACGGTTAGTAAATAGGTTCATGAGTTACCTCTTCTGCCATCAGCACGAATATCGATGCGTGGAGCACCTAATTGCCATTGCAATCCTAATTGATTACCTTCAATCTTAAAGACTAACTGTCTTCCCCGAACTCTAATAAAGATTTGACCTGTAAATTCCTCTACAGGGACACTCGTTATACGGGAAACAGTTCCATAGTCTATTCCTCCTACAGAGGCAGGATTTGTATAGCCTGAGCCTGAATTTTGTAAAGGAATTAACGTCATAGTGACTTGTGGAGTGGTAGCAGAAGATCCTCTAAAGGATAAATCGGGAAGGATACGATAAATAAAGCCAAAGTTATGACCATCATCGAGGTCAAATTCTGAAGACATGATATAAGAATCAATAGGTAATACGGTAGAAAGGGTAGCATCATCTACCCCATTTTCATGGTAAACCAAGTTTTGTTCATAGGTAGCAGCAATAGGATAATTTCTTAATCCTGAGTCTAGCCAAGCAGTACGTCCTAGAGTGCCATAGAACCATATTTGTTCAAGGTAGTTGTAAACAACATAGCTATCAACCACTAATGAATTAGCAGAACAGTAATACCACCATACTTCATTAAAACCTTCATTGGTTCCAGCAAAAATTTGATATGGTTGTGTAAGATTAATGTTTCCAAAAACATACTGCCTTAAGTCGCAACTTAAGGTACTGACAGATCCGTTATAGGTATAGAACTTGTCTCTACCCATCCAATACAGAACTCCAGCCGCTACGACACCGCCATTAGGACTAATACTGGAAGTGTTATCTGCCAATAAGGTAGCTCCCCATACTGCTGGAGGTCCTAAATATTGGAAAGAATAAGTAGAAGAATCTGTTAAAACAATAATTTCCTGACGCATTTGAATTCCACAAGAAATCTCTGAACCGTGTGAAAGTCGAAGACTACCAGCTTGATTGGTTGCATCAGGTGTCCACATCGTTAAAGACTCTTGATCTGACCAACGAATCAACATAGGATCCAATTGAACAGATCCATAATCATTACAACCAAAAGCAATAATAAATCTAGATACATCTGAAACAAGAACATTTTGTACTACGATAGGAGTATCAGAAGCATCGGGAAGAGTAGATAAGTCTACGGCTCTGCTGTTTAAACCTGCGGTAGCAGACCAATAATAAATAGGGGCATAACGAGGTGCTGCTATTAAGTCTTGACCAAAGTTAGATTGAGACCAAATACGTAATTCTGCATCACTAGATTCACTATTTCCCCATGTTCCCGATCCCCATGTTCCTGAACTCCAACCAACACGAGGCACTTGAAATTCAGGTCCAGTATTGATTTGATATTGAGCAAAGACAGTTCCGCCACCTGTACCAGATCCTGAAGCAATAACAGCAGATTGAATCGTATAGGTATCAGAAGTAATAACGGTAACTTGATATTCCCCGTTTAAATCTACTCCATTAAAAGTACTTACACCTGAGAAAGTAACAAAGTCATTGGTAATACAACCATTAGCAACATCCGTTACTAAAACTGTTTTAGAGCTAGTTGTTGTAGTAAATGGGTTTGTTAACTCAACGGTGTAATAAAAATAGTTAAAATTGACAGAACCACCGATTCCAGAAGCCCCTGCGGTAGCATTTGTAGTGGTTTCAAAGGTGTAAGAATCATTATCAATTCGGGTAACGGTATGCTGTTTATTGAATTCAGATGCTGGAATGCCATCTAAAGCTGTTAAAACACCTGAAATATTGACTACATCACCATCTTGAGTGTTAGATCCTACGTCATTAACGGTAATAATATTAGATGATGCGGTGGTATCAAATGGATTATTAACAATAGCAATAGCTGTTGTATACCTAATTGGAGTGATGTCATAGTAAGCACCACCCATTTCTAAGTAATATTTAAGGTTGGTACAAACAGATATGATGTTTAAACCGCCTAATGTCACCCAATTCCACAAAGAACGGCAAACACCTAAAAAAAAGCTAGAAGAAATCTTTATCCAACCACCGATTTTTTCAGGAGTCCCTTGACGAAAACGAATCTTATCGCACTCATAATAGCCACCTTCAGTGGTATATCGAGTATTTTCTCGGTTAATTCCGGGCTTAAATATAATTTTTTTTAATGGCATTTAGATCATTCCTAGTGCGGAAACTTTGACTTCAAGAACTCGTCTTTCCCAGCCATGACCAAAATCTTTCCAAGAAGGTAAAGCTTCTAAGAATTTTAATCTATCGTCACAATATTCGGTAATTAAAGTTCTAAGTGAATCATTCTTAAATTGACTTACTGCAGCCATAGTAAGAGTACCGAACCCACCATCAGGGTTAACACCAAAGCAATTTTGGAGTACTTTGACTGCTCTGCCGACCCCAGAATTAACAGCGCAATCAAAAACACAATAATCCAATCCGTTGGGAAGTTCGTCAGCCCGTACAGCATCCCAGTATTTCCTTTTATAAAGTGGTGCTACAAGTTCAGGAGTTAGCTCTCTCATCTGCTTTTCATCTACAGGATGACCTACCCATTCTTCCCAAACTCTAGAAGTGACCCCTAAATTGGTCATTCCTCCATTATCATTTTTTAAATTTGAATAGCCTCCTTCGTGTTCCAATAGGAGAGATAAGCATTTTTCAAAGTTCATTTTGCTGGAGTAGAGTCAAAAAGCATTTGATCTTTGGCTCTAGAACCAGCAGAGCTACCAAAGTAGAATGCAATGATACCGGTCCATGCGGTTCCTAAACTGCCCAGCATGATCATTAAGGGTGTGTTTGAAGTATCTGCTGGCTTAACCATAAGATAAGCCAAAATACCAAAAAACCCGGCAGTAACAAGAATACTAAGCACAGGAGGAATAAGGCTTCCAGTGACTGTTTGCATATCTCTAGCACTTTTTCTATCCTCCACAGCAAGCTGTTCAAAGTTAAGACCTAGAGCTTGAGTTTGTTCTTTAAACTTAATCTCTTCAAGTTTGACTGCTGCTATTTGATCTGCTGACAGTTTGTTTTCGCTAATCATACTCTGCACTTGATCAGGTGCAACTCCAAACAGCTTAGACAGGGCAGTGACAGCAAGACCCGCTAATGGGCCTCCAAGACAGGTCGCTATGGTAGGAGCTATTTGTGTGAGCCAGTTCATCTAAAGCCTGAAATTCTAGGACTAAACGAAAATGTTGCTTGGTAGCTTTCTGTTGGTTGTTGGTGCAATGTGCCACGAATGTTCCATCCAAATACGCAATAAATACATCGACTAAAACCTATTGGCTGAACCCATGTAAATTGAAATAAACCAGCACATTGCACAAAACACCAGCCAGCTACGGCTTGGTCATTGTCTTTAATATCATCATTACCTAAGACTATAGGTTTATTTTCAATAGTATTAATGTAGCGTAATGCAAAACTGTAGGCTGGATTTCTCCACAGCCATTTAACCTGACTCCAGTAAGACGGTGGGTTTAAACGCTCAAATGTAGCGTCTCCATCCAACGAGTTATCTGGAGTCATGAACCAACTTAACCACTTTGGTAGACGTGGTCCTACTGCCTCGTAGCTATGGTTGTCACACCAGCCCATTTGCTGGGTAGCAAAAAACGGGAAAACAGGCGCAAGCAAAACCGCTACTAGGGTAAGTAGTAGCGATACTGGGACTAGGATTACGTACCAAAGATAAATCATTATTGGACTACTTCCGCTTCCGCTTTTTCCACTGGCTCTGTAAGCTTTTCTTTCAGCATTTTGATAAATGCATCTTTACCTACAGCCAATTGGTCTAAATTGAATTGCGCTGAACCAATCTTACGGTCTAAGTCCGCTACATGATTAACAAGCATTTGCTGCTCTTTAGTCATATCTTCAAAGATATATTCAACATCGTCAATGGTAATGGGAGTTGTTTTTTTCTCGCCCATGTCATTCTCCTAAAATTGCCAGCAAGATGGGCTGCTGGCTTGCCCTAAACTTTTAAACTGACCAAGGTAATGGTGGAGTTACTACAGTTGGGTTTACTTGATTCTCAATCTGTGCCGCTACATTAGCTTCTTGAGCATCTTTATCCACACCGCTTGTCCATACCCAACCTAATACTTGGTCTTGAGTAAGGTCTGCATAAGGTGTAAATGGTGCTGATGCGTCTACAGTAACGCCTACAGAACCATAAGAACTTCCGCTATAAGTTCCATCTGTGCCAGAAAGAGTCCAATGAACAGTGAATACTACATCTGTTTCACCATCTACTTCTGGGTATGCGTTCATCTGTACTACTTGCCATGTGTAAGTTATTGTCATGTTATTTTCCTTATTTAGATTCTAATAACGCAAGACGTTTGCGTAGTGATTGAACTTCTGCCCATAAAACAGGTACAAGGGAAGAGGCATCCATCTGCTGATAAACAGGGTTGCCATCTTTATCTACTGCATCTTTTTCACCAGTATGGGCATAATCAGGTGTTTCGTGTGCAATAAACATTGGTCTTTCTTGTGTTGCATCCTTCATCTTACCCATGTAAACAGGTACAGAATCAATAACTTCACCGCTATTTAAAACAGGGCTAATAATATCTTTAGCACGATAATCTGATGTAGTGTTATATACGGTTAAACCAGCAGCACGATTGTAATTAATTGCGCCTCTAGCAGTCCAAGTTGCTTCTGTACCAAAAGTAATAAATTCATTATTGCCTGTAGTAGCTGTATTATGAACATATTGGGCAGCATAAGCAGCACCGCCTGAAGTTGTTGTAACTAATGCGGAAGTTGTACCGCCATTAATATTTGTTCTTGCAACCGCACCTGAATAAGATGATGTAGTTGTATTTACAAATAAATAAGCACTAGCGTCAAGGGTCATTGCTGTACCAACACCCGGCAAATCCCATAACATTCCACCACTAGCTGAGTAAATAGCTGAAGCGTAAACATTTGTATCTCTACGATTTAATACTATAGCACCACCAGAACCTGTCGCAACAATAGAACCCGCAACAGCTAGTTTTCCATAAGTAGCAGGGTTTGTTAATCCTATTCCTACATTACCATTAGAGTCAATTCTCATTTTTTCTGAATAACTTAATGAAGAATATGCTGTTTGTGGTGCTGCATAAGAAAAAGTTAATGCTTGTGGTGCTGAATCATTTGCGTGTTCAATTTTAAAACTATCAGAATTAGAACCATCTGTATGACCAATTAATTCAACATTCCCACCACGATTAGCGGTTGAAGTACCAATATAAGCACCAGCAAAATTTAAATCTGATTGAATATAAACTTTAGTAGGTCCACCAGCAACATTAAATACATTTAATCTTTGTGTTGCACCACCGCCAATACCTACGTTACCAGCAGAGTCAATACGCATTGCTTCATTCCATGTAATAGCTGCTCCTGCTGTTCCAGCAGCAGCATATTTCCAAATATAAGGAGAACCACCTACACCACCTTGTGTGTATTTAGAAGCATAAGAAGCATCAATATATCTTTCTGTATTTACTGCATCAGCGTAACTATTTGTCCAAATAGAAGCAACATAATCATTTGTTTGACCAGCAAAAGTGTTTTGAACTGTTCCTGAACCAATAGAAATGAGTTTATATACAGAAAACCATGTTTTTGGTACAACATTAATACCTACATTACCAGAGCTATCAATACGCATACGCTCTGTGTTAGCTGTAGCAAATATAATAGGCTGACTATCAATGTGATAAACAAGACCTACCCCTGCTGTGCTTACTCCTACTACAAAACCAGCAGTGGCATTACCATTTTGATATTTACAAGCTACTTCTGTTGAACCTGCTTTGTATAAATTCAATAAAGATGTTGGATTGCTTGTACCAATACCTACATTACCACTAGAATCAATGCGCATACGCTCTGTATCGTTAGTAGTAAGTACAAGCGGAACAGAAGTAACAGAACCCATAACAACAGCACCAGTTGTACTGTAAGCAGTAAAAGACCTTGTACCATTAGTGAACAAGGAGAAAGTACCGCCATTTGTGCCATTAACAGTTAGGTTGCCATAATTGGCAGGAGCGTAAGGACTACTAGTACCAATACCTACATTACCAGCGTTGTCTATACGCATACGCTCTGTAAAAGTAACTGCGTTTCCAGCAGTACCACTTGGTGCTGTTAAAAACTTAAATCCACCACTTGAAAATTGAATTATTGATGAATAATCAGTAGCTAAATATTTATAAGAATCATTGGTTACTGTAAATCCAGCGTTGTAGCCTACAGTTCCATAATCATTTCCTGAACCACCTAAAGTTACCCCAGCAATAATTCCTGAATAAGAAGCTACGCCAAAAGAATGTGCGCCAGCATTTGAGGTTGGAACATAACCAACACCAATAGCTGTAGTAGAGTTAATACGCATAGCTTCTGCTGTTCCAGTATTAACTAAAAATTTAATGCTATTTAATGAATTTAAAAATGCAAAATTATTATCTGCACTATCAACACCAATATTTATACCGCCAGTACCATTTGATATAGAAATATAAGGTGTAGCAGCAGCTTTGGATACAGTTAGAACTGTTCCATCATAAGTAAATGTTCCTGCGTCAGTTAAGAGTCCGCCAGTAGTAGCGTAAGTGACACGACCAGAGGTTAAGCCTGAGTCAGTAATGGAGGTAGATGTAACTACACCGCTAATTGGACCAGCAAAACCTGTGGAGGTTAAGGTTGTTCCGTTAAATGTTAAGTTAGCTGAGTCTTGTAAAAGACCTGCTGTTCCCGCATAGGTGACACGACCTGAAGTTAAACCTGAGTCTGTAATAGAGCCAGCAGTAATGGAGGTAATCGTTAAAGTGCCTACAGTGGCTACTGGAAGATAGTCAAAAGCTTGAATAACGTTAGTGCCATCAGCATAGACAGTACAAGTTTTACCATTCGGTATGGTAATGCCTGTTCCCGCTGTGGTCTTAACAACGATGTTAAAACCGCCTGTAGTGTTGTTCTGAACTACATAGTTCTTATTGATTGTCGGAACAATTAAGTTACGGGAAGCAGTGTTTGTGCCTGTGCAGTTTAGATAAACATTACGGAAAGACTGGCTAGAAACGCTGTTTGTGGCTGTTAAAGTAACATCCGCATCGGTAAATGGTACGGTTACACGACCAACAATGGACTGCTCAAATACGTTTGAGAAGTTATCGTCTGTTGTTACACCCCAAGTACCAGCCTGTTCCCCAGTGCCGATTAACTCAATTTTTAGATTTGTGGAGTACGTTGACATTGTTTATTCCTATACCGTTGTTATATCTGTCCAATTTGCATCTGCTGTGTCATCAACATCGGTCCATCCACTAGACTGATCATCATTAATTTGACCCCAGTTAGCATTTTGATCATCGTCAATCACACTCCAATAATAATACCCAAGTTGACCAAGTATTCCGTCCGCTTTTACACCTACCAAAGTGACCGTCTTCGTTACGCCAACTGTTCCTAAATTCCCTGTTGCTACAACTCCAGTAATCGGTGTCGATTTACCCGGAGATATATTCCCTACATTACCCTTTGCCAGCACTGTAGTCAATGTTGGAGATACAACTGGAGCTACTATTCCTGTAGATCCAATAGCTTGTATTCCAGAAATAGCTAATGTGTTATTGGCAACTAATGTACCTAATACGCCTGTACCTACAACGCCAGAAAGCGTAGCGGTTTTTTCTGTTGAAACAGAACCTGTTAAACCAGAGCCTAAAACACTTGTTATGGCTACTGAAATATTGGGTATTTCTGTTCCATCGTATCCGTAAGCCACTACACCAGTAAGAGCTACGGTTTTATCAATTGCTACTGTGCCTGTTAAGCCCGATGCGCTAACACCAGTTAACGCTTGATCATGGCTTACACCGACTGTTCCTACAAAACCTTGTGCTACATCACCAGTTTCTGTTTCTGAGCTATTAGCTACTACTGTACCTACTAGTCCACTTGCTACTACGCCAGATAAAGTGGCGGTCTTACCTACTGCAACTGTACCTACTAATCCCGAAGCTACTACTCCGCTTAAAGCAACGGATAAGTTTGGTGCGACAGTACCAACGTAGCCTGTAGCAAAAGTACCAGTATCCGCTGGATTCTCATTCGCTACTACAACACCTACGTTACCTACCGCCACAACACCCGTTAGGGCAACAGTGACATTGGGTGTTTCTGTACCTACCAGTCCACTTGCATTAACACCAGTTAACCCAAGTGTGCCACCCCAACCATTGCTGCCCCAAGCGCCATCACCCCAGCCAAGGGACATAAATTACTCGCTTAGGTTGTTGCCAGACGCACTAAAGCAGTCGTGGTAGTGTTGGAAGGCATTGTCAGAGTAAAGTTACCTGCTGTAATGGTTTGTGAACCAAATGTGAATACCGCTACAGCCTTGTTAGATTGGCTAGAGTTGTACATCAACATTGTGTCAAAAGCAGTAGCTAACGTTACGCTTGTATATACAATAGCTGCTGAAGGAGTCCAGTAACCTACACCAGCCGTAGAAGAGGCATTGGTAGACGCTGGGTTAGTAGCATTCGTTACCGCTACGCCACCAGCCGTATAACCAGAACCAGATACCTCTCCAGTTGCTGAATAAGCTGTAGTAGAAGCATTCAAAGTAGCTGTAGTTAAATACAGGGCAGCTTTAAATGTATCTGCTACACCAGCAGAGCGAGCAGGGTTTAATGTAGAGAAATTGTGTACCGCATCTAGGGCTTCGCCTAAGAACGATGTACACATTGATTGAGTATTTGCCATTTTATTATCCTAAAGAAGCGGTTTCTGCGCCAGAAAAAGGTGATGTTTTAAGAGTTACATGGGCAGAGCGATGAACAAGTTCACCATCCAACCAGTATTCTGTCCAAGTTGTGCATTCGATGTCATTGTCAACAGATCCTTCTCTCTTTTCTAGCAAAGAATCGTCCATATCGCCTTTGGTAGTAGTTACTAATGCCATGTAAGCTCCTTAAACACGAATTAATGCACTATTTGCTGAATCAGCAGGTAATGTCACAGTAAATGAACCTATACAAGTCTTATCTGATCCAAAATTAAGAACAGCAACAGACTTGTTTCCCTTCGTCTGATTGTAGATTAAAGCACCTCTACAAGTAAAGGAAGCAGGAGACCATAATAAATTATCAAAACTAATATAGACTGTGCTTCCAGACGTATTAATAGTAACATTTTGGCAAAGTTTTCCACCTTCCAAATACCCCGTTCCTACGACTTCGTTTACAACAGAATACACAGTAGTATCTGCTCCAATACTGGCATTTCCTGTGTATAAAGCCATAAACAATACATCTGTAGACAAGTCTTGAAGGGCTTGTAAAATGTCCTGTTTAAACGAGGTAGTAATGGTTTGTTCTATCATGAGACTTTGTATTTAGGCATTCCATCACGATAAGAATCACCCTTCTCTTTGGCATCACCCAATTGTTTCAGAAGAGCCATTGATTCAACATATCGTCCTTGGTAAATAGCAACCATATCTGCCTCACCCTTCATATAGGTAATAGCTTCCATCAGAGTGCCGTTTAATAAAGCGGTATCAAAGTTATCTCCAAGCCAAGTAGTTCCAGCAGTAACAATGGATTCAGGATAGAAGAAATAATGCAATTCCATCCGATAAACCGCATCTGGAGTTGGTCCAAGAATGAACGATAAGTCAGTTGGAATTGTTGTTTGCGGACCAAATAACCCATAATACTGGGGTAAACCCGTATCATTTGTTGCTGGAAACGCTTCACGAATGAAGTTCACATCTTTGTTTAGCAGATAAGTATAGGTTTCATTATCAGTTCCATAGTTTTCTATCACTGCTAAAGAAAAGGTAGCAAGATAATCAGAAGGAGCAGATAAATACTTATTGGCTGGAACGGTTACACCAGTTACATTTTTACGCAACGCAGGAAGCTGAACAGAGTTATAAATCTTCTGTTCTGCTTGCTCAATGAAGCGATTCATATCAACAGTAGGGAATGTATTCTCCGAATAATCCTCTACAGCAGTAACTAGTTCAGCATAATTCATGCCATTGGGCCCCTGCTCTTAATTCCTTTAGTAGCAGCACCATAGCCACGCATGGTAATGCCTTCAGTTTTAGCACCACGAGTGTTGTTACCAATACTGACCCTACGGGATGGCATACCA
>Ga0114951_10004742_pt1 | contig 12973 bp, 10 predicted proteins | sample AM7aDNAmetaG_FD_88677 | JGI IMG/M metagenome (GOLD analysis project Ga0114951, IMG submission 88677) | Freshwater microbial communities from Finland to study Microbial Dark Matter (Phase II) - AM7a DNA metaG | ecosystem: Environmental > Aquatic > Freshwater > Lake | place: Finland: Lake Alinen... | reverse complement strand
TAGGGCAATTGTTTCTGCGTCGCTTAGTTCAGGGCTTTCCGGTATTCCCTTCATGGCGCATGACCTTGGCGGCTATATACCCAAACGCGAAGGTATAGAAGATGACGAGACTGAGGTGTTTATCAGAGGCATTGAGCTGGCGGTGTTTTCCCCGGTTGTTCAGATTCACGGGACAGTTCCATGGCCGTACGAATTTCCTGAAGAAGTCAGGACTATTTACAGGTTCTATATGGAATTGCGCTACGCCATGCTTCCATATATAAATGAGGAGGCCAGAAAGTGCGTAAAGAACGGGCTTCCTTTAATGCGCCACCTTTACCTTGATTTCCCGCAGGATAAGAGGGTAAGAACGATTGAAGACCAGTATATGTTCGGGGAAGACCTGCTCGTGGCTCCTGTGCTCGGCCCCGTGGATAAGCGAAGTATATATCTTCCGGAAGGCGAGTGGGTGGATATCTGGACGGGCGGCACGTTTACCGGCCCGGTGGAATTTCGCGAGTTTGAGGCCAGGAAAGACAGGATACCGGTTTTCGTAAGACGCGCTTCGGCAAATAACTCCTCTCTCAAAAAGATTATCTTAAAAACTCTGGTCAATATTAATTATTCCGGGCTCAAAGCCGGCGGCTGATCCCTTCTTGAAGTACTTTTCGGAAATTCCGCAGTAGTTTACCGGCCCGGAATATAGTAAAATAAAACAACGCGGCCGCAAGGCCAAGACGATTTTGCTCGGTGTGATTGCGCGGATTAGAGAGTTATTTATTTTGGTAATCTGTTTTACTAATCCGTGTAATCCATAGTCAACGGGGTATTGTCCGGGATAAAAGAAAAAACAATGAAAAAGACAGCGGCAGTCATAGGCACCGGGCTTATCGGGGGCTCCATAGGCAAAGCGCTTCTTGCCGGGCAAAGCTATTCCAAAGTTATCGGCATTGGCAGAAACCGCGCGAAACTCCGCCTTGCCCTCAAGGAAAAAGCGGTTTCCTCCTGGTCTACAGATTATTCGGCGCTTAAAGAGGCCGATCTGGTGATTATCTGCACTCCGGTCGTCCATATTGAAAAAATTTTCGCAAAGATAGGCCCGAACCTGAAACCCGGCTGCATAGTCACGGACGCCGGCAGCACAAAGGAAAGGATAGTGAAAAGTTCGGTAAAACTGCCGAAGGGAGTTTTCTTTGTCGGTTCTCATCCTATTGCGGGTTCTCACAAACGCGGCGTGGGCAACGCCGACGGCAGGATGTTTTTAGGAACGCTTTGCATAGTTACTCCGCCGAAAGGCGCACAAACCAAAACCGTGAATTCGGTTGCGGCGCTCTGGAACAGCCTCGGCTGCAGGGTTATGCTTATGTCGCCCATTGAGCATGACCGGACGCTGGCTCTGACCAGCCACGTGCCGCATTTTACAGCCTCGGCTTTAGCTCTGGCAGTGCTAAACGGCGATAAAAAAAGGGAGAAAGTATTGGGCAAAGGGTTTCTGGATACTACCCGCATTGCCGCGGGAAGCCCGGAACTCTGGTGCGAAATAGCCGCTTCCAACAGGAAGAATATCGTTCTCGGAATAGAGAAAGTAATCTCTTTCCTGAAAAAAATAAAAAAGAACGCGGGAAGCAGGAAACTCCTGCCCCTTCTGGCAAAAGCGAGCAGGCTGAGAGGAAAACTTAAATGAAATATTCTGCGGCAAAAATAAAGAGAGTTTTTGTGGTGAAAATAGAAAATGGCGACGATGTGCTGGAAGCGCTCTATTCAATGGCAAGGAAAGAGAAAATAAAGTCCGGAATTCTTTACCTTATCGGCGCGATTGATAAATGCGATGTTGTGACCGGGCCAAAAAAAACGGTGCTGCCTCCTGATCCCTGGTTTTTACCGGTAAAAGGAGCGCATGAAGTTGTAGGCATAGGAACGCTTTTTTCGGAAAAAGGAAACCCAAAAATACACCTGCATATGAGTCTTGGACGGGGAAAGAAGGCGATGGTCGGCTGCCTCAGAAAGAAGAGCAAGACTTATATTGTCCTGGAAGGCATCCTCATGGAGCTCGAATCCGGGGCAGTAAGAGAACTTGATAAGAAATCCGGAATGACGCTGCTTAAACTGTAAACGCGCCGATTACATTGGGGTTAAAAGATAATGAAGAATTCCAACACTGTCAGCGGTTCATTTGGTCTTTCCGGCAGCATAAAAATACCCGGGGATAAATCTATTTCCCACAGAGCTGTTATGTTTGGTTCAATAGCCGGCGGAGTGACCCGCGTTTCAAACTTTCTTGAATCCGGCGACTGTCTTTCTACTATCAGCTGTTTTAAGGCTATGGGAGTTGCCATAGAAAGGAAAGGGAGCAATGTTAAAATTAAAGGCGCCGGGTTCTTTGGCCTGAAAGCTCCCCGCAGGGTGCTTGACGCGGGAAATTCCGGAACCACTGCGCGTTTGATGCTTGGAATTCTTGCCGGGCAGGCTTTTTCTTCGAAAATAACCGGGGACGCGTCGCTTCGCGGCCGCCCTATGAAGCGCGTGACCGGGCCTCTTCGGCAGATGGGCGCAAAAATTACGGGAAGGGACGGAGGGAATTTTGCCCCGCTTACGGTAACTGGCGGAAAGCTCAGTCCCATCAATTACCGGTCAAAAGTGGCGAGCGCGCAGGTAAAATCCTGCCTGCTCCTTGCAGGGCTTTTCGCGAAAGGAAAAACAACGGTTTCCGAGCCGCAAAAGTCAAGGGATCACACCGAGCGGATGCTTGTTAAGTTCGGGGTCAAACTTTCGGTCAAGGGCAACAAGGTGTCGCTGAGGGGCGGGCAGCGCCTTAAAGGTACAAGCATAGAGGTCCCGGGCGATATTTCCTCGGCCGCCTTTTTCCTGGTCGCCGGAAGTATTGTGCCGGGTTCGAAACTTACCCTGCAAAATGTCGGGACAAATCCGACCAGGACAGGAGTGCTGGAAGTGCTCAAGCGGATGGGGGCCAAAATCAGGCTTACAAATCTGCGCGGCGGAAAAGCGGAACCTTCGGCGGATATTACGGTTGAATACGCGCCGCTAAAAGGCGTGACCGTAGGCGGCAGTATTATCCCGCGGTTGATAGATGAGATACCGGCGCTTGCGGCAGCGGCCTCGGCGGCGAAAGGAAAAACAATCTTTCGCAATATAGGCGAACTTCGCGTTAAGGAAAGCGACCGCATTAAAACGGTCTGCTCGGAATTGGCGAAATTCGGAGTTAAAACAAAAGAGCTTCCGGACGGCATGATAATTTACGGCGGAGCAGGCCTCAAGGCCGCGAGGACCGAGAGTTACGGAGACCACAGAATAGCGATGATGGCCGCGGTGCTTGGCCAGGCAGTTTCCGGCAAAACAATAATTTCTGATACGGCCTGCATAGGAACTTCTTTTCCGGGTTTCTTTGGCCTGCTGAGAAGCCTGCAGAAGAAAGGATAAGGGAGATAGGATGAAGAAAATTGCGCTGTTGCTGTTTTTGCTGTCCGCTGCTTTTTGTGCGGGAGCCTTTAACATAAAGGCGTCTGCTTCCGTTGTTCCTGCGGGCGAAGCTGTTGAACTGACTGTTGAGGGGAATGAGGGCCTAAAGTTTACCTGGGATGACGGCGGCGCCGGAGGCATTTTTGACGGCGACTCTTCTAAGGTAAAATGGACTGCGCCCGCGCTTCCACCGGCAAAGAATCCAGCGACAATAACCGCGACCTGCAAAGACGCGGCCGGCGCCGTTTCGGGAGGGGGTTCCAGGCAGGTGCAAGTACTCGGCGGCAGCTTTTCCTCGGATATTATACTGAACTACTGCGATGGCCCCGGCCCGGCTAAATATTTTAAAGCAGCCGCGAACCAGCCCGAGGGAACCCGCTATACGTGGGTTATGTCAAAAGGAGACGACCTTGCGTTTCACCCGGAAGACCTGAACAAACCGGAGGTAAGGGTAAAGGCAAGGAGAAGCAGCCGCGCCGAGAATACGAATGAAGCCGTCCTGTTTTACAGCCTGACGTCAGGAACGGAGACAAAGACGGTATCCTCGGTCAAAAAGATAACTGTCCTGCAGCCGTTCTCGCTCAAGGAAATAAAGCGCGACCTCAAACAGGAATTCGGGCCGGATGTTTATGGCTATTCGCTCGCAATTATTTACCAGGTAATGGACCAGTTCAATAAACCGCTTCCGGCGGAAGGCATACATATTGAAGAAGGGCTCAAGATGGTTAAGAATCCGATGAGAGTCCCTCCTGAAGATTTTTCTTTCAAGATGGATGGTTTTAACACTGATTACGACGGACGGTTCGTCTTCGGCATGAAGGTCTCAAAATCTGCTCCAATACCGGACAGTTTTCAGGTCAGCCTGGTCCAGGACTTCCGCATAAGGACCGGCAGCAAGGATGTGCCCGGAAGCATAGTTAGAAGGAACGAGCTTAGTTACGGAAAGGAAACCGGCAACATAAGGGAAATAAGGGAAAAAGGCGACATTCCCGGTGTAAAGTAATATTGAAAAAGAAATCAATTATGTGCTCGAAATGTTTACGTTAAGGACGTCAGTAACGTTAAAGACGTTACAAACGTGTTATTCCAGGAGCCTCAAATTATGCTGGTACCGTTGCTGGATCTGAAAGCTCAGTACAATGAAATAAAGGCGGAACTTGACCGGGCCGTGGTCAAGGTATTATCCGAAGGGCATTACATAAACGGTCCTGAAGTAAAAAAGTTTGAGGAAGAGATTGCGGGATACCTGGGCGTGAAACACGCTATTGCCCTTAATTCCGGAACTGACGCGCTTTACCTGTCCCTTCGTGCCTGCGGGGTTAAAGCCGGGGACGAAGTAATTGTTCCCGCGTTTACATTTTTTGCCACGGCCGAGACGGTTTCGATGTGCGGCGCAAAGCCGGTATTCTGCGATATTCTGCCGGGCACCTATAATTTGGATCCCGCAATGTTTGAACAATTGGTGACGGAGCGGACAAAGGCGGTCATCCCTGTCCATCTCTACGGCCAGCCGGCGGACATGGACCGTATAATGAAAATTGCAAAACAGAAAGGACTTAAGGTCATTGAGGATAACGCGCAGGCGCTTGGCGCGGAGTACAGGGGAAAAAAGACAGGTTCTCTGGGAGACGCAGGCTGTATAAGTTTTTACCCGACTAAGAATCTCGGCGCTGCCGGGGATGGCGGCATGGTGGTAACCGACAGCGACGAATTTGCCGCAGAGATAGCCATGCTGCGCGATCACGGTTCTGTTAAAAAATACGTTCACACCGGCATCGGCGTCTGCAGCAGGCTTGACGAAGTACAGGCGGCGATCCTTAGGGTAAAACTAAAGTATCTTGAGACCTGGAATTTGAAGCGCCGGAAAAACGCGAAGCTTCTTGATTCAATGCTGAAGGGAGTCGGCCTGCCTTTCAGGGAAGAACATGTCTCGCATGTATACCACCAGTACACTATTCGGCACGCTAATCGGGAAAAGCTCGCAGGGTTCCTGAAGGACAACGACATTTTGACGGGCGTGCATTATCCCGTGCCGCTTCACAGGCAGGAGGTGTATTTGAAGGCCGGTTACAAGGATATCCTGCCGGAAGCCGAGAAGGCCTGCAGGGAAGTCCTCTGTCTTCCCATTCACCCTGAGCTTTCCTCCGAACAGCTTAATCACATGATTACTACAATCAACAATTACAGGGGGTGACAATGAAAATTATGTATGTCTTCGGCACCAGGCCGGAAACCGTAAAGATGGCTCCTCTGATCAAGAAGACAAAGCATCCGATTGTATGCGTAACCGGACAGCACCGGGAAATGCTTCACCAGACTCTTAAGCTTTTTAAAGTCAAACCCTCCTACGATTTAAAGGTTATGAAGAAAGGGCAGACGCTCGGGTTCCTTACAGCCTCGCTTATAGCGAAACTCGAGCCGGTCATGAAAAAAGAAAAACCGGATGTTGTTGTGGTCCAGGGAGATACCACCAGTTCTTTTGCCGGGGCGCTCTCGGCGTTTTACCTGAAGATTCCCGTGGCGCATGTGGAAGCCGGGCTTCGGACCAATGACAAGTATCAGCCTTTCCCCGAGGAGATATACAGAAGGCTTATTACCCAGACAGCCGACCTCTTTTTCCCGCCCACGAAAGAATCGGCAAAAATACTGCTGGATCAGGGAATAGAAAGAAAGCGTGTGGTGGTGACCGGGAATACCGGGATAGACGCGCTTATGATGCGCCTGAAAGAGATTAAGAAAGACAGCAGAAAATACTGGGAATACTACGGGCAAAATTTCGGAATTGTTCCCCACCCGAGAATGATACTGGTTACCGGGCACCGCAGGGAGAATTTCGGCGCGGGAATGATGGATATCTGTCTGGCTCTTAAGGCTGTCGCAGAGAAGGAAGATGTCTTGATAGTTTACCCCGTCCATTTAAATCCGAATGTCCAGCAGCCCGTTAAAGAGATCCTCGGGGACATCAGCAATGTAAAACTGATCCCTCCGCAGGATTACAACAATTTTCTGCATCTTATGTATAACGCCTTTTTTATTATTACGGATTCAGGGGGCGTGCAGGAAGAGGCCCCGTCTCTGGGAAAACCCCTGCTCGTGATGCGCAATGTTACCGAGAGGCCGGAGGGAGTTGCCGCCGGCAACGCCGTTCTGGTCGGGACTGACAGGAAAAAAATAACCGGCTGGTGTAAAAAGCTTCTTCACGACAAACAGGCGTACCGTGAAATGAGCCACGCGGGAAATCCTTACGGCGACGGCAAAGCTGCCGGCAGGATACTCAAGGCGATAAACGGGTTTTTCAGATAACTCATGAAGAAGAGCCTGTTGGAAATATGGCAGTTCAGGGAGCTTCTCGGCGGGCTTGTTAAAAAAGACATCAAACTGCGGTACAAGCAAACCCTGATTGGAATTGCCTGGGCGGTTTTCTCTCCGATTACCCTTACCCTGATATTTTCTTCTGTCTTTAGCGGTTTTACAGCGGGAAAAACAGGCGCAATTCCCCGCTACCCTCTTTTTGTCTACAGCGGGCTGGCGGTTTGGTTTCTCTTTTCCGGAAGTCTTTCCTCCGCGGTTTCCGTGCTGGTAAATAATTCAAGCCTGGTAACCAAGGTCTATTTTCCGAGGGAGGTTTTCCCGCTCTCGGCAGTTTTTTCAAAACTCCTCGATTTTTCTCTGGCGCTTGCCGTGCTCTTGATTATGCTGCCATTTTTTAAGGTTCCGCTTTCGGCAGGGCTTCTCTGGATACCCGTTATAGTCCTGGTGCAGCTTGCCTTCACCGCGGGACTGGCCCTGCTCCTTTCAATGGGGAATCTGTTCTTCAGAGATGTTAAATATATTTTTGATTCAGTAATTACTATCTGGATGTTCGCAACCTCCGTGATTTACCCCATAAAAAGTGTAAGCCCATTGAAAAACAACCTTCTGGCGCTTAACCCGATGATCCCGATAATAGACGCATTTAGGGGCGCGGTCTTTGAAGGCAGGCTTTCCAACCCTATCCCATTTATGCTGGCCTCGGGCATAGCGTTTATTACGCTATTCGCGGGCTTGGCTCTTTTCCACAAGATGGAATATCTCTTCGCGGAAAGGATATAATGCAAAACGCCATTGAATTCATAGGCGTTTCAAAGCGGCTCATTAAAGGCGAGAGGGCTACAAGCCTGCGCGATCTTTTGTCGGAAAGTATCGGCCGGTTATTCGGAAAATCGCGCAAAGAAAACCCGGATGCTTTCTGGGCGCTCAAAGGCCTGAATCTTCAGGTTCAAGCCGGCGAGTCAATCGGTTTTATCGGCGAGAACGGCGCTGGCAAAACCACCATGCTTAAACTTATCGCCGGCATAATGAAGCCGAATGAAGGCGAATTAAAAGTGTCAGGCAGGGTAGCCTCTCTGATTGAGCTTGGGGCGGGGTTTCATCCCGATTTGACCGGAAGGGAAAATATTTATCTCTGCGGCTCCATTATGGGAATGAAAATGACTGCGATAAAAGAAGCGTTCTCCTCCATCGTTTCTTTTGCAGGCATAGAGGAGTTTCTTGACACGCCGGTGAAACGCTACTCTATGGGCATGTTCGTCCGGTTGGGTTTTTCCATAGCCATGCATCTTGACACGGATATCATGCTGATAGACGAAGTTCTGGCTGTGGGGGATTTGAATTTTCAGGCAAAATGCAGGGACGCCCTGGACCGGTTCAAGGAAAGCGGCAAGACGATAGTCTTTGTTTCTCACGATCTCGGAAGCGTGCTCAGTCTTTGCTCGAAAGTTGTCTGGCTCAGCAAAGGAAAGATAATCGAGGCGGGCGACCCTCAGAAAGTCGTAAACGCATATATTTCCCATTCCGAAGGAACAAGCGAAAGCTCTCTGAAGCTCAGGCGCGACGGCGCATGGGCCGCTGGCTATGACCCGGCAAATGTTGTGAGGGAGCCGCGCGGACTCGCGGTCTCTCCTGAGGGGGAAGTTTATGCGGCGTCAATGCAGGGCCACTGTGTCGCGGTATTTTCGCCGTCCGGCAAGTTGATAAAAGCTATCGGCACTGCCGGAATCGGCGAAGGAAAACTCTATTCTCCGGCCGGCGTCGCTGTGAACGGCAATGTGGTCTTTGTCTCTGATGTTTCCGGCGCCTGCGTTCAGAAATTCACGCGTGAAGGCGTGTTTACCGGCGCATTCCGCGGGAGCTTCGGTGAACCTTTCGGCCTTTGCGTTTCCGGAAAAGACAGTCTTATAGTTACAGACCGCAGACTCTTCAAGGTTTTTGAACTTTCCCGGGAAGGCCGGATGGTAAATGTTTTCGGCGGGAAAGGTTCCGGCGACGGCGAGTTTGACTTTCCCGTAGCCGCAGCGATAGACGGCAAGGGCTTTCTATATATAAGCGACCTGAATAATCACAGAGTGCAGGTCTTTGACCCGGAAAGGAAGTTCATCGTGTCTTTTGGAAGCTTTGGTTCCGGCGACGAGGAATTCAACGGTCCGCACGATCTTGCCATCAGGGGAAACACGCTTTTTGTGGCTGATCACCTGAATTCACGCGTGAAAAGATATGATATCTCAGCTGTTCCCGGCAAACCGGAATTGACAGGTGTTTTCGGGCTTGAACGCTCAATGCTTCCCTGCGGGATAGCTTTTGGCCCGGGAAGCGAGCTGTATCTCACTTTTGGCGGCACAGAACTTATCGGCAAGTACCTCGCGGGATAACAGGCATGAGCCTTTTGATTCCGCAGGTTTGCATTTAATCGGATTCTTCCTGCAACTATGAAGACGAGCTTTATCCGGAGGAAAGAATAACAATGAAGGCAGCACTTGTTGACGCGAGCATAAGTTCCTGCGGGTTTAAAAGTTACAACACCGGAGAATTAATGGAGTCCAGCTGGATACACCACGGGCTCTGCTCCATCAGCGCGTATGCTAAGCGGGCGGGCCATTCGGTCTCCCTGATTGACCTTCGCACGCTCGCTGGATATGACGAGTTTAAGTCGGAAATAGAAAGAAGCCGGCCGGCCGCGGTAGGGCTCAGCATGATGAGCGTTGATTTTGACGCGGTCACAAAATGCGCGGCGCTTATCAAACAGGTTGACAGCTCTATCCGGGTGATAGTAGGCGGGCCGCATCCTTCCATAATGCCGGAAGAAGTAAGCGCGAACCTGCAGTTTGATCATATCGTTCTCGGGGAAGGCGAAATAACCTTTACGGACATACTGAATTCGCTTGAAGCCGGAAGAAAAATAGAAAGGGTAATCCGGGGAACGCCCGCGGACCTTGACAAGCTCCCCTTTGCGGACCGCGAGCTCTACGGCGGGCACGAAGCCCCGATACTTCCGGAACTTCCGGTGCCCTTTATGACCGTAATCGCCGCCCGCGGATGCATCTATAATTGCAGTTTTTGCCAGCCGGCCGAGAAGATAATATTCGGCAAAGGTTTGAGGAGAAGAAGCGTTCCCAGCCTGCTGTCCGAGCTTGAAACTTTGCGCGACAAGTACGGGCTTCAAAGTCTTATGATTCACGATGATTGTTTTACCGAGGATGTTGAATATGTGAAGGAGTTCTGCCGGGGTTACGCCGCCCGCGGTTTTAAGATGCCGTTTGTCTGCCAGTCGCGCGCTGATATCATTTGCCGCGACGAAGAAACAATTAAGATGATGCGTGACGCTGGCCTTCATATGTTGATAATCGGGTTTGAGAGCGGCAACCAGCGCATTCTGAACTTCCTGCGCAAGGGCACCAGGGTAAAGCACAATATAAAGGCCGCTGAAATATGCAGGAAATACGGCGTTAAAGTCTGGGCGAATTATATGCTTGGTGTTCCGGGGGAAAAGAAGCGCGAAACCCGGGATACCGTGAGAATGATTAAGAAAATAAAGCCTGACCATTACAGTCCGGCATTTTTCACGCCGCATCCCGGAAGCGACCTGTTTACTTACTGCGAGAATAACGGGCTCTCGCTTATTAAATCCCATGAAGAGTACAGGCGCGCGCCTCTCGGGCAAAAGATCAAAGGAATTGATTACGAATTCCTCAGGCAGGCGCTTGCTGATTCAATGGATCCGGTGACGCGCAGCGCTTTTAGAATGTTTAAAGATTTTACGGTCTACGGCACGGCGGCATCGCTTAAGAAGACCGCGCCCGGCAGGCAACTTGTTGAACTTGTGAAAAAGGCGGTTGGGCGTGGCAAATAGGCCTGAGATTTCCATAATAGTTCTCACAAAGAATGCGGAAGGAAATATCCATAGAACGCTTTCTCTTATTCTTAACCAGAAGATATCCAGGAACTATGAAGTCATAGCAATTGATTCGGGTTCAGCGGACAGGACAGTCGAGATAATAAAAGTTTTCAAATCTGTGAGGTTGATTCAAAGAAGCCCGGAAACCTTCAGTCACGGCGGCACCAGGAATTTCGGGGGGGAAATGGCGCGCGCCTCGAAATACCTGGTCTTTTTTAACGGCGACGCGATACCTAAAGATAGAAATTGGCTCGCGCCGCTCATAGTTGATCTTGAGAGCAATAAGGCCGCCGCCGGAGTATTCAGCAGGCATATAGCAAAGGAAGGCTGCCATCTTTATATGGCCTTGGAACTCTCCGGCGGAATGCTCCCCGTGAAAAGCATCGCTTCCTTGAAGTTTCTCCTCCCGCAAGAGAGACAGGCACAGATGCGCAGATTGATGCGCTTCTCTACCGTAAGCTGCGCTGTCAGGAAAAGCCTCTGGAATCGCAACAGATTTCGGGAGGATATAAATATGGCAGAGGACCAGGGATGGTCAAAGAGTATGTTGGAGCTTGGGTGCTCGATAATTTACGAGCCGGCTTCAGTCATTTATCACTCGCACAACTACGGCGTCACTGAGTTTTTCAGGTATAATTATAACAGCGAAAAATCATTCAATGAAATACTCGGGAGAAAGAAAAGCGTGCCCTATTTGTTCTTAAGGTTGGCCGCGCAGTTGTTCTATTCGGCAACTGAATCCATTGCGATGATAAGGATGCCCGCGGCAAAGGGACTTTCTGTTTTTGCACTGAGCAAAGAAGTTATAATAGGGCTGGGTTCAAGATACGCCGCTATACTCGGCGAAATTGCCGCCAATATTTAGATTCATTGTTTGAAGAATATCTTGCGCAAAATAGCCGCAAGGCCTGAATAAAGGAATCCGGCTATTTTTAGATAGTATTTAAGGGTTTCAATGTTATTTAGCAAGATGTTTTCTCCAAGCCAAAGCTTCTGTAATGTTAGACCGCAAGGAAAGGAAATGGTTGCATTAATTTATTTCGTTATGCCGGTGAATACCCCGCCATTCATGGCGGCGAGGTCTCGCCTTCGGCGGAAATTCGGCATGAATTATATCTTAACCAACCGAAACAAAAACTCCGGCCTTTAGGCCGCTGTATTTTATTCTAAAAGCACTTGGCATTTCGGAAGGAATAGCGTCCTTTTAAAATCATGTTACAAAGGAGAGAAAATGAAGAAGCTGCTGCAGAATTTCGATATGCTCTCAATGGAAGAGATAAAAATGATTGAGAGCACGGCCTTCAGGATACTTGACGAGGTCGGGGTTAAGGTGGACAACGCCAGGGTAATAGAAGTCCTTGAGTCGTCCGGGGCAAGGGCGGATGCCAAGGCCGGAAAGGTCTTCTTTGACAGGAAATATATGGAGAAGTTTCTCGCGGAAGCCGAGGGCGTAGACCAAACTATTGACCAGAATGTGAGGGCGTCGGGGGGAATAGGCGGTTACGGGCTTAATTATTTTGACCCGGAGAGCGGGACCGTCAAAAAGAACACGCTTAAATCCGCCGAAAATATTATCAAGCTTGCCGACTATCTTCCGAATATCAGCACCATAGGGCTCGGCGCCGTTCCCGGGGATATCCCCGCGGTCCTCATCCCCTTATACGGCAGGTATCTGCTCTGGCGCCACTCCGAAAATAAATGGGCGGGCGACGGGCTTATCTGGGACATAAAACTCTGCCCGTATATTGTTGAAATGTCCGAAATAATGAAGCAGGACACGGTGCGCACAAAGAAACCCTTTCTGCAAAAGTATCTTAACGCCTCAATTTTCCTGATTTCGCCGCTTCACTTTGCCAGGGAAGAGGCGGAGCAGTTTGTCTGGTTCTGGGAACGCGGCCATTATATTCACCTGGATATTATGACCACGATGGGCGCGAACGCGCCGGTAACTATCGCGGGAGCTCTCGCAAAGCATCTTGCGGAAGGTTTTTTTGCCTGCATACTTGACAGGGTCTTTTACGGCAGGAAACAGCTCTGGCTTACGCTTTACGGCGCGCCCATAGATATGAGGAACGGCTCGCAGCCCTATGGCCGCCCGGAAACACAGCTTATGGGCATAGCAGGCGCTCAGATACTAAGATATTACAAGTCTGCTGCGGGGGCCGGGCCCTCGGCAAATACCACTGCCAAAGCGGATGATATTGAGTGCGGGCTAAATCTCGCGAGCGGCGCGATGCTGGGCCTGCTCTCTTCCGGCGGCCCGTCAATGGACATGGACCTGCTTTCTGTCGACGAGATTATCTCGCC
>Ga0114951_10004741_pt1 | contig 12979 bp, 8 predicted proteins | sample AM7aDNAmetaG_FD_88677 | JGI IMG/M metagenome (GOLD analysis project Ga0114951, IMG submission 88677) | Freshwater microbial communities from Finland to study Microbial Dark Matter (Phase II) - AM7a DNA metaG | ecosystem: Environmental > Aquatic > Freshwater > Lake | place: Finland: Lake Alinen... | reverse complement strand
CGATTCCAAGGTGTCGCGCAGCCTGTTTAGTGTGGATAAAAAGCTGAAGGACCCTAAAGATGATTCCGACATAGAGTTCGGCTTTCGTATCTACCCGAAGTCTTGTGGACCAGAGGGTTATCCTAATTCAATGGAAATATGGATCCGGAAAGACACCCTCTACGCGTCGTATATTTTTATCGGAAAGAGCAATAAAGTTGTATTCCGTGACACTGCCTGGCGAAGTAGCAGGATCCTTCCGGACACGACGGGCGAACCCGTGCGACTCAATATCAATGACACAACAGTGGAAGTGCGGGTCGTGAGTGTTGTATTTGCAGATAACCCACGTAACAAGGTGTCCACAGCAGATTTGTACTTCGCAAACCTCCAAATACGCTTTGGCATCGTGTGATGGTCAGTGTGTATAGCCTTTACATTGAATATACGGGGATACCTCTACCCGGCTTTCATATACCAGACGCGTTGGCGCAGGATCATCTGGTGGGTGGTGTCATAGGGTAAAGTAACGCCGGCATTCGACCGGGCGTCATAAATCCGCACGCGGCCGCGCACATGCACTGCAGCCTGATCGACATCTTGTTGTGTGATTTCGTAAGTGAGGTCCTGGAATATAACCTGTATATCTATGTCTGCGCCAAGCGCTTGTTTGGCCAGTTCGGCAACTTTGGCCCGAATTACCTCTGCCAGTGAAAGTGCATTCGGCAACATCACCGCTTCCGGATCCACGTATTTCTGCGCGCCGACATAGTCCTTATTGTTCAACGCCTCATAGAATGCCTGTGCCGCGCGATCCGGCGTATTGGTGTCATGCACAGAAAGGTTTATCAGAATAGGAATGATAACGACCAGGATGCTTATTCCTACCAGAGCAGCGCTGGCGATGCCTGCAACAAGCAGCCATTTACGCCACGGCGTGGAGGCCATGGGCCCAGTTGGCAGTTTATTTGGATCAGGCGGATCGCTGTCATAGGCAGGCGGTTCGAAAAATGATACCGGTAATGAGCTGCTATCTGACTCAACCTGAAAATCGGGAAGTTCTATTGCGTCATCGAACTCTGTGGTGTCAGCATAGTCATCATGGACATCCGGATCGTCCGATGATGCATAGATATCTGTGTCGTCATACATGAGTGCCTCCAATGCAGTTATAAACAAGCTGGTAAAACAGGTGAAGCTCCTCCGAGATCAGTATCCAGAATATGACACCGTTCGGGTATTCACGCAAGTTGTTACAAGATTTGGATACTGCGCATTGCATTCCAGGTTTGCGACCCTGATCACAAATATTCAGTTTATGAGTCGTGTTGACATTTGCACCCATTAATGTACAGTATGCGTGCTGGCTATTACGAACACAATTGGCGACAATCAAGAATCAAGCTGGCTCAATGGTAAGCCTTAGGAGGCACCAATGGCAGAGAACTTTTATTTGATGCTCGGTCTCCAACAGACAAATGATGATGGTCAGATTGACAGGGCATATCGGAAGTCGAAAAGTGCACATAAAGACGACACTGAACGGCTGAAGCTTATTGAAGCCGCATTTCATACGCTGGGGAATCCCAATCGCCGCAAGGCGTATGATGCAACACTTCGTAATACTCCTCCGCCTACTGCTGGCACTCAGCCCGAACAACCGATAGTGAATGCGCCGCAGCGGGATGCCACAAACCCGCCGTCTGTTTTGCAGCCAACTCCTGTTAAGCCGGATACCAGTTCACGTAATAACCTGGGCGAACCAAGACGTCTGGTGCGCGAGATGACGCAATTGGGTGGCGATTCGCCACCGCGACGAGAAAGTGGACCACAGCCTAAACCCGTCACATCGCGCAACATTGAACCAGAGAGTAATCGTCAAAGTGCGCCAGCCAAGCCAGACAATACTCGCGCTCCGCAGCGTTCCGAAACCCATTTGGGTGGCGATCCAATGCCGCGACGAGAAAGTGAACCACAACCCAAACCCGTCACACCGCGCGCCGTCGAACAAAATGATGACCGCCAAAATGTGACACCAAACCCAGGCATTGGCGATCGTCCAGTTCGCACCGATACCCAGTTAGGTAGCGCTGGGCCGTCATCACTGCCGACAATTCAACAGTCGCCAGATCAGTCTGCTAAACAGGAAGGTCATTCACCTTACTACGGCCCGGATGCGCCCCAGCGGGTCGGGCAACAGAAGAACGGTCCTAGGGGGCATGCTCTTACCGCCCTTGGGGATAACAGTCCGCGACCGGAACCTGCAGTGGGGGAATCAGGCGCACTGGGCACATCAGGTGATGAGCAACAACCAGAGTTGTCATCACAACAGGCAAACAGTGCGCAGGGCGGCGGCACAGCGGGTTTGCAGGAACCTGAAATCACCATAGTCGCTCCACCGCAACCGCCCATTCAAAAAGAAATAGAATCGGAAGTAACTGTTATGCGTAACGGCGCGCGTATACAGATCTCATATAAGGATTATTCCGACTACGTTGATCTCCACTCCGGCGACAATATTATCGGCCGACTACAGAAGAAGTACAAGGAAAAAGACCGTAAACCAGACATACCCATCACCGATGAAGGCCGCCTTGTATCGCGCGAACATGCTTGCATTTATGAGGAAAAAGGGGAGTGGTTTATTACCGACACAAGCGCAAACGGCACAATGCTGGATGGCAGGAAACTGGATAAAAATCTATCGACACGCCTGCATAATGGCGCTGAGATCGACATCGAAGGTCGCAAACTCATTTTCTTGTTGCATGCAGGACAGAGCTGAAAATCAATATACCTTTTCAGGAGGAATTTCATGAACGACAACACTGCTTCCACGTTATTCGGAGATAGCAATGAAGATATGCCATTACCTCCACCCGCGCGTCAGTTTCCATGGAAGATACTGCTGCTCGTTGCCGGGGTAGTTATTGTGCTTGGCATACTCGCTGGGGGAGTGTGGGTTGCAGCGCCGTGCCTGATCGACACGCCAGATAAAATGCTGGATGATTATTACGCGTCGTTTAATGCTTTGGACTTTCCGAAGATGTCATCGTTCTACACCGACACAAATACGTCGCAGGTACTACAGACTATAGGTGATCTAAAAAGCCGAGCCGAGACCGCACTGAAGGTAGTGGCGCCCAACTTTAAACTAGCATGGGAGTTGCAATCCAGGACCACTGAAGTGCTTGAAAAAGCGATCGATCATCAATGTGCCAGCGCGATAATACGAGTGACTGGCAAGTTATATGTTCATGATGCTAATGGCACGCTGGGAATCACGTTGGGTTACGACATAACCCACAATCTCATTCGTAAAGATGGTCGTTGGTATCTAAAACCATAATGAGGTTATAGCATGGCATATATCACGCGTGTTACCGTAGGCAAGGCATCCGATCCCGGAAAGACACGCGACCATAACGAGGATTTCTACCTGGCGTCGGAATCCGGGGTAGATGATCGCGACAAAGTGGCGCGTCAGGGGCGTCTATTTATTGTTGCGGATGGTATGGGTGGTCATGCTTCAGGAGAAGAAGCCAGTAAAGCCGCAGTCGAAGCGATCCATCGCGCATATGAGGATAGCTTTGCAACCAACCCGACACCAGATGTGCGCGAAGCACTGACCACGGCGCTACTGCAAGCAAACGCCGAGATATTTCGTAAAGCGCGCGTGGAAGGTAAACAAGGCATGGGGACGACAGCCGTATGTGCTGTCGTGCTGGGCGATGAACTGTTTGTCGCACATGTAGGAGACAGCCGTGCTTATCTGGTTCATGACGAGAAGATATCACAACTGACTACAGATCATTCGTGGGTTGCCCAGCAACAAGCCGAAAAAAAGATGACCAGAGAGGAGGCGCGTATCAGCACCGAGCGCAATGTCATCCTACGCGCGTTAGGGCCGAGAGCCGAGGTCGTGCCGGAAGTATCTGGGCCGCTCGCACTGGCCGCAGGCGATGTAGTGCTGCTCTGCACAGATGGTGTGTGGGGAGAGGTGGAAGATGATCAGATCGAATATTTGTTGCGAGCCAACACACGTGATCCGCAGAAAGCTGTTGATTATCTGATTGAAGCAGCCAATCGGGCGGGCGGCAACGACAATGCCACAGCGGTGGTTGTGCGTGTGGATAAGGTGAGTGGCTCTGCGAATGAGGTGGTTGGAAAACGCGCAGTTTGGCGCACACCGACGGTTATCGCTGGTCTGGGGGTTGCAATATTGCTCGGTGTTTTTCTGGGTGTGATTGGCACACTGGGTGTGCTGCCGCGGTTAAACGCATTGCAAGCTTCTATCCTGGGCACAGTGCCATTAGAATCATCGCAGGCGACTCTGACGCCGATGGTTGTGGCCGTCAGGGAAACGGTTCTTGTCACGGTCCTCGCGCCAAGACCAACCAACTTACCGGTCACGGCTACGATTATCCCTGCGTTGGCATCTGAACTTACCGGCACTGCCACCATGCCCCCCACACCGTCAAGTACGCCAACGAGCGCACCTTCTGCTACTGAAGTTGCAGTGACCACCGCAACGCCACAGGCCACGACCGTATCCAAGTACAGCCAGATTCCAACTGGCATAATCCCTCTGCCGGGCAGAATTACCGCGACCTATTTCCTTGATGATGGCAACGGAGCGGTGCAATTCACACCCGACGTATCGAGTACAGAGGCACCGAAGATATGGAACAGTGTTGCGCAACCCGGACTTAACGGAGGGATGCGCTGGGTCACTACTGACATAACGGCATCAGCAACCTGGCAAATGGATGTACCGCTACCGGCCGGCACTTATGAACTGTTTGTTTTCATACCTAGTCTCAATTCACAAGCGCAAGTGCCCTATTATGTCTTCCTTGATGGAGTGAAGCAATTACCCACGATTCTGGATACTCACATAGTTGACCAACGAAACCTGAGTAATAAATGGGTCAGCATTGGACGTTATGTTATTCAGGCATCTGGCGTGCTGAGTGTAAGCGTAACCACGAATGACGCAACGAAACCAAGCAAATATACCGCGCTAGGTGTAGACGCATTAGCCATTGTCGCAACGAAGTAAGGTTGAAATACATATAGACGTAACCTACAGTCTGCCCGGTGGATTTACCTATGAGTAGCACAGCGACATTTACTATCGGTTATGTTGCCAATATCGGCCAACGCAGGCGTCAAGAAGATGCTTATGCGTTGGAAATTCGGCCGCGAGGATTGAATGCGATCCAGCGCAAGGGCGCCTTGTTCGTTGTCGCGGATGGGGTAAGCGGGCGCGGTGGCGGTGATGTTGCAAGTTCCCTGGCAGTCAATAGCATAAAACAGCGTTATTACTCTGAGCCGGGCAACGATGTGATCTCGGCGTTACGCAGTGCATTTACATTCGCTAATAATACCGTTATCCAGAATTCGCTAGCGAGCGATAAAAGCGGGATGGCAACTACGGCAGTTTGCGCCGTCATTCGGGGTGATGAGCTTTATGTGGCCCACGTTGGTGATAGTCGCGCTTATCTCATGCGTGGACAGGAACTGGAGCGATTAACTCAAGATCACTCGTTCGTGGCAGAGCAAGTTGCCAATGGCTTGATGACAGACGAAGATGCGCGCAATAGCGATCGTCGCAATGTGATCACGCGCTCCATCGGATTCAAGCCAAGGATTGAACCTGACGCGCGATTTGTCAAACGCCTTGAGAACCAGGATCGCTTGCTGCTTTGTACTGACGGGTTATACGATGTGCTGGAGAGTCACGAACTCGCATCTGGACTCCAGAACCGAACGCCGCAGGAAGCAGGCGAATACCTGGTTGATCTAGCGTTGCGCAATGGCAGCACCGACAATATGATGGCGGTCATTGTCGAGGTTCAACTGTCTGTCTACCTTGACGCGGTAGCTGGCGAAGAATCCGCCCTATCGACTGTGGTGATTTCACACACAGAGACACAATCATCGCCTGAGATGGAACATCTGACGCCCGTTGCGCCGACCGAACAACCTGAGATCGCGGATCAACGTATTATTAATTTGAGCGGGCGTCAGCCATTCGAGCCATTGGAGATGACCACACAGCATGAGGATGAGGTTCAGAAGCTGCAATCGGAGCGCCAACAGCTTACCCTTGAACTGCAAACCTTGGATCAACAACGGCAACAAATAGAACTAAGACTAAAGCAAGCGGAAGAACGCATACGCCAGCTAAGCGAGTAAATATGGAAAACAACAATCTCTTCGAAACTGAATCCGCCTCGGCGCCACCCACTACGGTTACCGGGCAAAGAAATCGGAAACTGCTTTTCATAGGTGGTATAGCAGGGCTAATTGTTGTCATAGGTTTTGCAGGGGCAGTGCTCGCGACAACCGTCAGGCCAATACGACAGCTTCTTGGGCTGTATGTTGATCCAATTGCACTTGATTACGTTCCCGCTACTACTCCAGTGCTTATTACATTTAATCCAAGCGCTGCACAAGTCATAAACATGGTCAAGTTGCGCGACCTGGTCGCTGCGAACCCGGCTCTGACAGAAAAAGTTGATGAATTCACACAACAGACTGATGCTCTCAACTTCCAAGCTGATGTTGCATCGTGGATTGGTGTTGAAATGGCAGTCGCGGTAATTGATTCGCCAAATAGCTTTGTAAAAGCGCCTGAGGTTGTTGTGATGGCTACCATCCGCGACCGCAGTCAGTTGAACGCGGCAATCGATCGTGTGCAAAAGACCTTGGAAGCCAAAGGATTTGAGTTTATTGAACAGAAATATAAAAACACCACCATCACTCTGATAAAGCCGCTGATTTCACCTGTGCAGTGTTGTGTAAGTTACGCCATTTACGAAGATAATCTCTTGCTGGCTACCATTCCCGATGCGATCGAGACCATGATCGATACCCGGGAAGGCCGAACCCCAGCCATGAAGAGTAACCCGGAATATCAAAAGGTCACGCAGAACCTGCCATCAAGCCGCTCGGCAACACTATTTGCAGACGTTACCAAGTTCACAAATGAGTTGCGAACGAATACATCACCAGGGGTACTCGCACTTGATGGCGCAAAGTCACTGGGCTTAGCGATCAGTTTCGAGACCGACGGCGTCGAAGTCAGTTATGCAAGCTCAGTCCAGAGTGCAAGCTTAACTGCGCCACGCAAGAAGTATATTGCCGCACAAAAAACTGATCCCAATGGGGTATTGAGCCGAGTTCCTGCAGATGCTTTACTCGTGATCAGCGGTCAGGACTTGAAATCACTGTGGACTTACTTCAATGATGTTCTTGCCAATGACATGCCGCAGGTCAAGGTGATCCCTTTTACAATCGCTCAAATACGACTACTAACTGGAGTGGACATTGAGAATGACCTTGTTGCGTGGATGACGGGGGAATACGCAATCGCCGTAGTCCCCGCCCGTCCCAGTGTAATGTTTGGTGATAATTTACGGGCAGGGTTGCTGCTGCTATTTGATGTAAATGCGACCAAAGACGCGTCCCAGGAAGGATTGTCCAGAGTCGTTCGGTCTTTACGTCATCAGAACATAATATTCAGAACCAAACAGATTAATGGTGTTGACGCACAGGTATTAGCAGATGGTGAGATAGCAGGTGTTACACCAGGATACGCATTTGCGGATGGATACTTCTACATAGCCAGTTCAGAAGACGTTCTTACTACGGCGCTTGCGGCAAGTCAATCACCACTGAGTCAGGATAGTGATTTTAAGAAAGTGATATCTGCGCTTCCGAATGACAATACGGGAATACTCTACGTTGCGGTCCCCAGGGTTATCAGTGTGTTCGGGCAGGTTCTCCCACCTTTGGATATCTCAGGTATAAATACCGATGTTCCTGTTCTAGTGCACTCATGGAAGGGAATCGGCTTCGCATCTGGATTGCCAACTTTAGATGGCACACAACATGCCTCACTATTTATCTATATCACCAAATAGATGTTGAATTGCTGCTCTACGAGATGCGGCGTCAAGATCAAACGCGCGCACAGTTGATTTGACAATTTGGTATGGCAAGTAAATAATGCTGATCAATGAGTTAGCAAAATCACTGATCTCATTCGCGTTGGAGGTCTCATGAAACAACTTCGATTTCTCTCGGTGTTTGCGGGCATTCTATGGATAGCAGTCGGTGTATCTGCACTGCTGCTATCTCTTGTGGCATTAATTATCCGAGTTGAGTTATATAACTTCATACGCGCGAACTTACCAGTGTTGGTGACCGCCTTCGAGCCGCTGGTAAGCAAGAATCTGGTTGTACAGGAGATAGCCGGTATCGCATTAGGCGTCTTCTGCATTGGTTTTGGCCGCGGCTTGTCCAATCTCCGTAGTTGGGCCCGGCCGATTGCCGTTGCATTTCATATTGGCATGGCTATCTTCATCCTGGCGATTACGTTGGTGGTGTTCACTATTCTTAGAGATGGCGGCTTTTCACCTACCCTCAGCACAGTCATCCTGGGCTTAGGCTGTGCACTTGCGTTTGGTCTGGGCTTCTTTGGATACCGCCTCAGTTCTCAGGATGCTATTGATGTATTTACGCCCATTACAATCCCGCCACCGGCAAAATCAGCGCCTGCCATATGCCCTACCTGCGCTTCAAAGCTTGACATGGATAGTAACTCGTGTCGCAAATGCGATGCGCCACTCGATGACATTCCTCCAAGAAACGCCAAGTTGGTTGAGCAGATCGATGAAAAAACGAAGCAAGAATACACGATCACCCTGGGTAAAGACAGGGACAACAAGATCGGGCGGGATCACGAAGGCAATACAATCAAACTGAGTCACAAGTCTGTTTCGGGACGTCATGCCACTATCGAATATGTAAAAGGCGGTGGGTTACACCTTCATGCCCTTGACGACACATATGGCACTTATGTTAACGATCTATTAGTCCGTGACGTGAAAATAAACGATGGTGACAAGATACGGCTTGGCGAGGCTGAGTTCACTTTAGTGGTGGATAGCGCGTCCAAAAATAACGCGGAGAAAAACACTTAAAGCAGATATCGCACGGCCCCAAAAATGGACGCCTTCAGTGTGCAAATCAAACCTATCTATACAACCGGCAAATGTGCTGGGGTGGTGGCGTTTGCCTTCTTGCTTTTTGCGACAGGCCCAGGTGGGGGAATCTCGCGAGTATCTGCTGACGCACCGATTCAGGCGTCCCAACCCGCTATCAGTCTGCAACAGGCGATTGCAGAGCGGCGCGTGCGTGCATATGCCGAGCCGTCCGCATATGGTTTGCAGCAGAAACCCATGATGCATCTTGTTGTCATCGGAGGGGATAGCACTTCGCTTGTCTTGTACGTCGCTCAAGGCACGACTTTCAGTCCACCTAACAGTGCATACGCGCCCGTTGTTTTAACAACGGGTGTTACTTTTACATTGAATAGCCCGGGGCCGGTGAACTTGTGGACTTTAAGCCTTTTACACGATCGTAATTCTCCATCGGTGTTTGCGCCGATTAGTTATACCGTTGGCGCAATACTCACAGAATCACACCTTACCAGAGTGCTTGCGGCCTGGGAAACCAACCCTATGACTTCTGTTGTGGCTGCCCAATTGGCTGTATGGTCAGCATATGAGGGGTTACCGCTTTCACAGTTGGCCGGCACACTGGGTTCCCAGGTGACGCAGCGTGACATCGACATAGCTGCCAGTTTGTTGTCTGGGCAACTGAAATCGTCTGACCCGCCGGCAAGCCCAACGCCTTTAGAAACTGTGCCAGCGGTAACGCTGTCCCCAGCCTCCACGCCCTCCAGCACACCGGTTATTGGCAATGGTACTATCACCAACGCCCCAAAGGATTCTGTTGTGGCGTGGGTTGTTCTAGGTATATTGATCGGAATTACAGGCGCCGTATTGGTAGCAGCCATTACTATTTCATTGCGCCGCCGTAATACGGCAGCAGTTTCACATCATGTTACAGCACCGCCATCTCGTGCCCAGAATGAAAAGACCACTCCCGATTCAAGTGAAATGCAAAAACAGGTTGAGGATACAACAACGGTAATACGCCCTGTTTACCAGCTTGTTTCGCGTGCTGGTTCTCTGATCACACAGATTATTGCTGTAGAGCGTGAACTTATGATCAGTCGCGCGGACGTGTCCTGGATCATCATCCCTGATAGCGCCATTTCTGCCCCACAGGCAGCCATTGATCTGGGCGAGCCCCACAGGGTGAAAGACCTTAACAGTCGAAACAAGACAGCGTGTGGTGACAAGGACACGACAACCTTCGTAACAATTGCTGAGGGAGAGTTTATACGGGTTAATACGCTTACGCTTCATGTGACAAATAAACGGATCGATGTTGTTACAGGTGGTGATCCCTTACAAGAAAAAACCTGGACATCTGAAATCGACTTTGCAGTGCTGTCGCATCACAACATCAAAGTCCTTGAGACAGGCAATTCAGATATGGGTGTATCCGATGCTCACGCCCTCTTTTTTATTGATGGCGCGAACGAACTAAAGGTAAAAGATCTCAATAGTCTGAACGGCACTCGAGTAAATGATCGACTAATAAGCGCTTCAACCGCATTACACACTGGAGACAAAGTACAGATTGGCGCCTCGGTTTTCGAGGTAATGATCGCCGGTGAACAACCATTGAAGGCCCCTTGCAGATTTGGTGATTATAAAGTTGAGTGTGAGATTGAAATGGGTGGAATGGCCTACGTTTATAAGGCCTTCAATGGCACTAACCCTGTGGCGCTCAAGATTCCGCGTAAAACGACACATGAATACCGATACCGGTTTCAACGCGAAGCAATGATTACCGAAACACTTGATTACCCAGGCATTGTTAAGCTCATTCAAACGGGGGAGATTGAAGGACGCATGTACATTGCTCTGCAATATGTAGACGGGTGTTCTTTGGACGCCCTGCTGCAGAAGAGGTCAAGACCGTTGATGCCTGGAACGGCGGTGGGGATCATTCGGCAGATCGCAACTGCATTGGATTATGCTTACCAGAAGGGTGTAACCTGCCACCGTGATATAAAACCGAGTAATTTACTTTTAGACAAGCAAGGCAAGGTTTATGTAGCAGACTTTGGTATTGCCAAGTCAGTGAAAGACAGAAGCATAACAACGGACAATGAAAAAGTAGGGACGGAGATGTATATGTCTCCTGAACAAAAGGCTGCCGACCCTACAATAGACCACCGCTCGGATATCTATTCACTTGGAATTGTTCTTTATGAGATACTTGGCGGCACGCAATTAAACGTAAACTCGACGACCCTGAATGTCACGTGGCAGTTCAACCCACCGATACCTGCCTCTGTGGAGACAATACTAAAGGGTTGTTTACAGGTTGATCGTGGTCGCCGTTTTAAATCCATGTCCGACTTGATACTGGGTTTACCAATTGGGCTACAGGAAGAAGACCTGGGACAGATTGTGACAACCCTAAAACAGATATAGTGACATGACATCGCAGTTGCCGAAAAACAGGAATGGACGACAATGAGAGATGCCAAACCAATAACGACAAGCAGGCCATGCATGTACAAGCGCGCTATTATTCTAACCAGCTTCATCATTGTTCTAAGCGCAAGCTTAGTATTTATCATCGGCAACCCGCATGCATTGAAAGGGCAAAGCGCATCGGGAGTCTCCGACCTGGACCTCATGCTCGTCATTGACGAGTCTGGGTCAATGCTAGCAAGTGACCCAAACACGTGGCGCATCAAAAGTGCTGAACTACTGGCTCAAATACTCGGTGTCGACCAGGCAGGTTCGCATCATCGGCTGGGCGTGATCATGTTTGGGACTAGTCCTTTATTGGTGCGCCCACTCAGCGATATCCAGAGTCCGGCTGCCCAGCAGCAGTTTTCACAGACTGTTAACGAGAATCATACGGATATGGGCTTTACAAACATCACCGCCACATTAAGACTCGCCAAGTCTGAACTGGACAAGGGCCGTTCAGACCCCAATGTCAAGCGCGCTGTCATCTTTTTGTCAGATGGATACTGTCAGATGAAGGATCCAATGTCGGATGAAGATATAAAAGGCTGCGACAGGGAAATTCGCAAAATTGTGCAGGACGACTTTGTACAGGCAGGATATCCAATCTTTACCATCGCTTTGAACACCGCTGCTTTTGGCACTACAGGCGATATTTATAAAAACTTGTGGCAGGAGATAGCTACGCAGACTCATGGCGAATACTTCGAAGCGGTGAGTTCCGACAAAGACCTAGTCAAAGATTATGTAAGTATATTGCAGCGCTTGTTTGGCTTACCAGTTGATGGGGGGCCAACGAATGGGCAAGCCCCGATCACAGTGCCGATTACCTTGGAGGATGGTCTACTCCAGGTAACATTTGCGATTGTCAAGGACAATCCAGGTATCCAGGCCACAATTGTCCGTCCAGATGGCACTGAATTGCATCAAGGCGACCCGGATGTAGACATCTCAGGTTCTAATACAAGCGATACTTACAGCGTCAATAAGCCTGTTGCCGGAACCTGGCTTGTCAAGTTGAGCGGACAAGGCAACGTCTCGATTTTCAAAATAAAAAAACCCTCGAAACGCTTCACGATCGAAAGACTACGACCATTGGCAGTGCACCCACAAGGGAAGCCGATGAATGTGGCGGTGCGTGTTCTTGACGAGAATGGTAAGTCGATCCTCCCACAACGTTTTGACTTATCCGTTACATTACCCGACAGTGCGACCGTTGCGGTGCCTCTGAGCACCGGCAATGCCATGTATTCACTCACTGCCAGGATCGACAATACCCAGCGGGAGGGTGCTTATACCTTGCAGTTCAGCGGTAAACAAGATGCGGTTGAGTTTGCTGACAGACAGACAGTTAATGTCGTCAAGGCGCCATGGCTGCAGTTAATCGAGCCCAGACCCGGCACTGACTACCCGGTCGGCGCTCCTGTGGAAGTGACTCTACAGTTAATGTTTAACACCGACGCAATTTACATGATGCCAGACAAGAATGACCAGTTGGAAGTCACCTTGCGATTGATACAACCGGATGG
>Ga0114951_10004740_pt1 | contig 12982 bp, 10 predicted proteins | sample AM7aDNAmetaG_FD_88677 | JGI IMG/M metagenome (GOLD analysis project Ga0114951, IMG submission 88677) | Freshwater microbial communities from Finland to study Microbial Dark Matter (Phase II) - AM7a DNA metaG | ecosystem: Environmental > Aquatic > Freshwater > Lake | place: Finland: Lake Alinen... | reverse complement strand
TACTTCCCAGGCCAACAACATCACCACGGGGATTATCTACCAGTCGGTGATAAACAAGGAACGGAAAGGAGAATACCTGGGGGCTACTGTCCAGGTCATTCCTCACATCACGGATGAGATCAAGTACAGGATCATGTTGCTGGCCCACCGGGGAAATTATGATTTCGTGATCACGGAGATCGGGGGAACGGTGGGTGACATTGAATCGCTGCCATACATTGAAGCTGTCCGCCAGATGCGCTGGGAACTTGGGAAAGACTGCGTGGTTGTGCACCTGACCCTGGTCCCGTACCTTGAAGCAGCCGGCGAACTGAAGACCAAGCCCACGCAGCATTCGGTGAAGACCCTGCTGGAGTCGGGGGTTCAGCCGGATATCATCATCTGCCGGACTGAAAGGCATATCTCCGAAGGCATGAAAAACAAGATTGCCTTGTTCTGCAATGTCTCGCCTTCCGCAGTAATCGAATGCATCGATGTAGAGTCAATCTACGATGTCCCCATGCTGATGCATGCGGAAAACCTGGATGGCGAAATTCTCAAAAAGGTAAGAATTCTAAAGAGTCCGGCACCGGATCTTGCAGACTGGGAGAAGTTCCTCTTCAGGCTGAAGAATCCCAAGAAAGAGGTGACCATAGGGCTGATCGGGAAGTATGTTGAATTGAAGGATGCTTATAAATCGATCAACGAATCATTCATCCATGCAGGAGCATTCAATGAATGCAAGGTGAATTTGCGGCTTATTCATTCGGAAACCATTGAAAAATCAAATGTTGTAGAAAAGCTGAAAGGACTGAGCGGGATCCTGGTTGCGCCGGGATTCGGCCACAGGGGCATCGAGGGAAAGATCACCGCGATCCGATATGCCCGTGAGCATGATCTTCCTTTTTTCGGGATCTGCCTCGGAATGCAATGTGCCGTGATAGAATTCGGCCGGAATGTGCTGAAACTAAAAGGTGCAAATTCAACTGAATTTGACAAGTGTACATCCTATCCCGTGATTGACATGATGGAGATGCAGAAAAAGATCTCCGGCCTTGGCGGAACCATGCGCCTTGGAGCTTATCCCTGCAAGCTGAAGAAATCATCCAGACTTTTTGATATTTACAAGACCGATGTTATCTCGGAACGGCACAGGCACCGGTATGAATTCAATAATGAATACCAGGAACTTTACCAGAAAAACGGGCTGATCCCTGTCGGACTCAATGAGAAAGACAACCTGGTCGAAATTGTAGAATTGAAAGGGCACCCATGGTTTATCGGGGTTCAGTTCCATCCGGAATTCAAAAGCACGGTTGCCAATCCTCATCCTTTATTTATCTCTTTTGTTAAGGCAGCCATTGACTATGCCGGAAGGCAGAAGAAGACGAAACAGGTGAAGAAATAAATATTTTTCCAATATGCGAATGACGAATCAATTCGCATACTCGTCATTCTCTTATTCGTCATTATATTGACATTTCTTTTATCTTTGCACCGCGAAATTCCTCCCGCTGATCCTTGTATGATGTTTCGTGAGACAGACAGGCGGTCATATTTATGATCCTTGCTGCCGGCATATAAGATTTGTTAAAAGGAAACGCAGGTGCATAACTTTCAAACGATATTATTTACATGAATAACAGGAATACGATAATCGGGCTGCTATTGATTTTTGCCATCTTTATAATCTTCAGCTACCTGTCGGCTCCCTCAAAAAAAGAGCTGGAATCACAAAAACAGAGGTATGACTCGATTGCAAACCTGAAAAGACAGGAGCGCGCAACAGCAATTCTGGAAAAGGCCAAGGGCCAGGCTCTGCATGAATTGCAGAAGAAGCAGCAGGCGAAGGATGGAAAACCCATTGACAGCGTTTCCCTGGCAAAAGCAGTTTACAGCGACCAGTTAGGGAAATTCTCTTCTGCAGGTGGCGGGAAAGATGAACAATTTACGCTGGAAAATGAAGTGCTGAAACTGAAGATATCAAGTCATGGCGGGAAGATCGAATATGTCGAATTAAAGAAATACAAGACCTGGGATAAACAACCGCTGATCCTTTTGGATAATGATTCCCTGCATTTTGGTTTTTCTTTTTTCGCTGACAACAGGATCATCAATACAAACAATTTATACTTCAAACCTCACTGGTACAATAAATCAGGGACAAATACGAATTCTTTATCCGTCACGGGCAAGGATTCCCTGCAGTTCGGATTGCGTCTTTATGCCAATAGCGCGGATTCTGCAGCATCTTCCGACAAATACATCGAGTTCGTTTATACGCTTCATGGCAATGCCTATATGCTTGGATTCACGATGAAATTTGAAGGAATGGCTGATGTGATGGACCCGGGAGTGAAATTCCTCCAGATGAACTGGGATGAAAACCTGAAAAGACAGGAGAAAAGTCAGAAGATGGAGCGTATCAATTCTACCGTTTATTATAAGTTTTTCGAGGACAAGGTTGATTACCTGACGGAGACCAAAGACAATGAAAAACTGCTGAAAAACGAGAAGGTTCAATGGATATCCTTTAAGCAGCAATTCTTTTCTTCTTCAATCATTGCCTCTGGATTTTTCATGGAGCCGAAAGTACGCACGGCGACAATTTCCACAAAAGCCCGTTACCTGAAATCCATGTACATGGAAGCCGGTGTTCCTTACAGTCCGCAGGAAACGAAGACCATCCCCATGTCGATGTATTTCGGGCCCAACAAATTCTACGCGCTAAAATCCTATAATATCGACATGGAACGGCAGATTCCGCTGGGCTGGGGATTTTTCCTGCTGGCATGGATCAACATCTGGGCAGTAATCCCGGTATTCACATTCTTCGGAAGCCTTGGATGGAATTACGGGATCATCATCCTTATCCTGACGATTCTTCTAAAGACCGTTTTATTCCCGATAGCTTTTAAAACGTACAAATCTTCGGCAAAGATGCGGGCACTCAAGCCTGATATCGATGAACTGGCAAAGAAATACCCGAAGAAGGAAGATGCCATGAAGAAGCAGCAGGCCACCATGGATCTGTATAAAAGGGGAGGAGTTAATCCCATGGCCGGGTGTATCCCGCTGCTGTTGCAGATGCCGATCCTGATTGCCATGTTCAGATTTTTTCCTTCATCCATTGAACTTCGTCAGCAGGGCTTCCTCTGGGCAGCTGACCTTTCTTCGTATGACTCCATCTGGACCTTCCCGAACGGTTTTACCATTCCCTGGTATGGTGATCACATCAGCCTTTTTGCACTGCTGATGACCATCTCCAGTGTTATCTATACGCGCATTAACGACCAGATGATGGGATCAACACAGAACCAAATGCCGGGCATGAAAACCATGATGTACATGATGCCGGTGATGTTCCTTTTCTGGTTCAACGATTATTCCTCAGGTTTGAGCTACTATTATCTCCTTGCCAACCTTCTGACGTTTGCCCAGATCTATATCATCCGTGCTACGATTGATGAAAAGAAACTTCATGCACAGATTGAAGCCAACAAGAAAAAGCCCGTAAAGAAATCGGGGTTTCAGAAAAGGCTGGAAGATATGGCAAAGAAGCGCGGGGTACCTGCAAAAAGGTAAGGTTCTTGATTATTATTTTTGCAGGAGTTCAAGGAATAATTTCATCCCTTGTTTCTTCGGATCATCGAAAGTAAATGAGATATTTTCCTTCAGGTAAGAATGACAATCCTGGCCTGCAGGCAATTTATCCCTGAAAAACTCCAATGTCTCATTGATATGCAGAACGCCATATTCAAGTGCATTGTTGAGAGAATCCAGGATTTGAACCGGAAGTTTCTCCCTGCTTAACCAGACTGCGAAAACGAAGGGTAAAGAAGTGAATTTTATCCATTCTTCGGCAAGATCATACACGTACCTGTATTTTCCGGCAAGGCCAAACGTCTTGTCACCAATGGCTACAAGCGCCTCCTTATCATTTCCCTGAGATAAGTCTGCCGGATCCAGGTGAACCCATCCGGGATTAATTTTCCAGAATTTCCGGGCAAGCACCCTGACCAATTGAACGGAGGTCCGGGAATCTGTATCCAGGAAGATTTCGCTGATCTCTGTGAGTGGCTTCTGGCTCAGCAGGAGCACGGTTTTTACTTTACTTACAGCACCGATGCAATAACCGGAAACGATCTCAGATGTTTTGAAATCCGGAAGAGCCCCAACGGGTACCAGGGCAATATCTGATTCTCCGCTTAACAGTTTAGCTGCACATACGGATGGGACTTCAAGGTCGAGTTGAAAATCATGCAGGAGTCCTGATTGAAGCAACCCATAAACAAACGGGTAGGTGTTGAGGTAAGAAACAGCAGATATCTTAAGTGGTTCCATGGGATGATTCGGGATTTAATGGTAAGGGAAAAAAGCATTATCCCTGTAACGATAACAGCTGTTGATTAATGGACAAAACCTGCGGAATGATCAGCTCAGTGCTGTCATTCCTGATGATATAATCTGATAATCCGATCTTCCTGGCATCGTCAAACTGGAATTGCATCCGGCGAAGCACATCCTCGCGGGTTACATTGTCGCGCTTCATGACCCTCTCAATCGACAATTCCACCGGACAGGAAACGTGTATGATCTTGTCGAACTGATCCCCGAAACCACCCTCGAGGATGATCGCAGCTTCCTGGATGATGAATTTTGATTCAAGGTGGTTCTGGCACCATTCTTCAAAGTCCTTCATCACCAATGGATGCAGGAGTGAGTTCAGGAAATTAAGGGAAGCCGGATCGGAGAACACGACCTCGGCTAATTTTACCCGGTCAATTTCTCCGGTGGGAGTAAGAATATCAATGCCAAGAGTTCGGGTAATAACAGCCTTTACGCCACTCTGCGTGAGTAATTTTTTTGATTCAAGGTCGGCAAGATAGACAGGAATTCCCAGCGTTGAAAAGATCTTAGCAACAAGACTTTTTCCACTTCCGATGTTCCCGGTGAGCCCGATTTTCAACATAACCCGGATATCTTACCTGTGTTTTTGCTTTACCAGTTTTCCCGGATGACTTACCGTTGTCAGGTTCCTGAGTGTGTCTGAATTACTGGAATCATGTTTGTTCTTTGATGAAGAAATGGTAATCACAGTGGATTTGATCGATTGAAATTTCTTCAGGTTCTTCTTCTCAAAAGTGAAAACCAGGGTATCCGGGGAGGTGGAATAAATGTCAAGTGGAGTTTCGGATTCGGCAATAATTGTGCTTGAGATATTCCGTGTCAGCACATACCCGATAAAACGATCATCATCGGCTTTGACTTTGATTCCTTTCAGGCTGATATCAACATTACGGTGGCGGCTTCTCAGGAAATGTTCCGAGAAAAATTCAAACCCCTGGACCTTGATCGTCACGTTGAGCACACTGTCGGAGAAATAGACCAAGCGCAGGCTTGAAGGAACCTCCGTATAATGTAACCGGTATTCTACAGTGTAAGAATATTCTTTGGACAACTGGACCAATAACCACAAAAAAATTGAAATTCCCAGGCATGACAGGAAGACAGAGAACTGATGTCGAAATTTTTCAGGCCTCTTTCTCCTGGCATTTTCTATGAATCCAATAAGATCATGTTTCAAGGTGATAGAATTTGCAGGCGAAGATTATTTATTTTCAATCGTCTGGGTGTTGTCAATTGCGATGGCTGATTTCTCAACGCGCAACCTGACCTGGCCTTCGACTTCAATGGTGACGGTGGTGTCCTGGATCTCGACGATTCTTCCGTGGATTCCGCCGATGGTGATCACCTTTTGTCCTTTCTGTAATGATTCCCTGAATTTTTTCTGATCTTTTGACCGTTTCATCTGTGGACGGATAAAGAAGAAATAGAAAACCACAACGATGAGAAGCAGTGGAATGATTTGCATATAACCCATACCCGGTGCTGCTGCTGCCTGTAATAAAATGCTCGATAAATTCATCTTGATTTGATTTAGGGAAAATTTAAAAATTTATTTGAATTGTCATGCCTGGTTCATTTCTCACTTCCCGGGCTCACAACCTGTGCCTTAATCCGGAGAGTTGTCGTGTTGGGCTGAGTATTTGCGACGACGACAATATTTTTTGATTGAAATCCGCGTTTTCCGGCACTGGAGAAAGTCACCTTGATGGTTCCCTGCTGCCCCGGACGAATGGGCTCCTTTGTATAGATTGGAACCGTGCAACCACAGGAAGTACTGACATCTGAGATCAGCAGATCTGATTTTCCCGAGTTTTTAAATTTGAAATCAAACGAAACGGATTCTCCTTCAATGATCTTGCCGAAATCATGAACATCCTCCACAAAAGTAAACGCCGGAAGTTTCGACCGGTCTGATTTTCCATTCGCTGTATTGGGGTTATTGATCACATCTCCCGACAGGGATTGGTTCTCGTTGGAAGTGCAGGAAACAAAAGATGTTGTTGTGAAGATGAAGGAAAGAATTATTAATGCCTTCTTAATCATGAATATTTGTGTTTTTGAGTGTGCAAAGATAAAGAAATTAAGAAAAAAATAAGGGAATATGTTAACTTTATACTTTCTTTGCAGTGATTGTTGCGTAACCAAAATATTCTTCTTTAGGAAAACCCTGCTTATATGAAAGTATTCCTCGTTGGCTATATGGCTTCTGGGAAATCCCACCTTAGTAAGGAATTGTCGGATCTTACAGGTTATCCGAACATCGACCTGGATGATATTTTTGAAGAGAGGTACAGGATCAGTGTAAATGATTTTTTTAATAAATACGATGAAAGCAGTTTCCGGAGACTTGAGCAGGAACTGCTCCAGGAGACGGAATCACAGCCAAATGCTATCGTATCAACAGGGGGTGGTACACCGTGTTTCTTCAGGAATATGGAATTTATGAAGATGAATGGTGTTTGCATTTATCTCAGGGTGAATGCGAGGATCCTTGCAGAACGATTGCAGAATGTAAAACGGAAACGGCCGTTGCTGCAAAAAGTTGAGCCTGGTGATATGGAAGCGATGGTCAGGAAACAACTTGAAATCCGGGAGCCATTCTACCTCCAGGCTGATCACGTCATTGACGCGCAAAATATTATCCCGGAACTGATCATGAAACTCCTGCCGGAACTTCCCAGGGTAATCTAACTCTTCTTCTTCAGCAATGCTACATTTTCGACATGCTGGGTATGCGGAAACATATCCACAGGCTGGCATTTGTCCAGTTGATACACTTCGCTCATCAGGGCCAGGTCACGTGCCTGTGTTGCGGGATTGCAACTCACATAGACCACTTTTTCAGGAGCAGCTTCAAGGATTGCCCGGACTACTTTTTCATGCATGCCATTTCTCGGCGGATCTGTAATAATAATATCCGGTTTGCCATGTGCCAGGAAAAACTCCGGGTTCAGCACCTTCTCAGCTTCCCCGGCGAAGAATGTAGTATTTGAGATCCCGTTTCTTTCTGCATTTTCATTTGCATCAACAACTGCAGCCGGGACTGATTCGATCCCGATTACTTTTTTTACGGATGAAGAGATGTAATCGGAGATGGTTCCGATCCCTGAATAGAGGTCATACACAATTTCGTCGCCCTTGAATCCTGCGAACTCAGCGGCACATTTATACAGAACCGGCGCCTGGTTGGAATTGGTTTGAAAAAATGATAACGGACCTATCCTGAACTCAAGTTCTTTATCTCCTTTGAAGGATTTCATTTTCTCGGCAATATAGGACTGTCCGGAATATAAATGGCAGGGGAGATCGGTAATCACATCGTTCTTTTTATCATTGATCACATAATACAGAGATGTGATCTGCGGAAAAGTTTTCGCAAGATGATCCATGAACCAGTTGACGACATCCCTGTCAGCGCGGCTGAAAACCATGATTACCATCAGGTCGCCGGTGCCTGTACTTCGTACCAGGAGATTCCTCAATAAACCCTGCCACAGCCTGACATCATAAAAACTCAGGTGATGTTGCTGGGCGAATCTTTTTGTTTCGAGCCGGATCGCGTTTGAAGGATCTGCCTGGAGCCAGCATTTGTTGATGTCCAGGACACGGTCAAACATCGTTGGCAGGTGGAATCCGAGTGCATTAAAATCTTCCTGTAACTGTTCTCCTTCAGCTTTTCCATCAACCATCCAGCGGCGGTTTGAAAAAGTGAATTCAAGTTTGTTGCGGTAAAATATGGTATTTTCAGAAGGAAGGATTGGCTGGATCCGGGCATCCTCAATTTTCCCGATCCGCTGAATGCTGTCAGCTACCTGCTTTTGCTTGTAGTACAGCTGATCTTCATATTTTATGTTCTGCCAGCGGCAACCACCGCAGGTGCCGAAATGCTCGCAAAATGGCTCCTGGCGTTTTTCAGAGTATTTATGAATTTTTACCGCCTTGCCTTCAAGGTAATTTCGTTTTTTCCGGGTTATCATGAGATCCACAACATCTCCGGGTACCACGAACGGCACAAAGATCACCCGCTCTTTTACACGTGCAATTGCTTTCCCTTCAGACCCTGCATCCAGGATCTCGACGTTTTCGATTATGGTTTTTATCATTGAGTAGATGTATAGGAGGGGAGTTAATAGTCAAAAGTCGAAAGTCGAAAGTCAAAAGTCAGTTTATAAATCACAATTTATTTCTTTCTTTCATTAAAATGTTTCGAATCTCCCCATTCCCCATACCCGATGGTGTCCCCGGCAAGGAAGATGCGGGTTTCGAGGCAACTTTTGCATTCTTCAGCTTCTTCGTCGAGGCACGGCTTGTTTTCGTATAGCAGGTAATCCTGGCGGTATTTCACCGGTGTAAGGTTGGGCATGATCACATTGGCACCCACCAATAAGGCTTTTTCACGGCCCTGGGGATCGATCGTCTGCATGGCCGTGGTGGCTGCAATGTTGATGTCTTTCATGATGATCCGCAGGAGTGCAACCATTTTCAGGGACAGATCGAACCGGTCCTTAAGTGGCAGCAGTTCATTTTTGTACTGAAACAGAGGAGTATCTTCGTGTTCGATATACGGTCCCATGCCGGCCATATCGATGTCGAAGTCACGGAAGAAGATCAGGTCATCTGCAAGATCGGAGAGCGTTTGAAAAGGAAGACCGATCATGACCCCGGTACCGACCTGGAATCCCGATTTTTTTAGCAGGTGCAGGGCATTCAGACGTTCATTGTAATCGTGGTGATGGTCGTTCGGGTGAAGTTTTTGATAGAGTTCAGGATTCGAGACTTCAATGCGCAGGAGGTACCTGTGTGCGCCGGCTTCATACCAACGGCGGTAGGTCTCTTCCGATTGCTCTCCAAGGGAAAGTGTGACATGAAGTTTCCCATCCGAAAGTTCGTGGATCTCTTTCAGCAGTTTTTCGATGGTTGAAACAAATTTCGAATCGCTTCTTTCACCTGACTGAATAACAATTGAAGCAAAGTTGTTATCGAGCGCAAACTTTGCAGCTTCCAGCACTTCTTCATCCGGCATTTGGTAGCGTGCATACCGGCTGTTACCGGCCCTGATCCCGCAGTAATAGCAATTCTTTGAACAGTAGTTCGAGTATTCGATCAGTCCGCGAAAATAAACTTTCCGGCCAACGAAATCTTTCTTTACCTGCTGACCTTTTTCATAGATGAGTCTGCTCTCATCCTTATTGGCATACAATAGCGTTACAAGGTCTTCTTTAGAGAACTGATCCTGGGTAAGTATATCTTTTATTGATGATGACATCATTTAATTTTAAAAATGACAAGAATGACGAATATGCGAATGACGAATTAATTCCCAGATTCGTCATTAAACATTAAACCTTATATGAAGAATGTCTCCATCCTTCACAACATAATTTTTTCCTTCAATATAAAGCTTCCCGGTTTCGCGGCAGGCATGTTCTGATCCGGCTTTGATAAAATCTTCATACTTCATCACCTCCGCCCGGATGAAGCCGCGTTCAAGATCACTGTGGATTACCCCAGCTGCCTGGGGAGCGGTCATTCCATTTCGTATCGTCCATGCCCTGATCTCTTTCGGACCGGCAGTAAAGAAAATCTGCAGGTCCAGAAGATGAAAAGCAGAACGAACAAGGCGGTTGACGCCGGGTTCAGTCAGACCTGCATCTGACAGGAATGCCAGCCGGTCGTCCTTACTTTCCAGCTCGGCAATTTCAGATTCCAATCTCCCGGCAACGATGAGGACTTCCGCTTCTTCATCCTTGATTGATTCAAGAAACTTCTGTGTATGATCATTCCCGGATTGGGCAGAGTTATCATCCACGTTACACACATACATCACAGGCTTGTCTGAAAGCAGGAACATATCTTCCAGATGCTTCTTGTCATCCTTATTTAAAGGAGCTGTCCTTGCAGATTTGAAAGATTCAAGATGATCTTTCAGGATGGTAAGGATCTCCAGCGTATGTTTTGCATCCTTATCGCCGGCTTTGACCATCTTTTCCGTTTTCGAGATTTTCTTCTCGACCGATTCGAGGTCACGGATCTGGAGTTCAAGGTCAACGATTTCTTTATCCCTGACCGGGTTCACTGATCCTTCAATATGCGGCTGCTGCGGATCATCAAAACAGCGGATCACATGGATCAGTGCATCCACATTGCGGATATCCGAAAGGAACTTGTTTCCGTCTGACTGGCTTCCACCTTTGGTCAGCCCGGGAATGTCAACCATCTCGATGGTAGTTGGAACGATCTTTGCAGAATGGATGAACTGATCGATCACTTCCAGCCGTGAATCGGGGACATTCATGATCCCGAGGTTGGATTTTGAGCCGGAAAATGCAGCTTTGTGAATTTCCGCTTTGGTGTTTGAAATGCAATTGAATAAAGTGGTTTTCCCGGAGCTGGCAAGCCCGATGATTCCGCAACGTAATGGCATAAGCTAATTTTTCAGTCTGCAAAGGTACAAAAATTATGGAAAATTTTAGCTGTTCCGGCCACGAGTGGTTTGAAATCCAAGATTTTATTTCTATCTTTGCACCCCCATTTTGATCCGGATTGAACCTGCTGATGTCCAATCGTTTGTTGGGAATGCCGCCAAAATGAGCAATTCACTTTAGTATTAACCCGGTTGACGGTTATCCCGTCACCACAAAGCAAAGCTTACATTATGTCAGAAGAATTAAATGCTAACCCTGAAGAATTAAACGTTAACAACGAACCGGAACAGACCGGTGATGAAGTCACCAGCCAGGTTGTTGAAGAAATGCAGGAGGCAACTCCAGAAGTTGAAGAACAACCTGCAAAGAAAAAAGTAAAGTTCGCCCCCATGGCAACAGCTGATCTCCTGAAGGATTTTGACTGGGATTCCATCGGCAAGAAACATGAACTTTATGATCCCAAGGAAAAAGCCCGCCTGGAGCAGGAGTACGACCGTACACTGAGTTCAATCACGGAACATGAAGTAATTGACGGAAGCATCGTCGCGATGAACAATCGTGAAGTCGTCATCAACATTGGTTTCAAATCAGACGGCGTTCTTCCTTTGAACGAATTCCGCTACAACCCCGATCTGAAGGTTGGTGATACCATTGAAGTTTACGTGGAAAACCAGGAAGACCCGAACGGACAGCTGATCCTTTCCCACAAGAAAGCCCGTATCCTGAAATCCTGGGAACGCATCAACAATGCTTACGAAAAACAGGAAATCATCAAGGGTTACGTTAAATCCAGAACCAAAGGCGGTCTGATCGTCGATATCTTCGGTATCGAAGCATTCCTCCCGGGGTCACAGATCGATGTGAAACCCATCCGCGATTATGATGTCTTCGTTGATAAAGTCATGGAATTCAAGGTTGTAAAGATCAACCACGAATACAAGAATGTGGTTGTTTCTCACAAGGCCCTGATCGAAGACGAGCTCGAAGCCCAGAAAGCTGAGATCATCAAGAAACTCGAAAAAGGACAGATCCTTGAAGGAACTGTTAAAAATATTACATCTTACGGAGTATTCATCGACCTTGGCGGTGTTGACGGCCTGATCCACATCACCGACCTGAGTTGGGGACGTATCAATCACCCGGAAGAAATTGTAAAACTTGACCAGAAGATCAAAGTCGTTATTCTTGATTTTGATGAAAATAAAAAACGTATTGCACTTGGTCTGAAGCAGCTTACACCTCACCCATGGGATTCATTGGATCCGAACCTGAAAATTGGTGACAAGGTGAAGGGTAAAGTTGTTGTTATTGCCGATTACGGCGCATTTGTTGAAATCACCACAGGCGTTGAAGGTCTCATCCATGTTTCAGAAATGTCATGGTCACAGCACCTCCGTACTGCCCAGGATTTCCTCAAGGTCGGAAGCGAAGTGGAAGCCGTTATCCTTACACTCGACCGCGAAGAGCGCAAGATGTCGATGGGTATCAAACAGCTTATCCCGGATCCATGGACCAACATCAAGGAAAAATATCCGCTCAAATCAAGGCATACAGCAACTGTCCGCAACTTTACCAACTTCGGTATTTTTGTTGAGATGGAAGAAGGCGTTGATGGTTTGATCCATATCTCTGACCTCTCCTGGTCGAAGAAGATCAAGCATCCTGCAGAATTCACCAAGATCGGCGAAAAGATCGATGTGATCGTTCTCGATATCGATGTTGACAACCGCAGACTGAGCCTCGGACACAAGCAGCTCGAAGAAAATCCATGGGATGTATTCGAATCTGTTTTTGCACTGGGATCAATTCATTCCGGGACCATCGTCAGCCTGAATGATAAAGGTGCAATTGTTGCCCTTCCATACGGTGTTGAAGGATTCGCTCCGCTGCGTCACCTGAACAAGGAAGACGGCAGTCATTCGAAAGAGGAAGAAATTCTTGATTTCAAAGTGATCGAGTTTTCGAAGGAAAACAAAAAGATCATTCTTTCTCATTCAAAAGTTTATCAGGATGTCGCCGCAGGTGAAAGAAGAGGCGAAACCGACGAGAGCAAGAAGAAAGCAAAGGAACCAAAGAAAGTTGTTAAGAAGGTTAAAGATAACCAGGAAAAGACAACCCTTGGCGATATTGAATCACTTGCAAATCTCAAGGTTGAGATGAATAAAGCC
>Ga0114951_10004739_pt1 | contig 12982 bp, 11 predicted proteins | sample AM7aDNAmetaG_FD_88677 | JGI IMG/M metagenome (GOLD analysis project Ga0114951, IMG submission 88677) | Freshwater microbial communities from Finland to study Microbial Dark Matter (Phase II) - AM7a DNA metaG | ecosystem: Environmental > Aquatic > Freshwater > Lake | place: Finland: Lake Alinen... | reverse complement strand
TACCCGCTCCATCCCCCGCTGTTGTAATTCCATGGATTCACCTTCCCCGTCAGCACCTCGTACGGCAAATCATTCTCATACTTCAGCGTCCCGCGCGCATACTCATTCATCGCTGACGTATACGCCGTCAGAAAGCCATCAAACGAAGGATCCCACTCCGCCGAATCATTCGCCGGATCGGTGGCCCAGCCCGTCAACCGACCGTCAAACCTCCCCACCACTTTCCCATCTCCGCGCAATAACTCCTTCTCAAACCGCGACGGCTCGATCCGCAGATCGCACGCCAGTACGTACTCTTTGGTCAGTCCGGTCAGTTCCGCGATCTTCCCCGCCGCCTTTCCCCGATCCTCCTCGCTCAGGCTGGCCCCCTTCGCCAGTGCCACCGTATACTCGTTCAATGCAAACCGCTCAGCCTCCTTCAGCAGATCCTCACGTTTTCCCTTGATCTTCCCGTGATACCACGCCACCGCCGTGTATGTCGGCAGATAGGTCAGGTACGGCAAATCGTTCCCCTCATGGGGCGCCAGCATCGCAAAATTCAGTACCGTTGAAATCAGCACCACCCCGCTGACATTCACCCCGACGTTCTGCTGCAAATGCTCCGCCAACCCCGCCGCCCGCGTGGTGCCGTAGCTCTCGCCCGCCAGAAAGATCGGTGAATCCCAGCGCTGATTTTTCGTCAAATACAATCGCACAAACTCGCCGATCGATGAAATATCCTCGTGGAATCCGTGAAATTCCTTCCCCTGCTCCGGCGTCGCCGGCCGCGAATACCCCGTGCTCACCGGATCCACAAACACCAGATCCGTCGCCGGCAACCATGACGCGTCATTATCCACCAACCGGTACGGCGCCTTCGGAGCCGTACCATCCGCTGGTATATCGATCCGCTTCGGCCCCGCCGCGCCCAAGTGCAGCCACACGGCTGCCGATCCCGGGCCACCATTAAACACAAACATCAGCGGCCGCGCGGCCGGTGCGGGAGCCGCCGCCGGGATCGTCGTCGCCGTTCCTATCTGGCCGCTGACCAATGTCAGCGAACCACTCGCCGCCGCCTGACCCTTGACCGTGCCCCCCGCCGTGTAGGCGACGAAGAACACGTTGGCCCTGGGCTTACCTGCTTCATCCTTGAGGGACATGTATCCGGCGGTGGCGGTGTAGTTCAGGGATTTGCCCGCGATGGTGAGTGTGCCGTTGGTGATGGCGAGTTTGTCGGAAGGCGTAAGTCCGGGTTTGCCCGAGACTGACTCGCTGGACACCGTGACGCTCGGCTGCGTCGTCTCCTCGGCCGCGACTGCCGCAGCCAGGACAAGAACAGCAAACAAGCAGGCCATGGGTTTCAAATACCGCATAGACAATTCCTCCACCGCCGAATTGTCGCTGGAAAAGAAACGAAACGCAAAGAGCCGCGACGACTCACGGTTCCACCAGTGGAGACGACTTTCAGTGGGGTTGGGCAGCGAGTTGGAGGATCGCGGCCAATTGAGCGTCACTGGTCGGGACGACCGAGAGCCGCCCGATGCGGAGAAGGTCCCAACCAGCGAAACGTTTGTCGCCTTTGATCTGGGCGAGAGTGACGGGGTGGGCCAGGGGCCGATCCGGGGCGAGATCGATGACGACCAGTTTGGGGTCGGATTGCTTGGGATCGGGGTAGGCGGCGCGGATCACTTTGGCAAGGCCGACCGCGGCCTTCTCAGATCCGGTATGGTAGATGATCAGCGTATCGCCTTTCTTCATGGCGCGAAGATTCTGCAGCGCGGTGGGATTGGCGACGCCATCCCACGTGGCTTTCTTATCGCCCACGAGATCGGCGAAAGAGTAAGTGGAGGGTTCGGTTTTGAGAAGCCAGGTCGACATCCGATCTATTCTAACCACGAGGACACGAAGGCGCAAAGAGTTTGATGGAAAGACATGATTGCAGCTTTTACTGTCCACTCTTACACCTCGCGCACGCTCATCACCCCCCAGGCGTCCAACTCCCGCTTCACTATCAGGCGGCCCGTCCCGTCCGCCTGGGCCTGCTCCTTTAATGTTGCCTGTCCGGCATGGCGCACGGCGTCGGTTTGTTCGCGGGACAATACGGCCGGCATTCCCATGGCACGCCATGTCGCCATCACGTCACCGTTGCCGCGACTTAGCGTTTCAATCATCACGGGGGCTCCGGGCCGGAGGCCGGTGAGTTTAAGCTCAACGAGTTCTGCGTGGCCGCGGGTTAATGTCTGATCGGCGATGTCACGCGTATCAAACGAGGCGGGGACCGCCTGTTTTACTTCTGCCGGATAGTTGTAGACCAGTGCCGCGATCTTGCCCGTGGCCTTCGCACGAGTGATCACCCCCCCCACCCCCCCGCCCGTGTGGCGTGCCAGCAACTCGTCGCCCAAGGTGTTCAGAAGCCGGTAGGCATGAAAACTCGGCTTCCAGATTCCCTGGTAGTTGATCATGCCAAATCCGCCGTGGAATGGGACATCTCCGGCACCGCTTTCCTCAAAGACATCGGTAAACGTCCAATACGCCAGCGAATCCACGAGGCCGATCGACTCCAGATTGACCTTCACAATGAACGTCGCGGCCTGCAGATAGTCATGCGTGAAATCCCTGGGCGATGGGCTCGAATTCCACTCCGTCAGATGAATTTCGGCCTTGGGAAAAGCACTCGCCCGTATCATGTCATTGAGTAGGGACAAATCCTTCCGTGTCGCATCCACGCCGCGGATGTAGGTGCTGCCGCGTCCCTTTTCATCCAGCGCCCAATCCGTCGGATAGGGATGTGTGGAAACAAAATCCACCGGCAGCTTTTCGCGAGCGCAGAAACTGAGGAACTCGTTTATCCAGACGGGCCGCCACGGCCGCGACTCCATATCTGTTCCTTCGCTTCTCTCGCCGGCGGCTCCTTCGGTCTCTCCATCGAAGCGTCCGTCGGAGACAAAATTGCTCGTGGCGGGGCCACCCACGCGGAGTTGGCTGTCCACGGCCTTGATCGCCTGCACACTCACGCGGTAGAGCTCAAAATACTCGGCCCGTGTCCCCTTGAAGAAGAAGCTCAGGTTCGGCTCGTTCCACACCTCAAAGTACCATGTTCGCACTTCCTCAATCCCGTATCGTTCCACCCAGTGACGCACTGTTCGACCTACCAGCTCCCCCCATTGTGCATAGTCTGTGGGCGGCGCGCCATTGGCTTTCCACCAGAACACGGTGCCTCGGTCGCGCGCGAGACTCGAGGGACAAAAACCCAACTCGACAAACGGCCGAATGCCCATCTCCAGCAACGCATCAAAAAGATCATCCACGTACTGAAAGTTGTAGACGACTTTGCCTGACACGATACGGTAAACAAACATGTCATCGTGAAACAAGCCGTGGAACCGGATATACCGAAAGCCGCACGCGCGGACTGCTTCCTTGAGTTGTTGCCGCCATCCGGCCCTGAGGCCTTCATTCGCCCGGCCCGCCCCCACGCACAGACTCCAGAAATGTGCCAGATTCACTCCTGCCGTTTTTGCATCCGCTGTTAGCTCAATCGCCATGCCGAAACCTTCCGACTCGCAGAAAGAAAAGAGCCATCATACTACGCGGTTTGTTGGGCAGTCGACTAGGACGGACGCACCAATCTTCATTGTTTCATCAAACATGGATATTGGGATCGTGTCGCTAGACGATTCTGGCTTTGATGCTTTTCTGTTCGAGGAAGGCGACGGTTTTCTGGGAGTGGTTGCCCTGGAGCTCGATATTGCGGGATTGGACGGAACCGCCGCAGCCGAGGGAGGATTTGAGTTCGGTGAGCAGCTTGGGGAGGTCGTTGGCGGGGTGCTCAAGGCCAGTGATGAGGGTGACTTCGCGGTTGCCTTTGCGTTTCTCGATGCGGATTCTGGCGACCTGATCTTTCGGCGGTATGGCGGTTTCGGGAGAGAGGGTGAGGCCGGTGGAGAGAGTGTTCTTCTTCTTGGGCGGAAGCGTGAGGCAGCGGCACTCAGGCTGCGGTTTGCCACAGCGATCGCAGATGGGTGGGCGGTCGAAGGATGTGCCGGAGAAGAGGCGGGACATAGGCGTCTTCCGAGAAGCAAGAAGAAGGAAACAAGAAGAAAGAAGTCCGGATGGACGGCGGCCTACGCGGCTTTGCGGCGTTTGGGTTTGGGGGCAGGTTTGGATTTTGCGGCGGGGTGGCGCGCGTGGTTCTTCTTCTCGGGGTGAAGGAGGGACTTGAGGTAGGTGATAGTTTCGCGATTCTTACCGGCCTCAGCATGTGCGACGAGGGAGATGCCGTGGGGGCCGGTGGCGTGGAGAACGTCGGGATTGTCCTGAATAAACGCTTTGACGAGGGCGGTTTTGCCGAGGGTGGCGGCAGCGAAGAGGTCGATCTTGGCGCCGTGATTGAGGAGAAATTCGGCAATATCTTTGCGACCGGAATGGCACGCGGCGCCGAGGGCGGTTTCGTAATCGCCGTTGCCCCAATCCCAGGAAGCGTTAATGACGGAGGGGTAAGCGCCGAGAATTTCGGTGACGCGGACGAGGTCATCGTGGGCCCGGCCGACGAATTCGCCGACGATTGCGGGGGGCAGCGGAAGGAGGCTAGCCATGTCGGGATCTCCAGGACAGGCGAAATGTTATACCTATTATGTTATGCAGGGCGCAGTGATTGGGGAAGCGAAATATTGGAGGAGTGTGTATGTGTCGCTATTTTGAATTCGCAAGGGGGGATTATCGGACGGGACCGCCCGGAAGGGCGGTTTCGGGGCGTCCGTGTACGGGCCTAACGGGTGTCAAATGCGGGGATTTTACGGAGTTGGGGAAGTCTGCGACGGGGGAAGCGCGATAGGTGGCGGAGTGATCGGATTGAATTCGCGGGGCTGAATCTGGGGAACGCGGGTAGCGGTGATGAGGTCGGCAGCCGCGATGGGAGATGTCTGCATGGAGGAGGGACTGGAAGGGAGGGCAAGGATGACGGCGGTCCAGGTGGGAAAAAGGTCGAGGCCGGGAATGAGCTCAAACAGGAAGGCGAGGACGAATTGCCATTTCCAGCCGCAGATGAAGACGAGGATGAGTGCGGTAACCAGGTCGATGACGTCGTCGAGAACATAGCCGATGCCGAGGAGTGGCAGAAAGACAATCTGCAGGAGGTCGGCGGCGCCGGCCACGGAAATGGCCAGGGCTTTTTGGCGATGCGAAAGAGGCGGCTTGGCAATGAACGGGAGCATGGGAACTCCGGGCGCGCACAAACACAACATGATGTGATGATAGGCGTGATAGAGCGGGAAAGTCCGCAAGAGAAATGGAGAGGGACAGTCGCGCAAGGCATGGAATTCGGGAAAATCCCGGTGCGTCTTTGGGAACTCGATCAGCTCTGCGGCAAGGCGATGTGGAAAGTGGTGCCGGTGTTGGGGGCCGTGGTGAACCAGACTTTTCCGCGGAGAATGCGGGTGCCGAGGAGCTTGATGGAGTAAGTGCCCAGGCCGCGGCCTTTCCCTTTGGTGGAGAAGGTGCGAATGAATACCTGGAGTTGAATATCTCGCGGCATGAATTGGTGATTGTGCACCCAGAAATCAAGTTGGCCGCCGCCGGCGGTGACGCCGATGGTGACAGGTTGATTGAGCGCATCAAGCGGGGTGGCTTCGAGGGCGTTCTTGAGCATGTTGCTGAGTATGCGATTGAGGATGCGGCGATCGACGAAAATGGTGCAATCGACGGCCTTGGGGTCGATGACGAGGGATTTGCCCGCGGCGCAAGGATGATTGGCGTAGAGCGAAACGATGTTATGGAGCGCGGCAAGCGTGGAACAGGGCTCGATCTGCGAAGCGAGTTCCAGGCGTTCGGCAAGCTGGAGATCGCGCTGAGCTTCGATTTCGTCGACGACGGTGCCGGCAAGTCGCGAGATGGCGTTGGTGATTGCCGGGGCTTCCTCGGGTCCGACGAGCGGCAGCAACCGGCCATATTCACGCAGCGAGCCGGCGGAGTTCAGGAGGTCGTGGAAGAAGATACGTTCAAGTTGGTGGCTCCATAATTCCGCGCTGATATCGGTTAGCGTGAGCACGGTGAGATTTTCGCCATCCAGTTCGATGGGTGTGGCCGATACGCGGTAGTCGAGGGCTTTCCCGGAACGGAGTTGAACGATGTGGCACTCCTGGACGGAGGCACAATGCTGTTCCGCTATACCGATGGCTTTGGCGGCACCGCAGACGGTGCATTCTTCGGAAGTACCGCAGCCGGAGCAGCCCTTGGGGACGTTCTGGCAGTCGAGGATTTCGCCGGGGCGGAGACCGTAGGGAGAGACGTGGCGTTCGCCGGCGAAGATTTCGCGCGCGTTGCGGTTGGCAAAGATGATTTGGCGGTGGGCATTGAGAATGACGACAATCACCGGCAGGGCATCGAGCAATACGGCGAGGTGTGGCAGTCTCTGCAGGTATGCGACTTGCGCGGCAATAGCCTCGGAGGAATCACGCTGGGCGAGGTGGGAGATGTCATTCATGAGCATGGCGGCAGTCCGGTCAATGACGAGCAGCAACGACGCGACAAACAATGCAAGTTGGCAGTACAAGCCCCAGTGTTGAATTCGGCTCTATTTTACGCAAAGTTGAGGGAGAAACAAACCCTTGTCAGGGGGGAAGGAACAAAGAGAAAGCTTCTGTCGTATGCGACGCTGACGCCAATACCGGATTTGAAGTCTGCCCGCTGAAGATTATATAAGCTATTGCGGAGCAAGAGCATAAGTGGCGGAATCATAAAAAGGTTGGAACGTTTCAAGGACAAATTTGCCAACCGCGCTTTCAGGCTTGAGCATGACAATCGCCATTCGCCAGCCGTGGGAGTCTGCAAAAGTTTTGTGTGGTGACATTAGGTCATCAAGTTCGTCGATGGGTTTTCCCTCGGAATGGAGCATGATAAACAGATTTGGGGGATCCGAAGAGTTCTTGTCGACAGTTAGAACCAAATATGCTGCCTTCACCGTTTTGCAGAGTGAAAGCGCTCTGGAGAAATCAACGTAAAATTGTGAGAAATCACCGGCGGGGGTTCCGAAAGAAATACCTTCGATTTCCATCACTTGAGTTTGTGATTTGTAGGGGCCTTCAATTGGGCGGTCGAATATGCTGGTCAGGACGGCCGAAGAAAGACCCAGCCCGTAGGGTTTGTGTGGTTCCAGAAAGAGTGACGCGCCCTTGGGTAGAATTGGGAAAAGATCACGCGCCAATAATTCGGCGAATGGCGAATTGGGGAGGTGTCTTTGCAGTGAGTGAAGAGTTGTATAGACAGGAACAGTTACTGCACCGTTATTCTCCCAGCAGCGTAACTGTAGGCGTGTCGAACCGTCCGGCAATTTTGCGGTGGTGGCCGATTTGAGGGGGACAAATATCTTGGATATATAGAGCTGATGGAGTACTGGGCTGACGGCGCTGGCAGGCCGACCGTATGCCTGTTTGAGAGCGGATTCCAGGTCTATATTTGTTGACGCTGTCGACTTAGTACGAAAGACGAGATAAATGCCCGCAACGCTAAGCAGCGCCGTGAGAAGCATGGCAACTACCGCAAGCAAACGCCAGTCTCTTAACTCTTCAGGAATTACGACAAAGGCGCCAGCTCCGCACAGGGCCTGCGTGGCGACCAGAAGGATATAGACGGCGAGTGTGATCGGCCGCCAGAAACCAGGATTCGAATGATACTTTGCGGTGGCAAGAATGAGGATTGGGATCGCTATCAAGACTGGCCCGAGTCGCACGCTCAATGCTGCCCATGCCTGCCAATATCCTTGTCGATGAATCTGAAACAAGTCCAATACAGCAGCCGCGATTTGTACGAAGGACAATAGAACGACCGTCGAGTTGAGTGTATTTATCTTCCGCGTAGGGGTCATTGAAGTATGTCGCTCCACGTTGACCTGGTGCCGCGATGTCAGTTCCGTATCAGTCGCCCGGTTCGAGGATGGCCATGAAGGCTTTTTGGGGGATCTCAACTCGGCCGACCTGTTTCATCCGCTTCTTACCTTCTTTTTGCTTCTCCAGGAGTTTGCGTTTACGCGAGATATCGCCGCCATAGCACTTGCTGGTGACATCCTTGCGGAGGGCGGAGACGGTTTCGCGGGCGATGACGCGGGAGCCGACGGCAGCCTGGATGGAGATTTCAAAAAGGTGGCGCGAGATTTCCTGTTTGAGTTTCTTGATGATGGCGCGGCCGCGGGAGTCCGCCTTGGTCTTGTGCACGATGAGGGAGAGGGCGGAAATCTTGTCGCCGGCGACGAGGATATCCATTTTGACCAGGTCATCGACTTTGAAGCCAAGGAGGTCGTAGTCGAGGGTGCCGTAACCCTGGGTGACGGTTTTGAGTTTGTCGAAGAAATCGAAGATAACCTCGGCCAGGGGCATTTCATACTCGATGATGACGCGGTCGGTGGTGATGAATTCGGTCTTCTTGTAGACGCCGCGGCGATCCTGGCAGAGCTTGGAGACGTCGCCGATGTTCTTGGCCGGGACGATGATCGAGGCACGGATCATGGGCTCGCGGATTTCCAGCAGCGCTGAGGGATCGGGCAGTTCCGAGGCGGAGTCGATCATCTTAACGGTGCCGTCAGAGGTGACGACTTCGTAAGGAACCGTCGGCGCAGTCTGAATGACTTCGATTTTATGTTCGCGTTCGAGGCGTTCCTGGACGATTTCCATGTGGAGGAGGCCGAGGAAGCCGCAGCGGAAGCCGAAGCCGAGGGCGTCGGAGGTTTCGGGTTCGAAGGTGAAGGAGGAGTCATTGAGGCGGAGTTTTTCGAGCGCATCACGCAGCTGGGTGTACTCGGTATCGGCGCCGGGATAAAAGTCGCAGAAGACCATCTGTTTCGGGGGGCGATAACCGGGGAGAGGTTCAGCGGCGGGTGCGGCGGAGTCGGTGACGGTGTCGCCGATGGTGACGTCCTGGATGGTCTTGATGTTGGCGATGATGAAGCCGACCTCTCCGGCGCCGATAGATTCGACGGGTTTGGCCTTGGGCATGAACTTGCCGAGGTCCGTGATGGCATAGATGGTGTTCTTGCCCATCATGCGGATCTTCTGCCCTCTGATGAGGCGGCCGTTGATGACGCGGACGTAGACGACGACGCCGCGGTAATCATCGTATTTGGAATCGAAGATCAGGGCCTGCAGGGGCGCATCAGACGAGCCCGCGGGCGCAGGAAGCTTCTCCGCGATCGCTTTGAGGAGTTCATCAATGCCGATGCCCGTCTTGGCGGAGATGGGCACACAGGCGAGGGCATCAATACCGAGGACCTGTTCCATTTCCTCCGCGACGGCATCAGGCCGGGCCGAGGGAAGATCAACCTTGTTGATGACGGGAATGATTTCGAGATCGGCATCGATGGCGGCATAGGCGTTGGCGACGGTCTGGGCCTGGACGCCCTGGGTCGCATCGCATAGCAGCAGAGCGCCTTCGCAAGCCTGAAGAGCCTTGGCGACTTCGTAGTGAAAATCGACGTGGCCGGGAGTGTCGATGAGGTTGAGCATGTACTTCTGGCCGGTGCCGGGGTGGGTGTAGCTGACGGTGACGGCGGAGGCCTTGATGGTAATGCCGCGTTCCTTTTCGAGGTCCATGTCATCGAGGAACTGGGCGTTCATTTCGCGTTGGGTGATGGCGCCGGTGCGTTCGAGCAGGCGATCGGCGAGCGTGGACTTGCCATGGTCAATGTGGGCGATGATGCAGAAATTACGGATGAGGATGTCGTCGGGCATGGGGGCGGATTACCTCAGAAAATAGTCGCGGACGCACACCGACTTACACAGGCGTTTTTCGCGATAGAGGCGGTGCGTGTCGAGCAGGGCATTTTATCGCATGGTGTGTCCGAATGACAGCGGAGCGCGGAAGTGAGCATTTCCGGCTTGCAGGTTCCCGTGGCACGGGAGAGTTCATTCAACGCAAGCAATAGCGGGCAGAATTGCGCATGACAGGATGACGGGGATTTGCGTTGCGATCTGCGAAATTTCTGCAGATTCGATTGCGGAGCATCGCGAGTACGGGTGACGCCGCCGCACGACTTATGGTGTTCACAAAAGTGACTTGCGTAGGTCGAGCGGCGGTTCGAGGAAATTATTACTTCCTAATGAGGCGCATGTCATGGAGATGAATTTACTAATGGAGGTGACTTGTGAATTCCACCTTGCGTACAGTGATCTTGATCCTCCTTGTGCTACTGCTTCTGGGCATGTTGCCGACCTGGCCCTACAGCATGAACTGGGGCTACTACCCCAGTGGCGGTTTGAGTGTGGTGTTGGTGGTTGTGTTGATTCTGGTACTGGTGGGGAGATTGTGAGTGGGCGTTGACGCGTCCGGAGCGTTACGGGCGCGAAGAGATAGAGAGACAGGGGCCGCGGTCGAATTGGCGGCCGCGGCCACGATTCGAAAGGAGCAATCATGAGATCTTCTTTTCTTGCCGCAAGTGTCATTGGACTAGGGATTTCTCTGACGGCACTGAATGGGTGCCAGAGTTCGGCCTCGCAGCCGGAGGTAAAAAATCTGCTGGGGACGTACTCGGTAATGCTGGACGCCTCGCCCGACAAGGTGACCAAGGCTGCCCAGCGGGCATTGGATGATCTGAAGTTCACGGACGTGCAGGCCACTCTGTCCAAGGTGGATGGCCACCTGACCGCTCAGACCGCGCAGAAAGACCAGATCAACATTAATGTGGAACAAGGTGGCGAAAATATCAGCAAGATGTCGATTCGCGTCGGCACGACCGGCGACGAGACGATCAGCAAGCAGATCGTCGAGAAGACCAAGAGCCATCTGCACTGGTTCTGATGGGAGTGACCGGCGGTCAGCTGTCAGTGGCCAGGGGAGGGAGGGATAGCGCATCCGATGGGCCACTGACAAATCAGTGCTGACCGCGTTAAGATACTCCGCACGAGGTGTAGTTATCCTTGTGCGGAGTATTTTTCGTATGGGTTATGCGTCGGAAATCAGCGTGGCGAATGTGGCGGCCAAGGTGAATGCCGTCGGGCAGGGGCATGTGTTGAAGTTTCTGCCGGAGCTTTCGCCGGGACAACAGCAGGCTTACCTGGAACAACTGGCGGGGCTGGACTGGGATCTCATCAATAAGCTGGTGCAGTCGGTGGTGAAGCATCCGGAGAAGTTTACGATCTCCGGCGATGTGAAGCCGGCACCGTTTTACGAGAACAAGCCGGCGGATGCGGCCAAGAAGCAGAAGTTGTGCGATGCCTTCGGCCGCGGCGAACAGTTGCTTCGCGAGGGGAAGATCGCGGCGTTTGTGGTGGCGGGCGGCCAGGGGACGCGGCTGGGATGGGATGGCCCCAAGGGGACGTTTCCGTCGACGCCTATAAAGAAGAAGCCGCTGTTTCAGTGCTTTGCGGAATATCTGCTGGCGCTGGGAAACCGCTACGGCAAGCCGATTGCGTTCTACATCATGACGAGCCCGCAGAACGATGGGCCGACGCGGGAATTCTGGAAAAAGCATCAGTATTTCGGGATGGACCCGAAGAACGTGATGTTCTTTCCGCAGGACCAGATGCCGGCGATTGCGTTTGACGGCCGCGTGCTACTGGAACGGAAAGATTCGCTGGCGCTCTCGCCGAACGGCCATGGCGGCTCGCTGCTAGCGCTGTGGAAGTCCGGCGCAATTGCGGACATGAAGAAACGGGGCATCACCCAGATCAGCTATTTCCAGGTGGACAATCCGATCGTACGCTGCATCGATCCGCTGTTCATCGGGCTGCACGATATGGATGGGGCCCAGATGTCGAGCAAGATGCTGCCCAAGGCGTATTCGAAAGAGAAGCTGGGAAATTTCTGCATCATCGACGGAAAGCTGACCGTGATTGAATACAGCGATCTGCCGGATGAGCTGGCGGAACAACGACTGCCGGATGGCGAATTACGTTTTCGGGCGGGGTCGATTGCGCTCCATGCGTTGAAGGTCGAATTTGTGGAACAGCTCAACAGCAAGGGCTTTGCGCTGCCGTTCCATCGGGCTGAAAAGAAGATTCAGTGTGTGGATTTCGAGACGGGCCAGCCGCTGAAGATCGAGAAACCCAACGCGGTGAAGCTGGAGACGTTTGTGTTTGATGCGTTGCCGCTGACGGGTAAGAGCATCATCTATGAAACCGACCGGCAGGATGAGTTCGGACCGATCAAGGCGATGGAGGGGAACGATTCGGTCGTGACGAGCGAGGCGACGACGACGACGCGGAATGCGGCCTGGCTGGAGGCGGCGGGCGTGAAAGTGCCGCGGAAGGCGGACGGAACGCCGGATTGCGTAATCGAGATCGCCTCGAGCTTCGCTTTGTATCCGCAGGATGTAGTGGACAAGAGAGTAGCTGAGATCAAGGCGGGGGCACACGTTTATCTGGAATGAGAAGTCTTTCATCACCAGGCGCCAAGACACCAGGGATTGCTAGGAAAGTTGTGGATACGACGTAATTGCCGGGAGACTATTCGTGGGCAAGAAGGCAGCCGGTTTGACTCCGTTGCAGGAGGCGCTGCGCAAGGCGGCTCAGGGGGAGCATCCCGCGCTCGCCACGTGTTATGACTTGATCGGGCCGGTGGTCTTCTCGCTGGCGGTGCGGATGCTGCGGGATCGGCAGGGGGCCGAGGATGTGACCCAGGATATTTTTGTGCAGGTGTGGCGCCAGGCAGGGGCTTACGATACGGGCCGGGGGAGCGCCGAAGCGTGGGTCATGATGATCGCACGAAGCCGCATCCTCGATCGGCTGCGGAGTCGTGCGGCAGGGGTGAAGGTGAAGGCGGTTGGGGACGCGCTGCCGGAGGCGCCGGATGCAGAGGATTGGCCCGAGGATTTGGCGATAAGCCGGGAGCAGGCGGTGGCGGTTCGCCGGGCCTTGGCAGAGTTGGCCGCGGACCAGCGGGTGCCGGTGGAAATGGCATTTTTTGATGGTCTGACGCATACGGAAGTGGCCGAGAAACTTGGAGTTCCGCTCGGAACGGTGAAAACGCGAATAAGGCTGGGATTGATGCGAATCCGCGAGGCGTTGGGAGACGTAATTGG
>Ga0114951_10004738_pt1 | contig 12984 bp, 10 predicted proteins | sample AM7aDNAmetaG_FD_88677 | JGI IMG/M metagenome (GOLD analysis project Ga0114951, IMG submission 88677) | Freshwater microbial communities from Finland to study Microbial Dark Matter (Phase II) - AM7a DNA metaG | ecosystem: Environmental > Aquatic > Freshwater > Lake | place: Finland: Lake Alinen... | reverse complement strand
GATAGACGATCAGGAACGGCCCATTGAACACATCGCGGATGGGGCCGCACATCCGGGCGCTCTTTCCGCCGGGCTCCGGGGCCGGGCCAAGTGTGACGACGAGCGCTCCATCCTCGCGCAGCGCGGGTTTCACATCCTTGCCGTTGACGGTGAGTTTCAGTCGCTTCGGGTCCGTCAGGGTGGGGATGGAGGGGCCGAGAACGACTTGCGCGGCGTTCTCCACTTTCAGATCGATGGCGTTGCGGCCGCTGACGGCGGCGTCGAGAGCCGCCATGCGCCCCCAGGTCTGAATCGACTCGATTTTCGCCCAATATGCGCCGGGGTACTTCAGCGTCATCGTGCGGAAGCTGATTTTCTCGGGCGGCTCAAGCACGCGGGCGGTTCGAAGGCATTCCAGGAACTTCGGGTGCGTGAAGCTGGGGCTCCAGGCGTCGTTATGCCCCGTGTCGGGAAGCTCGACGAACTGCACGTTCTGCCCCAGTTGCTTCAGCCGCTGCTCCAGCCGCTGCGACTGCCCGATTGACACGAGCGAGTCGTGCCCGCCGTGGAAGATCAGCACGGGGACATGGAGCAGGTTCGGGAGCAGTTCGCGCGCGTAATCGGCGTCGATCATCCCCTGCTTGAACGGGGGAAGGCTTTCCTTCTCCACGTTGACCCACTGGTAGTAATCGGCGCGCCCGGCGATGCCGATGAGGGCGGCGAAGCGGTCGGGATAGTGGCAGGCGATGGAGTACGCGCCGGAGCCCCCCATGGAGGCGCCGGACATGATGATGCGCCGGGGGTCCACGTTGTAATCGCGGCGGGCATACTCAATCGCCAGGAGAACGTCGGTCTCGCCGACCCCCATGAAATCCGTGTTGCGGCGGCCGAAGGGGAGGAGGAGAATCACCCCCTCCTTCTCGCAGACCTCCTGCAGGGTGGGACTGTATTGGAGGTCGATCCAGTTGGACGCGTCCAGCTCGGGATGGTAGCCATGCAGGAAGATCAGCAGCGGCCAGGTGCGCTTCGGATCGTAGTTCGTGGGCACGTAGAGCAGGTACGGCTCGGGGGAGCCGTCCATGGGAGCGATGTAGGCGCGCTCCTGGAAGCCGACGCCCGGCTCCACGCGGCGCTCCCCCCGCTCCAGCGACGCAATCGCCTTCTCCGCCTCCGCAAGGGATTTGTCGGTCTCTCGCGCCGTGTCGGTCCAGTAGGAGGAAACCCCGGCGATCTTGCGGAACGCCAGCCGGGCCTGCGCCAGTTGGCCGGGGCCGAAGCGCTCCGCCGGAGAAATCTGCTCCTCGGCGCGCGCCAGACGGGTCAGAAGAGCGTCGGTGCGCGCCTGGGTGGTCAGGGCAGGTTCGTCCGCGGCAATCGCGCAGGCGGCGAATAGGATCAGCGCCGCCGCGGGGATGAACGCAATGCGCATCAGGCCCCCCTCTTTGGCAAGGCAGGCTGTGGGGCCGGCGTCAGCGCGAACGCCAGGACGAGCGCGGTGGTTATGCCCACGCCCCGCACGAGGGGATCGGTGAAGACTCCTCCGACGAGGAAAGCGGCCAGGCTGCCGAGGACGCCGGCCGCCAGCCCGCGGTCGAATGAGGAGCGCTCGCTGAAGCAGGCCAGCGCGGCGGAGCGTCCCGCGCGCAGAAGCATCCAGCCGAACAGCAGGAGGAATGGCACCCCCACGCCCGCCCCCCACACCATATAGAAGCTCAGCGCGTCGGGCTCCATGAGGTTCTTCGCGTACTTCGGCATCTCGCCATAGTAAGGCCCGACTTTCTGCTGGTACGCGCCCGTCCCCACGCCGACCCATGGATTCTGCGACATCATGTTCAGCGCGACTTGCCACTCCTGATAGCGCTGGCTCCACTTCCACGCATAATCGGCTTCGTCGGGAATCTCCCCCGGCGACTCTACGGGCTGGCGCTCCATGATCCGCGCGCTGAGCGCCCTGCGCTTCGCGCTGAGGCGCTGCTGAGCGTCGGGGATCACTTCGTTGAACACCCCGTACGGGTCCGACGTGCGATAGAGCGCGACGGAGTCCAGAAGCACGTCGCTGTTCCTGCGGGGCAGATGCGGGAGCAATTGCGTGCAGAGCAGGAGCAGAGCGAGCCCCGTGGCGAGGAACCGGAAGCCGCCACGCAGCGCCGCGACGACCAGCAACCCGGCGCAGAGCGCGAGGAACGGCCCGCCGGCGAGGATGACGCAGAGCGCGCCGAGGAGCATCAGCGCCACGATGGCGCGCTGCCACCAATTATTGGAGAAAATCGCCACCCCCCAAATGAGCGGCAGTGCCAGCGCAAGGAACATGCCAAAGGTGTGGCGATCCGCAAACTTCGACCCAACCACCGCTGTGACCGGCCCGGAGGAACGGTACTGCATCAGCGCGGCGGCGACTGCGGCAACCACGGATAGCGCCAGCACAAAAAGCGCCCAGCGCCGCACCCGCTCGGAGCGGAATGCCTCCGCGAAGACCAGGTAGGCGACCAGGAAGTACTCGCAGAATTGAAGAATTTCCTTGAAACCGGATTTCGCCGCATTGCCGCAGGGAAGCCCCTCCCCTCTCGTTCGCCAGAGCAACGCCGCCAGCGACAGCGCCATCCATGCCGCAGCGAGGAGCGGGAGGGTGATCGGCGGCCATGAGAAGTCGAGCCGCCCGATGCGCCGGAAGATCCAGAGCAGGAAGCCAACCCCCAGCAGCAGGTCCGCCAGGGAGACGTACATCGTGGCGGAACCTTTCGGCCCGTGAAGGATATTGCACGACGCCTGCGTTCCGTGCACGAGCAGGGCGAAGAGAGCGATCCATTCCAAAGCGCCGGGCTTGCAGCCGCGGCCATCCCGCACCTCCAAAGCGGCAGGTTCGATCACGCGCTCTCCTCTCTTGCGAAGAATATAATCCGACTCCGGCTGCCAGGTTTCCTATGGGCTTGTCACTGGATGCGGCACGGGCCGTTCTTCTCGTATTCCGTGATCTTGCCGATGCGGCGGCTGTGGCGGCCCCCTTCGAAGGGGGTTTCGAGCCAGAGTTTGATGATCAATTCAAGTTCGGGATTTTCCGCGAGCCATTCGCCGATGCAGAGGACGTTCGAGTCGTTATGCGCCCTGCTCGCGCGCGCGGTGCCCAAGTCCCAGACCACGGCGGCGCGCACCCCGCGCACCTTGTTCGCGGCGATGCTCATGCCGATGCCGGTGCCGCAGATGAGAATGCCGCGCGCCACCTCGCCACGGCTGACAGCCTCCGCGACGCGAAAGCCGAAATCCGGGTAGTCGGAGGACTCGTCGGAGACGGCCCCCATCTCGACCAGTTCATGTCCCAGCTTGGCGAGTATCGACTTGAGCTTTTCGGTGAAGATGCGCCCCCGGTGGTCCCAGCCGCCTGCGATTTTCATGGAATCCTTCCCTTCATTTCTGCCCGGAAATAGCGCGCGCGATGCGATCGCGGGAGATCGCCCCCTCGCGCAGAAGCGCCCACTTCCGACGCCATACCTTGACGACGGAGGAAGGCCTGCCGCGGCCGACCGCCCCGCCGTCGATAATCAGCGTTAGTCTATCACCAAACAGCCGCGCAATCTCCTCCGCGCGCACCGCGGGCGCTTCCCCGGAGCGATTGGCGCTGGTGGCCAGCAGCGCCCCCCCGAGCCGGCGAGCGATCGCGCGGGGAACCGCGTGGTCCGGCACGCGCAACCCCTGCCACTTGCCCCGCACATCCCTGACCACGAGCGTGAGCGGGCCGGGCCAGAAGGCCTCGGCCAGGCGGCGCGCCGCCTCGGGCATGTCCGGCGCCAACTCCAGCGCTTGCGGCACGCCGGCAAGCAGGAGTTGAAACGGCTTGCCGGGTTCTCGTCCTTTCAAAGCCGTCAGCCGCCGCCGCGCGGCCGCGTCCCCCAGGCGGACGCCGAGGCCATAGACGGTTTCGGTCGGAAACGCCACCACGCCCCCCGCGCGCAACGCATCCGCCGCCCGGCCCGCAGCGCAGACGAGGGAGGAAGGGATGACCGGCGTCGGCTTTGCATCTGCCTTTTTGCGCAAGACAAGCACCTATATAAAGATCATGCGTCGGCGGGGATTATAGCGCAAATGATGACGAGAAGCTGTTTTGCTCTGTCGAAATCATCCCGGTTGGCAGGCCGGGCCGGTGGGGACACAATACTTTCCAAAGGAAAGTTTTGTGTCCCCACCTCGACCCGAGCCAGTCGAGGGGCTAGTCCGCGCCACGTGCCGAGTTTTGAAACAGCTTCGAATGACGAAGCCCTGAGGGGGAAAGAATACCGAAACCGGCATCGGGGCTTCGCCATTCGTCATTCGAGACCGCGCTTGCCTATTGCCCCGCCCCATTGTCAGCAGCCGGCGTGGCTGTCGGCGCAGGCGCGGTTTGAGCCCCCATCTGATTCAGTGCATCCTGGGCGCGCGGCGCGTAGGTAGTCTCCGGGAAATCTTTCAGGATCCTCTGATAGAGCTCGGTCGCTTCCGGATTGTGTTCCTGATTGCGCAGACTTTCCGCCTGGAGGAACAGCGAGCGGCTGTCGCTTTCAGCCTCCTGCTTCTTCAATCCTTCGACGACTTTCGGGTCGTTGTTCAACTGCTCAATCTTATCAGCGGCCTCATGCGAGGCGGCGGTCTCGGGGTACTTGCGCGCGGCAAGCCGGTAACGGCGCATCGCACTGACGTAATCACCTCGGGTCAGAGCGGCGTCGGCGAGCGTCATCTCCTTGCGCACCTCCTGCTCCCGAAGTTCCTTCCCCACCACCGGGTCGGCGGCGAGTTTCTGATAGTGATCCTTGAGGTCGGGGACCATGTCCTGAAGATCGTCATACGCCGTAAAGTAATCGTTGAGCTTGGCGAGGGTGTCGGTCGCATTCCCGGCGGCGAGCAGCTTGTCCGCATCGATCAGCATATCGCCGGCGGACTTCAGTATCTCCTGCTGTTTCTTCTTCGCCTGATCCACGCTGGCGGCGTCGCAGAAATCCTTCTCCTTCTGACCTGCATTGACGATCTGCGTGTAGATGGCGTAGGCTTTCGCGGGGTTCTTCTGCGTGGCGAACGTATCGGCCTGTTTCAGCATCTGCGTCGCCACCTTCTTCCACTCCGCCTGTTTGTCCGCCTTGATCAATGCGTCCATGCCTTCGAGCTTCTTGCGCGCCTTCACGGTATTGCCGGTGTTGAGCTTTTCATCGATCTTGCGGGTGGTGACCAGGTCCCCCTTGATCTCCCACTGCAGGTACGTCAGGTCGACCGCGTCCTGGTAGCTGGAGCGCGCCCGGTTGTAATCCTTGTTCTTCAGGTACTGGTCCCCATCCCGCACCAGTTGCGCTTCGCGCTGGATGGCCTGATTCTTCCAGCGCAGGTTGTCGTTCTGCGCATTCTGATACGCCAATTGGGAATTCACATCCAACTGGATCGTTGCGGCGCAGAGGGGCAGGGAACTCAGAATGCCAAAAGCCAGCAGGAGACCGGCGAAGCGCTTGCGGACCATATTACATCTCCCTCTTGCGGAAGCAGTGACTCCCCTTGAACCATTATAGCCAACCAGCGCGACAGTTCTCAATCATTTTTGCCGCCGCCGCTCAGGCGAACTTCTCGTAGGAGACCAGTTCGGCCAATTCCTTCCGCGCCCGGGGAGCGGGATGCTCGGCGGGATAGCCCATCGTGAGGAGGTTCACGACGCGCACCTCCGCGGGGATTCCGAGAATCTCCTTGACCTCCGGCTCCGAAAAAGCGCAGACCCAGCAACAGCCGAGTCCCTCGGCATGCGCCTGAAGCGTCATGTGGTCCACCGCAATCGCCACGTCCACGGGATACGAAAGCTGCCCGCAGCGCATGGTGTAGTCGGCCAGGACGCCGCAGGCGACGATGACGATGGGAGCCTGCGCAACGAAAACCTGGTTCCCGGCGGCTTTCATCAGCTTCTCGCGCGTCGTTTTGTCCTTGACGATGATCAGCTTCCACTCCTGCATATTGCGCGCGCTCGGGGCGAGGCGCGCCGCCTCCAGCACGCGCAGCAGCTTCTCATCCTCCACCTGCCGGCGAACATACGTGCGGATGCTCCGGCGATCCTTGATGGCTTCCAAAATGTCCATGAACGCGCTCCTTGGTTGAACCAGCGTTCATGCTAGCACCGGGTCGGCATGGACGCAATATTCCAACCCACCACCGCCCCCGCACCACGCCGGCGTCTGGCTCATTTTTGCGCGGCAAAAATGTGCCTGACCCTTTCCCGGCACGAATCGGGCAAGCGCCTCCTCGCACCGGCGCAAAGCAGCGCGGCCCTGCCACCGCGTGCAGGCCCAGTGTTGCCAATATTGTGAGGCGCCGCCCTTTCTGATATATTCGCTCCGATAGTGAGAACTTGGAGGCGCCTGATATGATACGCGTTGGAATCCTCGGCCCCACCGGCTATGCCGGGCTGGAATTGATCCGCATTCTGCTTCGCCACCCGAACGCCAGGATCGTATATCTGGGCGCGCGGCGGGAGGAGCGGCCGCGCATCGATGATATCTGGCCCATCCTGAAGAACCGCATCAGCCTGCCCTGCTCTTTGATCGGGCAGGACCCGATGCCGGAAATGGATGTCGCGTTCCTTGCGCTGCCGCACACGCTGGCGATGAGCCACGTGCCGGAAATGCTCGCGCGCGGCGCCAAGGTAGTGGATATCAGCGCCGACTACCGGCTCAAGGACCCCGCCGCGTTCAAGAAATGGTACAAGGTGGATCACACCGACGCCGCCAACCTGCCGCGCGCGGTGTACGGGCTTTGCGAACTGTTCCGGAAGGAGATCGCGGGGGCGGAACTCATCGCCAACCCCGGCTGCTACCCCACCGCCGTCACTCTGGCGCTGGCTCCACTGCTCAAAAAGGGCCTTGCGGCGCCGGGACGGATCATCCTGGATGCGAAATCAGGCGTCAGCGGGGCCGGGCGGGAACCGAAGGCGGAGCTGCATTTCCCCGAGGCCAACGAAAGCATCACGGCGTACAAGGTCGGCGTGCATCAGCACACCGGGGAGATTCTCCAGACCGCGGAACGGCTCGCCGGGCGGGACGTCGACGCCCTGTTCGTCCCGCACCTGATCCCGATGGACCGCGGCATCCTGGCGACCTGCTATATCCCCCTCGCCAAGGCGCTGACGACCGACGAGATCAAGAAGGTCTATGGCGATTTCTACAAGGATGACTTCTTCGTGCGTGTGCGGATGAACGACACGATCCCGACGACGAAGCAGGTGTTCGACACGAACTTCTGCGACATCGCGGTGCGCGGCGTGGGGGAAACGGCGGTGGTCGTCGCATGCATCGACAACCTCATCAAGGGCGCCGCCGGGCAGGCGGTGCAGAACATGAACATCATGCTCGGCCTGGATGAATCGGCCGGGCTGGTCTAAGGAACCATGGGAATGAAACCAACTGGCGGAGGCGTGGTGGCGGCCAAGGGGTTCCGGTGCTCCGCCGTGGGCGCGGGAATCAAGGTGCGGAAGGACGCGCTGGACCTGGGAATGCTCCTGAGCGACCTCCCCGCCACAGCGGCGGCGATGTTCACAACCAACCGCGTGCAAGCGGCCCCCGTGCGGCTGGACCGGGAACTCGTCGCGACCGGCAGGAAGTTGCGCGGGGTGGTGGTGAATGCCGGAAACGCCAACGCCTGCACCGGCGTGAAGGGAACGCGCGACGCGGCCGCCATGGTCGCGCTGGCCGCCGCCTGCACCGGCTCCCCCAAGGACACCTTCCTCGTGGCCAGCACGGGGATCATCGGACGCCCCATGCCAATGGCCAAAGTGACCGCGGGGATCAAAGACGCCGCGGGGCGGCTGGGCCGGAGCAAGGAGCATGCCCAGGGCTTCGAGCGCGCAATCATGACGACGGACCTCGCTCCCAAGAGCGCCGCAGTCGAGTTCCTCATCGGCGGGCGCAAGGTTCGGCTGGGGGGCTCCTGCAAGGGCTCCGGCATGATCGCTCCGAACATGGCGACGATGCTGGCCTTCCTCACTACCGACTGCGCAATCAGCGCCCCCCTGCTGCGCAAAGCGCTGCGGGAAGTCGTGGGGACGACTTTCAATTGCGTGACGGTGGATGGCGATTGCAGCACCAACGACAGCGTCCTCCTCCTGGCAAACGGCGCGGCGGGCAATCGGCCCATCCGTTCCGCTGGGAGCGCATACAACGCCTTCCGCGCCGCGCTACTGCACGTGTCCGAAGAACTGGCAAAGGCCATCGCGCGCGACGGCGAGGGAGCGACGCGGTTCGTCGAGGTGCGCGTCATCGGGGCGCGCCGCGAGGCGGACGCTCTGCGCGTGGCCCGCTCCATCGCAAGCAGCCCGCTGGTCAAGTGCGCCATCAACGGCGGCGACCCGAACTGGGGCCGCATCATCTGCGCCGCGGGTTACTCCGGCGCGGAAGTGAAGCCCTCGAAGCTGCAGCTTCGCATCAACGGCGTGCTGCTGTTCAAAGGCGGAATGCCGACGCGCGTCGCGCCGGAGAAGCTGCACGCCTGCATGAAGCCCAAGGAAATTCTGATCCATCTGGACCTGGCGCAGGGGAATCGGCGCGGCCGCATCTGGACCTGCGATTTCTCCAGGGAGTATGTCAACATCAACGCGGATTACCATACCTGACATGAAACAACTGAACAGCCTGGAAAAACGAGACCTGCTGGCCTCCCGCAAGTTCGACCCCGCGACGATCCTCGCGTATGCCGAGGAGTATTTCGCGCACGAGCGGTTCGGCGAGGCGTTCGAGTTCTATCGCAAGATCGCCGACGCGAACGGCGTCCTGAAGGTCAAGCGGGAAGCTATCCGCGTCGGCGACCCGGAGACGCTCTGGCGAATCCAGCAGTACGATGGGGCCCAGGTGGCGGAGGGGGATTGGATCGCGTGCGGCGACAACGCCATGCAGGCGGGGAAATACCGGTCGGCGGCCTACTGTTTCGAGCGCGTGAAGCAGGAAGCGAAGCTGGCCGAGGCGCTCCGCGCCATCAGCCCTGAATCAGCGACTCCATCTCCGCTATCACCGCAGCCGAACTGACGTCGGCGATGCTCCCCCCTGCCGAGGGAGCGAGCGCTTTCACCTTCGAGGCCAGGGGACGCCAGACCGCCGGATCCGTCGGCCCGAAAATCACGACCGTCGGCGTCCGCACCGCAGCAGCAATGTGCGCGAGGCCGGAATCATTCCCCACAAACGCCTCGCACCGCTCCAGCAGCGCCGCCACGCGGGCCAACGGCTCATCCCGTATCACGAACATCTCGACGTTATTCAGCAGCGCGCTCAACTCCGCCACCGGCTGTTCATCCGCCGGGCCGGCGAAGAGAAGCACGTTCCCCTTCCGCTTGATCCAATGCCGGATGAGCGCAGCGTATCCCTCGACCGGCCAGTTCTTGGCGGCCGAGCCGCTGCCCGGAGCGACCCCCAGCAACGGCGACGCGCCCGCGCCCGTAACTCGCAGATAGCGCTCGCACCAGCCGCGGTCGCGCTCGGACGGGTACAGGTGCGGCTCGATCCACTTCATCGACAGGCCCGCGCGCTCGCACTGGCCGGCGACAAACTCGACGGCATGCACCGCGCCGCCGGAGGGAGGCATCGGGTTGATGGCCAGCAACTGCTTCACCCCGGCAACGCGAAGGTTCTCGCGCATCGTCCCGTCGCTGTCGGGCCATACGCAGATCACGCGGTCGAACCCGCGCAGATATTCCAGCTCCGCCGCCGCGAGGGAGGAATCGCGCGAGAACAGCGGCGCCCATTCCGGGCCGTCCACACGGCGGACCGCGCCGGCATGACGCCGCCCCACCGCCAATTCCGCGATGTGGGGATAGCCCAGGATGTGAATCTCCACATCCGGCTCGCACCCCCGCAGGCTCTCCATAATCGGCAGCGTCAGGACGAAATCCCCGATTGCGCCGCCGCGAATCAGCAGTTGTCTCGACATGGCATGGTCTCCGCACCTCCATTTCACGTGAAGCGGGAGGTCATTGTCAAGTCCGGCTGAAGAGACTGACTTGTGGAATGTGCAGCGCGGGCTTCAGCCCGCGAAAATAAAGTGCGCCGCCAACCAGCCCTGAGATTGCTTGCGGTGAGCATGCCGAATCCGTCAAATGGGCGGCGGTGCTTTGGCTTCACGTGGGCGCGGGCTTCTTTGCAGGAATGACCGGGGCGGCGGGACACCATTAGAACTTTTCTCGCTGGGCATCCGAATGCCGGCGAGGGACGTAACGGCTTTGATTGTGGCTTGCTCTGTTGAAACCATCGTGACAACGTGTCGTTCTTCGCTTGGTCGAGGTGGGGACACAAAACTTTCCTTTGGAAAGTATTGTGTCCCCACCGGCCCGGCCTGCCAACCGGGATGGTTTCAACAGAGCAATTGTGGCTGTCTAAAATCGCAATGGGGGACGGGGCAGGGGCGCTACTGCTCCTACGGACGTTCGACAGCGAAGACTGTTATGGGGAGCGACACTCTCAAGCTATAGTTGTACGCGATAATATACAGGTCATCTTCTGTTCCGAAAGCCCTGTCAGGACCAGCCGAAGTGATTATCCCGCCTTTAGAGGAATAGCGGAGAGGAGTTCCCCAAGGATCGATCAGCGATACCTTCGCCTTTGGGTCACGTGCATTTGCGTAATCAACGAAGTCCTCGATACGCAAAATGCCGCCGCCCGAGCGGTGAAAGCAGTCGCGGTAAACCTCCGCCAGACGACAGATCTGCCGCTTAGCCCGCGTGACTGGTGAGGAATACCACTGCCAGAAAGTGACGCAAATAGCCAAGTTAATCGTCACAGCCAGCAGTAGAAGCACAAGCACAACGGGCGTTAGACGCCGTTGCTTGCTGGGACCCGTAGTCCGAGGTGTTCCCGGGACACTCGACTCAGGTGGCCGCAAATCGTTTGCCAATCCGGCTGCCTTCCCTTCAAGTCTTCGGGTTGATTCAGGCCGCGTGAACCCAAGGCGCACTGTTACCACTTCATTCTAGCCTTGCGTGGCAGGGTGTCAAGCGTTCTCTGCGCTGACGTTGCTGTTAGGGTGACAGCCGCGTCGTTGCGGCCTGCCGGGGGGAAGTGGAAGGGGATCGCAAGGGGGAACCGCTGGGGCCTCTGCGGTTTCCCCTTCACAATTATCGGAGCACACTCTCCATTTGCCGATGCCTCAACCCGGCAAAGCGCCGCCACGAATTACCCGGAATTTCAGGGATACGCCCTATTGCCTCCCGCACCCCGAACGTTCTAGAATACAGGTGGAGAAGGAAATCGAGATGGAATTTGGGAACCTTCTGCCCCGTTCGAAACGGAAGTGCTTTGACCAAATACAACGTCCAGGGGACGCGGTCGGGCGGAATTGATTAGCCGCGCGCCCGTCACCCGCCCATATCAAATGGGTTCAGAGGACACTTCCAACCCGGCGGCGGCGGAAGGTTCTTTTTTTGGCATGCACCCGTCCTGCGCTGAACCTTGCGAAGGTTAGTACGAACCTTCACAAGGTTTGTTCTATTCACACCGCGCCGCGCCACACGGTCTTCCCCTTTCTTGCGCACCGCGCGGGGCATGTGCGATAATCGCGCCGTTGTCACGCCTGATCCGATTCCGCGAAAGGCTATGCGTCATGTCGCTGTTCGAGGAAGAGCCCTCCCTGGACGAAACACCCGCCCACGCGCCGCTGGCGCTGAGGATGCGGCCGCGCACGCCGGAGGAATTCGTCGGGCAGGAGCATTTCTTCGGGCCGGGCAAGCTCCTGCGCCGGACGCTCGAGGCGGACCGCCTGGCCAGCGTGATCTTCTACGGCCCCCCCGGCACCGGGAAGAGCGCACTGGCGCATATCATCGCCCTTCACACCCACGCGCACTGGCAGATGCTGAACGCCGCGGCAAGCAATGTGCGCGAGGTGCGCGAAGCGATCTCCGCCGCGCAGGAACGGCTCGCGAAACACAACCGGCGCACCGTCCTGTTCGTGGATGAACTCCACCGCTTCAATCGCGCCCAGCAGGACGTGCTCCTGCCCGACGTGGAGCGCGGCACGGTGATCCTGGTGGCGGCGACGACAATGAACCCGTTCTTCGCCATCAACTCCCCCCTGCTCTCCCGCTCGCAGATATTCGAATTCAAGCCGCTGACCCCCGAGCAGATCATGTCGCTCCTGCGCCGCGCGGCGGCGGACGCGGAACGCGGGCTGGGCAAGTTGAATATCGATCTGCAGGAGGAGGCGCTGAAGTACCTCGCGACGCTCTGCGACGGCGACGCGCGCCGCGCACTGAACGCGCTGGAACTGGGCGTCCTTTCCGCAACCCCCGGGCCGGATGGGAAGGTGGTATTCGATCTTGCGCTGGCGGCGGAATCCATCCAGCGCAAGGCGATTGTCTACGACCGCGACGATGACGAGCATTACGACACCATCAGCGCCTTCATCAAGAGCCTGCGCGGCTCCGACCCGGACGCCGCCGTGTACTGGTTGGCGAAGATGATCGAGGGAGGAGAGGACCCGCGCTTCATCGCCCGCCGCATGGTGATTCTGGCCTCCGAGGACATCGGCAACGCGCAGCCGATGGCGCTGGTCCTGGCGACCTCCGCCATGCAGGGCTGCGAATTCGTGGGGATGCCGGAGGCGCAGATCATCCTGGCCGAGGCGGCAACCTACCTGGCCTGCTGCCCCAAGAGCAACGCGAGCTACATGGCCCTGTGCAAAGCCCAGGAGGATGTCCGCGAGGGTCGCACGCTGCCGGTGCCGGAGCATCTGCGCGGCACGGGCTACAAGGGCGCCGAACGCCTCGGCCACGGGCAGGGCTACAAGTACGCCCATGATTTCAAGGGACACTGGGTGGACCAGGAGTACATCCCCACAAGCAAGGTATACTACGAGCCGACGGATATCGGCGCGGAGAAGCAGATCAAGGAGCGGCTGGAGGCATGGAGAAAGGCGAGGCAAGACGGCTCGTCCGGGAAGCTGTCCGGGGAATGACGTCCGGTCAGCGGCGGCGCGCGTCCGAAGAGATCATGCGGCGCGTTCTGCAACTGCCGGAATGCGCGGCCGCCGGGGTGG
>Ga0114951_10004737_pt1 | contig 12985 bp, 12 predicted proteins | sample AM7aDNAmetaG_FD_88677 | JGI IMG/M metagenome (GOLD analysis project Ga0114951, IMG submission 88677) | Freshwater microbial communities from Finland to study Microbial Dark Matter (Phase II) - AM7a DNA metaG | ecosystem: Environmental > Aquatic > Freshwater > Lake | place: Finland: Lake Alinen... | reverse complement strand
TTGATTTTGGAAAATCTCGGTAAGCTCAAAAACACCTCCGCAGGGTCAAAAATAGACAGTTTTTGATCGTGGTGGTATTCTCAGATTTTCAAAAAACAGGGGTTTTCTGTCAGGCACTAATTAGGTCTCTACGTATGTGACGATCTTTTTATTTATTTCCAGCGCAGAGCATCTTTCAAACCTGAATTTCTTTCTGTTTTTCTCCTGACCGCAGAGAAAAATACTTCTTTATTTGCCCAGAGTTCAACATTTTTTTTTGCTCTGGTCATACCGGTATAGATCAGCTCACGAGTCAGAAGATCACTGTCAACCTGAGGAAGAAGCATCAATACGCGGTCAAACTCTGACCCCTGGCTTTTATGGATGGTCATGGCATAAGCCGTTTCATGCGCGGGAAGTCGTTCGGGAGGTATACTGCGGACTCCCCCTTCAGGATTCGGAAAAAAGACCCTCAAGAGACCTCCGTTATCAGGATCGGGAAAGAGAATACCGGTGTCACCGTTAAACAGGCGCATGGAGTAGTCGTTGACCGTGATAAGAACGGGACGTTTAGGATAGAAGAGGCTTGACGGAGCAATCAGTTCTTGCCGGGCAAGAATTTTTTCGATTACGTTGTTGAGACCACTCACACCGTAAGGGCCGTCACGCAGGGCGCAAAGTATGCGAAAGCGGTCAAATCGCTCCAGCGCTTCAGCAGGAGAGGCTGCTTCAAGATACCCTTGATAACCTTCGGCCACTGCTGAAGCCAGAGCAGTTCGTAGATTTTCAGGAGCAGGCATCTTCTGCCAAATAATACTCAGTGTTTTGGCTTTCAAAAGCTCCAGCGCCTCCATCTCCTGACCGGCATTAACCGCCCGGCTGATTTCAGCAATGCCGCTTCCCGGCTGAAAACGGTAGTTTTTTTCGAGTACAACAAGTGAAGTAGAGAGCGGCGAAGCGGGGCTCTCCTCTCCGGCGCTGCAAATATCACCAAGTACCGCACCGGCCTCAACCGAGGCGAGCTGATCACGGTCGCCAAGAAGAATCAGTCGGGCAGTTGGTTTGAGCGTCGCCACAAGGGCGCTCATCAGCGGGAGGGCAACCATTGATGCTTCATCGATAATAATGGTGTCATAAGGAAGCGGATTTCTGGCTGAGTGGCGAAAGCGCGTCGAACCTGAGATACTGCCAAGAAGACGCTGGATAGTGACGACATTGTCCGGAATTGCCAGCTTCACCTCATCGGAGCAGTTCAGTGTTTGGCGGATATCGTTGACCGATCGTTTCAGTCGCGCGGCGGCCTTGCCAGTCGGGGCGGCCATGGCAATCCGTTGCTTTGTGCCTCCCTCCTGTTCAAGCAGCAGCGCAAGAATACGGACAACCGTCGAAGTTTTCCCGGTTCCCGGGCCTCCTGAGATAACACAAAACTGCCTCCGCAGAGCAACCGTCGCAGCCTCTTTCTGGCGATGATCGGCACTATCCGGAAAAAGTCTTTCGATCGCATCCTGAAGTTTTATTTCATCAAATACTTCCTGAACTGCAGCAGCTTTCTCAAGAATCGTCATGGCAAGATCATGCTCGTATCGCCAGTACCGATAGAGATAAAGGCGGCCTGCGGCATCAAGCACCAGCGGACGATGGTGCTTCCCCGGGCCAGTGACGACAGACATACTTCTCACCAACTCCAGGAGCGCATCAAACCGGGGCAGCAGCAGCTCTCTCCCGTTCAAATTGACGGTCTGACCTGCAATATCGGCAAGGTTCAGGCAGAGATTACCCCGCCCTATAGCGCTGCTGGCAAGAGAGACCACAAGCCGCAAGATCTCATTGACCTCACCGGAGGTCTGTTTGCCGATAAAGGCTGCAAAATGGCGATCAATAGCCCTCTCCTGAAACTCAATGGTCATAGGATTATCCTTCCTCCTCAATGAGAATATCGGTCAATGCCTGAATCAGCCCTTCGGATGGAAGGTCACGGAAAAATCCTCTGCTCTCTCCCTTCTCCCGGCTAACCCCGCGAAGAAAAACGTAAATCACGCCGCCGAAATGGGTGGCATAACGGTAGTTCTTGACCCTCAGAGAAAGATAGCGATGAAGCGCCACCGTATAAAGCAGGTATTGGAGCGGATAGAGATTGCTCTGCATCGCCTGTGTCAAGGAAGATTGCCCGTAGTCATCAAGGGAGTTGCCAAGATGGTTTGATTTCCAGTCGAGCAGATAGAAGCGCCCTCCCTCCTCAAAAACCATATCCATAAACCCCATGAGCATTCCCTTGACCGGTTTGAAGTGGAGAGCTTCTGCAAGTTTGGCAAGGTCAATCCCGCCGGACAAAAAACCGTGACGAGCAAGAAGCTCGCCAAGCACTGAGGAGTTGATAAACCTGAGAGGAATGAAAAACTCCAGCTCAGCACTCCAGCATCCCTTCTTGAGCGTGCCAAGGCAAAAGAGAGCGTCAGGCGAAGAAAGTGGCGTCCTGAGCACGTTATGCACCATTGCGGTAATATACGGTTCCCACTCCGATTTATAATTATAGCGTTCCAGACCTTGCACCACCAGTTCATGAATCGACTCCTCAGAGGGCGAAGCAAAATTGATCTTTTCAAAAATTCCGTGCATAAAGATGCCCGCCTGCGCACCCTTCGGAAAGGTAAAGATACTCTGCCCTCCAGCGGTTGTCATCGGCACCTCCCCTGCCTGACGCGTCTCATCGCGATCCGGCAGCTCAGCGCTCTGCTGTTCCTGCCCTGATTTGTGGCGACTGAAAGAGGTGAAGCTTGAGACGCGCCAGCCAGTGTCTACCCTTCCGCTGAAGTGGCGCAGACTTGGCTTCTCAGACATCCTGGTTGTAGGGGGATGAAGTGAGTTCTCACCAGGTGCCGTGCGATTCATCCGCCTGAAGCCGATTGTTCCCCCTGAACTTTCGGCAAACTCCTGCAACTGCAAGGCCATCGTTTCTGCTGACATGGCTTTCATCTCGGCCACCAGAGCCGTCGCTGGGTTTTCCTTTCCCCTTGTCTCACCGGAAGCATGAAGCAGATAGTTGATCGGCGAGGTGTCAGCACGGGTTTTACCCGCAAAAAGATAACAGCGATATTTCGCTCTGGTCAGCGCCACATAGAGCAGCCGGAGACTCTCCGCCAGCGACTCCTTTGCGGCCAGAGAGCGGTGAAGGTCAATATCGGAAGAACCGAAATCCTTCACGAGCTTCCACTGCTCATTGTGGAACATCACCACCTCGCCCTTGTGGTTTACGCCAACCCAGAGCAAGGGGCAGAAGACCACCGGGTACTCAAGCCCCTTGCTGACATGGATGGTGACAATCTTGACCGCTGCCTCATCCGTTTCAAGGCGAATCTGGTGCTCCTCCTGCTCCTCCTCAGCCCCAAGCCGTTCGCTGAACCAGGCAATCAGCCCCTCCATGCCCAATCCATGCTCATGTTCCTCCCCATGGAGCAGCTCAAAACAATGCAGAATATTGGTGAGCCGCCGCTCTCCATCAGGATAACCGAGCAGGCGCCCGCGAATCCCCTCGCTGGCCATCAGCTCACGGCTCATCACCATACAACCCCGCTGAAGCCAAAGCTCATGGTAGTGGCGGAACGACCTGAGGCGCTCCGTCCACAACTCCTCATCATCAAGCAACGTGGCAATCTCGTTGCCTGACCTGCCGAGGAGATCGCTCACCAGCGCAGCCCGTACCTTTGGTTCATTTGACGGATCGCCAAGCGCAGAGAGCAGGATTCGCAGCTCTTCGGCCTCCCTCGTTGCAAAGATGCTTTTGTCGCTCCGCATAACCCCCGCAATGCCGCGTACACCAAGGGCGCTGAGCACCATGGCCGCCTGCCGATGGGTGCGCACAATCACGGCAAAGTCTCCAGCGGTGAGAGTTTTGCCTCCCACAAGGGTTCCACCATCCTGCAGAAGACGCACAATTTCACCGGCAACCGCTTCGGAGGCAAAAGCGCCAGCATCCTCAACCGTCCATACCCCGCCCTTTTCATCCCCGGAGTCCATGAACCAGAGCTGCATCGGCTCCTTCTCGCTGTCGTTCAACTCCCGGTTACCCGCAACAAGAGGATGGTAAAGAATTTCATCGTAAAGAAAAGGGCGCCTCGTATTGTCGAACAGGGTATTGAAGGCATCGAGAAGCGGCGAAGCTGAGCGCCAGTTATCGGTCAGGGTAAAACGACGCTCTTCACTCACCTCCCGGGCCGCCCGCATGTAGGCGAAGATATCGGCACCACGGAAACTGTAGATCGCCTGTTTCGGGTCGCCGATAAGAAAGAGCGGCAAGTCAGTGCCTGCGTAGATGGTTCTGAAAATCTCATACTGCACCGGATCAGTATCCTGAAACTCGTCAATCAGCGCCGCCCGGTACTTTACCCGGAGCAATCCCGCAAGGATTGCTCCCCCGCCGTCAGAGAGGAGCGCACGATAGAGATCTTCGAGCAGGTCGTCGAAAAAGCGGACATTGCTCGCCCGCTTGCGTTGCGGGAGGCTCTTCCGGTAAAAACGAACCAGCTCAGCCTTGAATGCAAGAAAACGGCTCTGCACCGCATCATGCAACCGCTGGCAGCTCCCGAAGAGAAGATGATCCGGCGGAGTGTTTTTCAACTTCGTTCCTTCGCTGATGGCGCTTGCCGTAAACTTTTTAAAGTCGGCAAAGAGGTCATAAGGGTTGCCGCCAGCAATAAAGGCATCCATGTCGGCAAAGAGCGGCTCAAGCAGGTCTGTCCGATAGGTCTCCTGCGACCGCTTCAGCCCTTTGTCTGTTATAAAAAGCTCAGTGATGCTCTCGCGTTCACGCTGCCAGAGAGCGCTTGTCTCAGAGTATGCAGCACCGCACTCCTTGTCGAGCGTTTGTATCTCATCGTCGCTGAAGTCGGGGATAACCTCTACCCCGGTACCAGCATGAAGATTTTTCAGGAGCGAGATGAACGTTTCAGGCGAGTGGCGATTCCGCAAGGTATAGCCAAGCAGTGGCGCAGGCTCCCTGAAAAAGTGCATTCTCCAGAAATCCTCAACAATATCGCGAAGCAGCTCCGTCTGATCGGTTACCAATTCGGTATCGTAAAGCGAACCGCTCTCAAAGGCGTTATCCTGCAATGCCCGCAGGCAGAAGCCATGAATGGTGAAAATCGAAGCGGTATCGAAGGCGCCGAGAGCCCGCTCAAGGAGATCGCACACCTTTTTCATGCCACCTTGAGAGGCCTTTTCGTAAAGCTCTTCAAGGAAAGCATCTTGAGTATCGCCACCCTCCATCACCTCAAGCGCCTCACGAATACGAGTGCGGATTCTCGAACGAAGCTCCTGCGTCGCCGCCTCGGTATAGGTCACCACAAGAATCTGCTCCGGCAACAGCTCCTGCTCCACCAGCAGCCGCAGATAGAGCGATGCGATGGCGTAGGTCTTTCCCGTCCCGGCGCTTGCCTCGATAAGGTTGGTACCGGAGAGCGCGACGGTGATGTGGTTGAGCTGGTTCATTAAGGGTGTTCCACGGCAGCCTGGATGATGCGTTGAAGTCGGAAATGGTATGATCAATCATAGCTATCTTTTGAAATGGAAGCAAGAACGAAATATACTTTAACCATGTTTGAGGCTAATCGTCTCAAAAATCGAAAGGTGTATTTGTTAACATTCCCATCATGATCATGTATGCCCCCGAAATCACCTGGCAATCAATATCTCCGCTTCCATGGATGTAACTGCATTTCCGGAAAGCAGAACGCGGGCTGTTTGTACCTCGCACAAGATACGACGGCCACATTATGATAGCTGTTTTGCTTCAAGGCAGGAGTAATGGGCAATAATTGCCAAAGTGAGATCAGATTGAATTTATTGGAGTAACTTCTTGTTAAGACAACAATAATGAATAGAAATCTATTCTTCAGGGATCTGATAGTTGCAGGTATATATGTTGATGATGGATCAGATGGAAGCAAACGGAAACATCGGGGCTATTATCTCGATTAGGGGTGGAATAATTGATGTAAGGTTTGACAATATTCTTCCTTCTATTTATACCATATTACTTACAGGCAGGGATTTTGATGTAAAAATAGAAGTGCTTACTCAATTGGATTCTCGTCATGTAAGGGGAATTGCTATGACCGGCACCGAAGGAATTTGTCGCGGCATGACCGTAAAAGATACTGGAAATCCCTTGCAAGTACCGGTCGGTAATGCGATTCTGTCAAGAATGTTCGATGTTTTTGGTAACACCATTGACCGCCTTGGACCGCTTCATGAGGTGGAATGGAGGTCAGTTCATCAAAATCCACCACCTTTCGCAAGACGCTCTACTCACTCTGAAATTTTTGAAACTGGAATAAAGATTATCGATTTGCTTGTTCCCCTGGAACGAGGGGGAAAAGCTGGTCTTTTCGGTGGAGCTGGAGTTGGGAAAACTGTTCTTTTGACTGAAATGATCCATAATATGGTGAGCAATCGAAGCGGTGTAAGCATTTTCTGCGGAATAGGTGAGCGTTGCCGTGAAGGCGAAGAGCTGTATCGGGATATGAATGCCGCTGGCGTGTTGAAGAATATGGTGATGGTTTTCGGTCAGATGAATGAACCCCCTGGCAGCCGTTTTCGGGTTGGTCATGCTGCTTTAACAATGGCAGAATATTTCAGGGATAGTCAACACAAGGATGTCCTTTTGCTTGTCGATAATATTTTCCGATTTATCCAGGCAGGTTCTGAAATATCCGGTATGATGGGCCAGATGCCATCACGACTGGGCTATCAGCCTACCATGGGCACTGAGCTGTCGAAGCTTGAAGAGCGTATCGCCAACACTGATACCGGAGCAATCACATCGATTCAGGCCGTTTATGTTCCTGCGGATGATTTTACAGACCCTGCTGCTGTCCATACATTTTCCCATCTGTCAGCATCACTGGTTCTTTCAAGAAAGAGGGCCGGTGAAGGTTTTTTCCCTGCAATTGATCCATTGTTATCGGGCTCTAAAATGGCAAGTGCCAGTATTATCGGCAATCGCCATTATCAGCTTGCGCGTGATATCAGGAAAATTCTGGCACAGTATTCAGAGCTCAAGGATATTATTGCCATGCTTGGGCTGGAACAGCTCTCTGTGGAGGATCGTCGACTTGTTGCCCGGGCCCGGAGGCTGGAGAGATTTTTTACGCAACCTTTTTTTACTACTGAACAGTTTACCGGTATGTCAGGCAAGCTTGTTCCACTGAGCGAGACTCTTGACGGGTGTGAACGAATTCTTCGTGATGAATTTGCGAGTTATCCTGAACGTGCGCTCTATATGATTGGAAATATTGATGAAGTGAAGAAAAAAGAAGAGAGTGGCTCCATCGATAAAGAAAATAACAATAATAAAACCCCTAACCGGTTCCAGGCATGAATAAAACAACGTTATGACAGCAGCATTTATGGATCTGGAAATCCTTGTTCCTTTTCGCGTGTTTGCCAGGAAGGATTTGGTGTCGAGAATCGTTGCCGAGACGCCGAACGGTTTTTATGGTTTTTTGCCAAACCGGCTTGATTGCATTGCTCCGCTTGTTCCTGGCATTCTGATGTATGAAACCAGGGATGATGGTGAGACCTATATCGCGGTTGATCAGGGAGTGATGGTTAAAACGGGACCTAAGGTTGTTATTTCTGTTCGTCATGCTCTGGGAGGGTTTGAACTCGGTCAACTTCAGGAAGCAGTAGAACATGACTTTCTGAATCTTGATGAAAGGGAGCGCACTTTACGCAGCTCTCTTGCAAAACTTGAAAGCAGCTTTATTCGCAGGTATGCGGAATTTCATCATGAATGAAAAAGAGGAAAAAAAACTTGGGGAAGATGGTACCCCGTTAAGCAAAAAGGTTGGAATTCAGGAACACCAAAAGCTTAAGGCAAAAAAACGGGCCATCAGAAATATCTGGTCAGGTTTTGCTGTGTTTGGTCTTGTCGGCTGGTCAGTGGTCATTCCCATGATCATTGGAATAATGCTGGGAGTATGGCTCGATAATCATTATCCGGGAGAGCGTTCATGGACACTTATGCTGCTTGTAACAGGCCTGTTCATTGGCTGTTTGAACGCTTGGCACTGGGTTGCGGAGGAAAACAAGGATATGCATAATGAGGATCGATCAGATGAGTGAGATCATTGAAATTGGCGAAGCGATAGCCGGTGGTTTTTTTCTTGGTGTCTTGTTTTTTGGAGGGCTATGGCTGACGGTAGTAAAATGCCTGGTGTCTAAACGTCCCTGGGTTTGGTTTTTGATCAGTATGGTATCAAGAACATCCATAACGCTGGCAGGATTTTATGTGCTTGCAGGTACGAGCCTGAAACGCCTGCTCTTCTGTTCTGGAGGATTTATCGCAGCCCGGATTTTTGTTGTCATGTTTACAAAAGAGAGGCGTCAAGAGGAGTCCAAATCATGCATCTGACCAGTGATGATGTTGTTGTATGGCACTATGGTTTTGTCAAGCTCAATCTGACAATTCTTACGACATGGGCTTTGATACTGATCCTCGTAGGAGGTTCCGCATTTATGACCAGAAAACTGTCAGGCGGCATCCATATTTCAAGATGGCAGAGTTTTCTTGAAATTCTTGTAACCTTTTTTCTTCAGCAATTTGAAGAGGTTGGACTACGCAACCCGGCAAGATATCTCCCCTACCTTGCGACACTTTTTCTTTTTATTGCAATGGCAAACCTGTGTACGGTCATCCCCGGGTATGAACCTCCAACGGGTTCGCTTTCCACGACGGCAGCTCTTGCTCTCTCTGTCTTTATTGCTGTGCCACTCTTCGGCATCAGTGAACAGGGTCTGGGCACTTACTTGCAATCCTACCTTAAACCAACGGTTATCATGCTTCCCTTCAATATTATCAGCGAATTCTCCAGAACTCTGGCCCTTGCTGTCCGTTTATTCGGTAATATGATGAGCGGCGCTATGATTCTTGCTATTCTCCTGACCATCGCTCCGCTTGTTTTTCCAGTTCTTATGAGCATTCTGGGACTTTTGACCGGCATGGTTCAGGCTTATATATTCACTATTCTGGCTACGGTCTATATAGCCGCTGCGACGAGGACACGGGATGAAGAAACTGTTTAACATCAAACGGGAGACCCTATGGACATTCTGAGCATTATTGCTGTTGCATCTATTATTACCGCCGGGCTGACTACGGGCATCGGCTGTATAGCTCCTGCACTGGGTGAAGGCAGGGCCGTTGCGTCGGCATTAACATCGCTGGCCCAGCAGCCAGATGCCTCTGCAACGATAACCCGAACATTGTTTGTCGGGCTTGCCATGATTGAATCAGTGGCGATATACTGTCTGGTGATTTCGATGATTCTTATTTTTGCCAACCCGTTCTGGAATTATGTGATTGCTCATGCTGGAGGACACTGAACCATGCTGATTGACTGGTTTACCTTGATTGCGCAGCTCGTTAATTTTTTGATTCTTGCCTGGTTGCTGAAACGCTTTCTCTATCATCCGATAGTGACTGCCCTTGATGCGCGTGAGAAAAAAATTGCATCTGAACTGCAACATGCAACTGTCGTTGAGAATGAAGCGAAACAGAGTATGTCGGAATGGAGGCAAAAGAATGTCGAGTTCGAAAAGCAGCGGATGCTCCTTATGCAGCAGGCCACAAAAGCGGCTGATGACAAGAAAGCCGAACTACTCATTGATGCCCGAAAAGAATACGATAACCTGCGTGCCAGACTTGAGGAATCGTTACACCATGAACAGATAAATCTCCAGCAGGAAATTATTGGCCGTATCAGTACCGAAGTATTCTCTCTTGCGAAAAAAGTCTTGGAAGAACTTGCCGATGTTTCTCTGGAGGATTGTATGGTCAAGGTATTCTGTGAACGTCTGCGGAAAATCGAAAAGGCTGATATTGGGGTAATGACAAGATCGTTTCGTCAAAGCAGCCATCCTCCGATTATCCGAAGTGTCTTCAGTTTGACACAGGAGCAACGCGAGATCGTCAATAAAGCTGTTATGGATGTCTTTTCCATTGATGCCAATATATTGTTTGAAACCGATCCCAACCTGATCAGCGGGCTTGAATTGAGCATGAATGGTCACAGCATTTCATGGAATATCAAAGCATATCTGGATGCCCTTCAACTAACAGCAGAAGTTTCCCTTGAGAGGGACAAGAAAGAAAATGTTCATGATAAACAACCTGCTCAAAACCTCTCTTGATAAAGCGCTGAGTACTATCGAGAAATCAAGGCAATTGTATTCAGCCGGTTTGAAACCAGTTGAATCCGGTGTCATTACTACCGTTTTGAACGGAATTGCCAAGATCAGCGGCCTTCCAGGAGTTGAATTTGATGAGCTGGTTAAATTACCCGAAGATGTTTATGGAATAGCCTTTAATATCGATCCTGATGAAATCGGAGTCGTTCTTTTGGGAGATTACTCAAAACTTCAGGCAGGCGACAAGGCTGAGAGAACCGGTCGGGTAATGGATGTGCCAGTCGGTGATGCCCTGATAGGCCGTGTTCTCGATCCTCTTGGCAGGCCACTTGATGGCCGTGGCCCTCTGAACTGTTCTGAGCGCTTGCCTCTTGAACGGATGGCTCCCCATATTATGGATCGAGCTCCAGTAACTGAGCCGCTTCAGACTGGAATAATGGTTATTGATGCCTTGATTCCTGTCGGGATGGGACAACGTGAGCTGATTCTCGGAGACCGACAGACGGGCAAGAGTGCTGTTGCCATATCGACAATACTTAATCAACGCGGAAAGCATGTTCTCTGTGTCTACTGCGCTATAGGTCAGAGAGCTTCTGCTGTTGCAAAAGTTGTTGCTGAACTTCGTGAAAAAGGCGCTATGGAATATACCATCGTCCTGGTTACCGAAGGGAATGATCCGTCAGGTCTTCAGTATATATCGGCTTTTGCTGCGACAAGTATAGCTGAATATTTTATGGAACGGGGAGATGATGTCCTCATTGTGTATGATGATTTAACCAATCATGCCCGTGCTTATCGTGAACTTTCACTTCTCTTGAAAAGACCTCCCGGAAGAGAGGCTTTTCCGGGAGATATCTTTTATCTCCACTCCCGTCTTCTTGAAAGATCGACTCATTTGCGGGATGAACTGGGAGGCGGTTCTCTTACGGCATTACCGATCATAGAAACTCAGGAGCAGAATATATCAGCCTACATTCCAACCAATCTGATTTCAATTACTGATGGGCAAATCTATCTTTCACCGACTCTTTTCGAACTTGGAATACTCCCCGCCGTTGATATCGCTCAATCCGTTTCACGGGTAGGCGGCAAGGCGCAGCTTAGGGCATACAGTTCCGTGACCAGCAGTCTCAAGCTTGATTATGTGCAATTCGAGGAGCTGGAAAGTTTTTCCCGTTTCGGTACAAGACTTGATGAAGCCAGCAGGAAGATCATCAACCATGGTGAAAGGATTCGTGAGTGCTTCAAACAGGATGAGCTTTTTTTGTTTTCGGCCCCTGAACAGCTCATGGTGCTGCTTGCCCTGGCAGAGGGTTATTTTGACACAATAGCTCTTGAGAAGGTGCACCCTGCAATGGTAAAGGTGGGCAACGCAAGCCTTGACCTTGCGGATGCTGACCTTGTCCAGAGAATTGTTGAAAACAAAGAACTTTCAGCAGCAGACCACGATGCCATGTTGCAGGCCGCAGATTCGGCAATGAAACAATTCCGGGATAAACAATGATTGAAACCATCGAGGCCTTTCATCAGAAAATCGGAAAAGCCAAAACATTGGGCTCGGTTGTTCGTACCATGAAAATGTTGGCAGCCTCGAATATCAGACAATATGAGGAGGCAGTCCGAGCCTTGGCTGATTATTATCATACCATCGAACTGGGTCTTTCAGCTTGCATGCCTGGCATGAACAGTCAGTATTCACCTCTCGTAAAAGCCGAAAATAAAACGCTTCTGACTATAATCTATTGTGTTTGGCTCTGATCAGGGCCTTGTTGGCTCTTTTAATGATCAGCTTGGCAAAGTTGTTCAACATAAGCTTGAAGAGTTATCAGGCAAAAACATGATCCTTGCTGTCGGCGAACGAATTCAGTCCAGATTAAGAGATGCAGGTTATCAACAGGAAGAACTCTATACTGTTCCGGGTTCCGTCAATGCTATTGCGCCTCTTGTTGGAACCCTGTTAGCCGCAGTTGAAAAACTTCTTGAAAAAGAAGCGATGATCCAGCTTTACCTTTTCTATAACAGCCCTGAAAGCGGGGAGATTTATCACTCTCTTTCAAAACGCTTACTTCCACTTGATGTAACCTGGGAGAGGGAGATCCGCAGTACGGTCTGGCCGACAAAAGCTCTTCCAGAGATGCTGAGTGGTTCGAATACTGTTCGATGGGCTCTCGTCAGAGAATATCTTTTTGTTTCACTCTTCAGGGCATGCGCGGAATCATTAGCCAGCGAAAATGCAAGTAGATTGTCTGCCATGCAACGAGCAGAAAAAAATATTGACAACATGCTCGAAGAGCTGTCAAGACTTTATAATAACCGACGTCAGTCAGGAATTGATGAGGAGTTGTTTGATGTGGTGTCCGGTTTCAATGCATTGTCTGACTCACCATAAGGTAGCGCCGCGATGCCGGAGAGAACGACCGTGATGTGGTTCAGTGTCCTCACATCATTCTGCCCAATTTTCAATGATCAATCCCTCTACCCGACTGAATTCTCTGCCGTTATTGGTGACCAACACGGCATTCAGTGCCTTCGCGTGAGCCGCAATCATGGTATCAAGCGCTCCGATTGATTTTCCCCGTTGTTCAAGGCCACTCCGTATTTCACCATAATGCCAGATAGCTGTAGCATCAAAAGGAAAAAGTTCGAGTGAAGCGAAAAACATTTTAAGAGCCCGACGATTTCTTTCCGAACCGCTTTTTATAACGCCAAACGCCAGTTCAGCGGCAGTAATGCTTGAAATACCGACATCGCCAATGGTCACCTGCCGGAACCGTTCCAGTACATGCGGTGGTCGAGCATTGATGATGTAGATGCAGATATT
>Ga0114951_10004735_pt1 | contig 12986 bp, 9 predicted proteins | sample AM7aDNAmetaG_FD_88677 | JGI IMG/M metagenome (GOLD analysis project Ga0114951, IMG submission 88677) | Freshwater microbial communities from Finland to study Microbial Dark Matter (Phase II) - AM7a DNA metaG | ecosystem: Environmental > Aquatic > Freshwater > Lake | place: Finland: Lake Alinen... | reverse complement strand
TCTTCGATGATCACTCCCCGCTCCTTATCAAGCTCGTCGGCGGGCAACAAAGAATTAAGGTAGATATCGGAGACCCAATCCATGGCCAGATCGAATTTATCGCTTGCCACTTTTGCCCAATAACCCGTAAAATCGGTCCCGGTAAAAGCGTTGAAGTTGCCGCCGACCTTATCCAAGTCTTCGGCGATCTGGACCTTATCGGGCCTCTTTTTCGTCCCCTTGAAAAACATATGTTCCAGAAAATGGGAAATACCGCTTATTTCTTTTGTTTCGTATTTCGATCCGGTCCCGACCAGCGCCATTACAGTAACGGCCTTGGTACTTTTCGCGGGCACGACCAATATCCGCAACCCGTTTTTTAATGTGACTTTTTTATACATATTAATTTTTATTCGTCGTTATGCCTTCCTGGCAATATTTCAATAATTCCGAGACCGGTATCCTTACCTGCGCCATTGTGTCGCGGTCACGAACCGTAACATCTCCTTTTTCTAACGTATCAAAATCTATCGTAATACAATAAGGCGTTCCGATCTCATCCTGGCGTCGATACCTTCTTCCGATGGTGCCGGCCTCATCGTATTTGCACATAAAAACCGGTTTCAGCATTTGGTAAACCTCTTTTGCCTTATTGACCAGATCGGGTTTATTCTTCAGTAAAGGCAGAACCGCGATTTTAATGGGAGCCATCGCCTTGGAAAACCTCAAAACCACTTCTGCTTCCTTGGTTGACTCGGTCGTTGTCGTCCGTCCGCCCTCGATCTCCTGATACGCGTCGCAGATCACCGCGAACATCAAACGCTCCACCCCGCAGGACGGCTCGATCACGTAAGGAATATATTTTTCCTTGGTCGTTTCGTCAAAATAGTTAAGATCGACCCCCGAAAATTTTTGATGCTGGGTCAGGTCGTGGGCTTGCCGATTGGCGATGCCTTCGATTTCGGACCAGCCGAACGGAAATTTATATTCAACGTCCACGCAAGCCTTGGCATAATGCGCGAGTTCCGATTTTTCGTGCGTCCTGATCCGTAAATTATCTTTCTTTAAGCCAAGTGCTTGGACATACCAGTCAAACCGGCGTTTGATCCATTCTTCGTGGACCTTTTCGTCGTCGCCGGGCTGGCAAAAATATTCCATCTCCATCTGTTCGAACTCGCGCTGGCGGAAAATAAAATTACCCGGCGTAATCTCGTTGCGGAAAGCCTTGCCGATTTGCGCGATACCGAAAGGAATCTTAACCCGCTGGGTATCAAGGATGTTCTTGTAATTGGTGAAGATCCCCTGAGCGGTTTCGGGACGCAAATAAACCTGGGACGCGCTGTCTTCGGCGGGACCCGCGTAGGTTTTAAACATCAAATTAAAAAGACGCGGAGCGGTAAGTTCACCCTTACATTCAAAACATTTAACTCCCTCCAAGACCTTGGCCCAATCTTTGGCATCCTCCTCGCTTACGCCCCGCTCCTTGAATTCTTTGCTTTCTTTGACCTTATCGGCCAGATGGTCGGCTCGGAAGCGCTTATGGCAAGACTTACACTCCACTAGCGGATCGGTAAAATTGGATACGTGGCCCGAGGCTACCCAAGCCGTCGGATTCATGATGATCGCGGCGTCCAAACCAAAAATATCATCCCGCTCCTGCACCATCGCCCGCCACCAAGCGGACTTGATATTATTCTTCAATTGAACGCCCAAAGGGCCGTAGTCGTAAAAACCCTGGATGCCGCCATAAATTTCCGAAGACGGGAAGATAAAGCCTTTTTGTTTGGTAAGAGAAATTATTTTTTGCGTTAAGTCCAACATGGGAGTGGGAACGGATTTGTTAATTTGAATTTATCACTTTCCCTTTGTCTTCGGTCATATTCTGGTCGGAAAGGGAAACCGTGTCAAGAGCCGCCGTTTCGGCCTCTAAAACCATGGCGGTCCAATTGTCATCCCCGGAAATCCTTGCCGCACCCACCAGCTGGACGCTTTTGGCGATATCGTCGCTTGAAGGCGTGATCGATACCTGGAAAGATACGTTTTCCGGAGCCGTTATCACCCCCTGGCCCGTTTTAAGGTCCCCGATATTCCAAGTGAGCTTGCCTGAATCAGCGTCATAGATCAATTTTCCGGTTTGCTGTTCAGGAAAAACCTGCCCGGTAAATTTGACGTTTTTAGGAATCATGGCCGTAGCCACCGCGTTCTTTACGTCCGAATAATAATTCTTGGCCTGCCAGGTAACAGTATAAGTCGTAGTTTGGCCGACAACCGGGGGAATGGGTCCGCTATTACCGAAGATCTCGTCGCTATAATAGGTTTTTTGGACTAATTCCAGTTTGGAACTGATCTTGGTCGTGAAATACTGGCTCGCCTGACCGATCATCACGCTGTTCGATAGTGAAGGTTTTTTGATCTGGCTAAGATCGTCTTTCAGTTTTATCCAAAATTCCGCCTTCCCTTCGTCCATTGGAGCCAAATATTGCAATTTCGAGTTTTTCCGCCAATCGAAAATAATGGAATTATCACCTTGTTCGAAGCTCCCGGTCTCGGATTTGATGGCGTTGAAATCAAAGAGATCGCCGTCCAGTTTGTTGATCATGTATAAATTATACTGATCTTCTCCGGAAATGTTTTTAAAATAAATTTCGTAATGAAGCCAGTCCCCCGGTTTGGCCACGTACTTCGGATTGCCGTTTATATCCTGGCGGATCGACACCGAAGGCTTCTGGATTTCCACACCCTTTTCGATCTCTTTAAGCAAGGTAAATTCCCCGTCCTTCCAAATGCCGAGCTTGGCGCGAAAAACCTTGGCATCGCCGATATTCCCCGAAATACGCCCGACCACGTCAATACTCCCCGCTTCATTATTATTTAAAACCGGGATGTCCCATTCCGTTTTATCCAGGGACTTGGGCGTCGATTCGATGAATTCATATCCCGAAGGATACTCGACTTGGACGCGCAAATCCGTAAGCAACCAAGGGATACTGGAGGAATAATTCAATTTAAAACTAAAGTCCTTATCGGCTTCGAGTTTGGAAGGAAGGTCGTACTCGAAAGTAAGAGGAACCGACTTGATCACGGTAGTAAAGCTGGTCGCGGATTCGTACGTGGTTTTTAGATTCTTCGGCTGATAATTCAAAGTCGCCTTGGCGATCTTTGCCTCCCCTTCCTTCCCGACCAACCTCATCTTGAAAGAAAAAGTTTTTTCTTCGCCCGGATAGATCGCCCCGCCAAGCTTATCGGAGGTTAAAATCTCTTTTTGATATATCTTGTCATCCTTAATGGAAAAGGCGGGCGGCTCAAAAAGGAGGGTCGGGTTTTCCAGCCGGAAATCACCGTTGTTTTTATATTTAACGATGTATTCGGTCTCCTCGCCTAAATTTATTTCCTGGGGACCAATGATCTCCAGCTTCAAACCTTCCTTGGAATAACTGTTCCGTTCAAAAAGGACGTATCCCACCACAGCAAGGATCAAAACAAGAAAGACCAAGACTTTGATTAATTTGCTCATAGAATTGTTGATAGGAAACTTGTCGATATCGTTTCCAATTTGTTTTTTTGATTGAGTGAAAATTTGATCCTCGCGGCGGCCTCCAAATCGCTTTTTTCAAAAACCCTTAAAATCCTTAAGATCCCGGCGTCTATCGGGCAATCTCTTTCTCCTTTTGGACGGCAGGATTTGCAGCTTATGCCGCCCTCGGCTGGCTCAAAATAAATTTCATTGGCTAGCTTCCTTAAACAAAAACAGCATACATCAAGTTGAGGGCGATAGCCCAGGCCCGCCATAAAATTCCAAAAAAAATACTGGTAGACCGCGTGAGACTCCCGAAGTTCCGTTTTTTTTAAAAAATATAGGGTTTCCAAGAGCAACTGCCAGGATTTTTCATCGCGTTCCTGACCCCTGACCGTCAACGCCACCAGACCAACGATCTTTTCGGCGGTTTCCGTTTTATCAAGATCCAGGCTGATTTTTTCAAATTTTTCCTTGATCCTGGAATCAGTGAGTGTTTTACCGGCCTTGCCCTGGATGAATTCAATATCGGAAAAGCTTAAAATCCGGGTTTGCGACCTTAGCTTGGAAGCCATTTTTCTTATCCCCTTACCCATCACCTCCAAACGGCCGAAATCCTTGGTATAGATTGTAAATAGCTGATTGGCCTCTCCTTTGTCAATTTTCTTTAAGAATATTCCACTGGTCTTATAATTAACAAACATTGCTTTTTTTAATAAAAACCTATCCTAAAACACCCTCTTTTGCTTTTCTCCGATCATCCCGCGTAAAACATTGGCAGCCCGGGTCCTGGCTATCCGGCCCGTACCGAGCGCTTTTGGAGGCTTGTCTTTACCGCTCTCTATCTTGCGAATTTTCATCTGGACATCATCCTTTCTAACAAAGTTCCTATTGGGAAAAAATTCCTGCGCCAATTCCGACCGATCGTGCCGGCCAAGTTTGGTCATTTTCTTCAAATCGTCGCTTTTCCATAAAGAATATTTCAAAAGATCTTTTTTTACGTACGCCTTTTCCCCAAAAACCGTCTTGGGAAGCTCAACCTTCTTTACCGGTTCGGCTTGTTTTTTTTGCGCCGATCCCGCGGCGATAGCCGGGGTTTTAGTCATTGCCGCCTTTATCTGTTCTTTTGTTTTTTCCTCCGAGCTGCTCCGTTCCTCCGGCCGGCTTATTTCCTTTTTCTCTTCCTTATTCTCTTTCTTCTCTTTAAACTCCGGCGCGTCGAAAGGATCAGCGGGTTCCGCGGCTTTTGGTCGCTCCAGGCGCGAAAAGATACTTGACCTCACTTCCGTATTTGGCGGAACCGACGGAACAACCGGCACACCGTTAACGTTCGCGCCGGTCTCTAAGCCGCGCTCCATACTGCTTTTCGCTTGTTCGTGGCGCGCGGGCTGGTTGGCCTGTTCCAGGTTTTTGAAGTCGATCGGTTTATCCCCCGAAAGGTTACGATTATCTGCGATTGGAGACATAATATCTAAATAGTAATGATTAATTAAAATAGGCCGAATACTTTGACGATAAAGAGGAAATAAACAAGCAGATACATTATCCCTTCCCAATAATGGATCCTTCTTGATATCCCGGACACTATCAGTAAAGCCGCGGAAGCCAGCAGGAAAGGCAAGCCAACGGTGTAAGTGACCGTATCCAAATCAACCCTCCCGAACATGGAACTTAATCCCAAAACCAACGAAAGATTGATAATGCTGGAACCAAAAACATTTCCAAGCGCCAAACCACCGTTCTTTCTGGCCACCGCGCTCACGGCCACAAAGAGTTCGGGTAAGGCGGTGCCGATCGCCAGCATCGTCATGGCCAGAACCGTCCCTTCGATATTCAACAAATCGGAAATGCCCACCAGCGAGTCAACGGTAAGCTTGGCCCCTATCGCCAGCCCCACGAAACCAAAGACCAAAAGCAAAAAAGATCTCAGAGAAAAATCCGAATCCTGTTTGCGAGCCAGGCTTTTCTCCAACCTTGACGGTAATATTTCGACAAGCCTGGCTTCGTTCTTTGAATCAAGCAGGTCGGGAGTTATCAAAGTGTCGGAAGTCAGATCGTCATCCTTTTTTTCCGTAATGACGTAAAAAACACAAACCAGAAATCCCGCGAGAAGAACAACGCCTTCAAGCGCGTTAATCCCTCCATCGCGCGCCACAAAATAAAAAAGAACGAGGCTGATCGCGAACAAAGAAGCGTCAATATCGATAAGTCTTTTCCTTACCAATAACACCCTGGCGGAAATGACGCTCATCCCCACCACCAGTAATATTCCGGCGATCGTGGAACCTATAGCCAGCGAAGCCGCCAATTCCCCCCGGCCGCGCATCACCGCGGCAATACTGGCGGATAATTCCGGCAACGAAGTGCCAAGCGACACCACGGTCAATCCCATTATGAAAGCCGGTATCTTAAGGTCGGAAGCTAATTTTACCAAAGACTCGGTCAAAAAATCGGCCGACTTTACCAAAAGCAGAAGTGATACGGCAAAAACCAATGACCAAAAAAATAAAAGCATTGAAATTTGGCTGAAACGGCTAATAAATATTCGTGTTCGTTACTATTTTAACACTAATTTTCCGCCAATAACATCCCGGCAAACTTTAAAAACAAACTTGTCCAGGTTAAACCCGGTAAGCTAAGCTCTGTTCGCTTTTCTAAAACCCCGCATATCTCCGGGCCGGATTAACTTACAACGACCCGCTGTCGGGATCAAACCTTTTCTTTTAACGAATCACTTGGTTTTTTTGATCGCCAGCGATAATTCGCCGAGCTCCATCTTGAACTTGTCGACAACCGCTCCTTTGGGAGGGGCTTTGAAAAAAATATTCTTGGTTTTGGTATCCGATGTGATCTGTTTTTGGTTTTTTACGACAATCGCCTGCAACTCAACGGATGTTTCGAGATAAATATTGATCAGATCCCTCGGGGTATAACCGGCAATTTTTCGGGCATCCTGCAAATGGCGCAAAATCTCGCGCACCATCCCTTCTTCCTTCAACTCCGGCGTCAGAACGTAGTCCAATTCCATTTCCCCAAGAGCTACCGGGCCAAAAGCCACGACTTTCACGTTCAGCTCTTCTTTGAGCAAAAAACACAGTTCTTCACTCAGCTTTTTTTTCAAGGCAATTGTGATTTTGGCCAAAGGTTGACGGATCTTTACGCCGTGCTTAGCCCGATCAGCCAACGCGTTGGTCACAATTTGCCGCACTTTTTCCATATCGGCACTTAGAGCGCGGTCAATCGATCCCTTGGGAAAAACCGGCCAAAGTTCCAAATGCACGGATTTTGGTTTTTGGTAAAAGTTGGCGCTCAGACTCTGGTAAACATCCTCGCTCAAAAAAGGAACGAAGGGAGCCGCGATCTTCGCGAATTCCATCAAAACATAAGCGAATACCTGGGAAGCCTGGCGGAGCTCCATGGCAACCTTTGGTTGCTGCAAGCGGCGCCGGGAGCGGCGAACATACCAAAGAGACAAGTCTTTGACGGCAAAATCATCAAGCTTCCGAGCGGCGGTCGTGATATCGTAAGTATCCAAAAGCTGTTTAACCTCCCCGGCCACTTGGGCAAGCCGCGACACGATCCAACGGTCAAGCACATGTCTGGGTATCACGATTTTAGGCGCCTTGACCCCCGGGGCGTAAGTCTCTAAAAAAACGCGGCAGTTAAAAACGGTCAGAATGAACTTTTTCATCGCCTGGTCAATATCTCTTTCGGCAAAAAGTTTGTATTCGCCGGGATTGTTCACCGTGTAAAAATACCATCTGATGGCATCGGCGCTGTATTTTTCGGTCAACTGCCAAAGATCGACGATATTGCCTTTTGACTTGGACATCTTCTCGCCTTTGGCGTCAAGCACGTGCCCAAGCGAAATGACGTTCTTGTAGGGAGCGCCAAACCCCAAAAACGTGGAAATCGCCAGCAGAGTGTAAAACCAGCCGCGGGTCTGGTCAATCGCTTCCGATATGAAATCAGCCGGAAAATGCGCGGGAGGTTTTAATTTTCCGCTTTTTGACCCCGCTTTGGAATCTTCGAAAGGACCGCCCGCGCCGGAGGATCCGGTAAGCCAAGGCCAATGAGCCTGGGCAAAAGGCATTGCCCCGGAATCAAACCAGACATCCACCACGTCAGGAATCTTCTTAGCCGTACCCGAACACTTGGGACACGCAAAATCCACTCCGTCCACATAAGGACGGTGCAGATCGATCTCCATGTTTTCGTTGAACGGCAGCTTGCGGAATTCAATCTCGCGCCACTCGGCGGTCGCGATCTTGGCTTTGGGCTTTAAATATCTTGATTCAACGATTTCTTTAAGGTCAAGGCCGTTTAATGTCCCTTGAAGAACTGTGAGCGGGATTTCATGGGAAACAAAGACGATATTCTGATCATGATATTTTGCGTTCACAGAGTTTATGAGATCATAAACCCTTTTTCTGATAGCATTCAAGCTTTCACCCTTAGGCACGTTCGTTTCCAAAGGCTTCTCCTGACTGTTCAAAAAATCCCAAACCGTCTTGGGGTCCTTTCCGTTGAAAACCCCGACATTGAATTCCCTTAACCGTTTATCGTAAATAACCTTAGCACCCGTTTCTGACGCGATCATTTGGGCCGTCTGCTTGGTCCGTTCAAGATCGGAGGATATAATCAAGTCAATCTTTTCCTTAGAGAGTTTTTGGGCTCTTTTTTGAACCTCGGCCTTCCCCTCGGCCGTTAAAGAAAGAGGCTTAACCTCCGGCCAGCAACTGGATATTTTTTTAAGCTGTCGCTCGGAATCTCCGTGCCGGAAAAGAAAATAACGATTGGTCGAATATTTCTGGGACAAAAGATCGCCAACCGAACCGATCACCGTATTTTGGCCGCAACTCAAACATTGCCAGATCGGCAAGGGCGTTCCCCAATATCGTTCGCGGGAGATCGCCCAATCCTTGGCCTCCTTAAGCCATTCCCCAAAACGGCCATCTTTGATATAGGCCGGAACCCAGTTAATCAATTTGTTATTGGCAATCAGTTCGCCGCGTAATTTTGACATTTCGATGAACCAGCTTTTTTTGGCGTAATAGATCAAGGGCGTCTTACAACGCCAGCAGAAAGGATAGTCATGCTCGTAAAGTTCTACCTTGAAAAGCAGATTGCGTTTTTTAAGGTCTTCGATGATCAGCGGGTCGGCCGCCTTGACGAACAGCCCCGCCCATTGCTTGGTATCGAGACTGAATTTTCCATCTTCGTTGACGGTCATAATCACCGGGAATTCCGGTTCGCCCTTCTGCTTTAAGACCTTGTTTTGATCTTTAATAACATTCATATCGTCTTCGCCGAAGGCCGGCGCGATATGGACCAAACCGGAACCATCCTGCAAAGAAACGAAATCCGCCATGATCACTTTATAAGCATTCTGGCCGGCTTCTTCCGAAAAGGGAAAAATCGGTTCGTATCGCAAGCCAGCCAAGTCCTTTCCCGGGAATTCGGCCAAGACTTCATATTCGGAACCCAGTACCGCCAACCGTTCCTTGGCCAAGATTAAAATCTCGTCCGGTTGGCTGTTCAGCCGTACTTTCACGTACTGGAATTTTTCATTCACGGCCACAGCCACATTACCCGGCAAGGTCCAAGGCGTCGTGGTCCAAATCAACAAGGAACAGTTTTTATATTCGGAATTAATGATCCGGAATTTTACGAAGATCGAAGGCTCCTTCACCAACTTGTATCCCTGCGCCACCTCATGGCTCGACAAAGGAGTTCCGCAACGCGGACAATAAGGCACCACCTTGTAATCCTGAAAAAGAAGCTTTTTGTCCCAAGCCGTTTTCAAAAGGAACCAGACCGATTCCATGTAGCGGCGATCATATGTAATGTAAGGATCGGACATGTCCACCCAAAAACCGACGCGCTCGGTGAGGGCCTCAAAATCTTTTTTGTATTCCCAAACCGATTCTTTGCACTTTTTGTTGAATTCGGCTATTCCGTATTTTTCAATATCTTTTTTCTGCGTGAATCCCAGTTTTTTTTCAACCTGAAGTTCCACGGGTAAACCGTGAGTGTCCCATCCGGCGCGGCGGATGACCCGAAAACCCTCCATTGTTTTGTAACGGCAAATAATGTCCTTGAAGATCCGCGTTAGGACATGGTGGAATCCGGGTTTGGCATTGGCAGTGGGCGGCCCTTCAAAAAAAACAAAATCCTTGGCGCGCGCCCGGGCCGCGACCGATCTTTCGAAAATCTTGTTTTGATTCCAAAAAGCAATAATTTCTTTTTCTTTTTGGTTGAAATTGCTTTCCATAAGTTAAAATACCAAATGTTGGTTTGGCTTACTAATATTTAAATTTTAGCAGATCCGGCTAAGAAAAAAAACTCCGGTGGGAACTTTCTGGCAATATAGCAAACCGGGCGTGGAAGAAGCCGGTCTTGAAAACACGCATGGTCAGGATGTCTCCGCAATAGCCGCGTTACACAAAAAAACTAAGTTTTTTGCTTCGCCTTATTGGGACAATCCGATACTCTACCTATTGACAATAATATATTATATAATATAAGAATACAGCGAGGCACGACAATGGATTTAATACGGGTAATTATGGCGGTTTTGATCTTGGTGTCAACTACCGCCGCTTGTACCGACAACGAACTCATACTCTATTTGGCAGGTCATGAAGACCGCCTTATAGACGCTCCGGATCTCGCGTTCGTCCTGGCTACCCATAACTTCGACGCCAGGCCAGACGGAAATCTGGTGTTGGTGAAAACAGAAAAAGCGACTTATTTTCTTGAGCCCAACGGCCAAAAACCGGGGCTCGCGAATATTGTAAGCATAGTCCAACAGCCGGAGAAATATCTCCGAGCTTTTTATTCTTTAGCCTTTTATTCTCGGATTTAGCGCGGTCCGCAAAAAATTACATCTTTTCCGGGGCGGAAATACCCATCAGGTCAAAAGTATTTTTCAAAACGATTTTAGTCGCTCTTACCAGTTGCAACCGAGCAGCAGTCAGTTTTTTATCTTCGGAGATTACCCGGCATTCGCCGTAGAACTTATGAAAACTGGTGGCCACGTCCAGGGAATACTGGAACAGACGCTGCACCTGGCAATCGGCGGCCGTATCTTCAACCACTTCCTGAAGGCGTAAAAGCTCTTTGATAAGCTCGATCTCGCTTGAATAAACCAATGATCCCAATACCGAACGGGAATCGAGGGTATTGCCTTTGGCCTTTCTTAAAATACTTGATATCCGGGCATAAGCGTATTGGGCGTAAAAAACCGGACTCTTCTCGCTTTTTTCCTTGGCCAGATCCACATCGAATTCCATCTGCGTGTCCAGCGATTTAACCAAGTAAAAAAACCTGCCGGCATCCAACCCGACTTCATCGATCAATGACTCCAAAGTAACAATATTGCCTTCCCTCTTCGACATCTTGCCTCCTTTAAGACGCACCAATTGCGAAATTAAAACCTGGTATTCTCCTTTATAACTTAGAATCTGCATCACTGTCTTCATGCGGGGAATGTGCCCTTGGTGGTCAGCCCCCCAGACATCGATGATCTTTTGGTAGCCCCGTTCGATCTTGTAGCGGTGATAAGCGATATCCGAAAGAAAATAAGTCGGACTTCCGTTCTTCCGCAGTAAAACCTCGTCTTTTTCGCCAAAATCCGACAATCGAAGCCAATAGGCATCGTCTTTTTCGAAAACCAGATTTTTCTTCTTGAGAATGTCGTAAGTGGCTATGACCAGGCTTTCTTTATACAGGCTTTCTTCGGATATCCAATAATCGAACTTAATGCCGAGTTTATCCGTAATGAACGCCTTCAGATCCTTTAACACCGCTTGGGCCAAGTAATAACCGGCTTCGGTTTCCGAAACCATACCCGAAAGCCGGGGCGCCAATTTTTCGATCAAGTTTTTCAAATACGGAGAAAGGTAGGTCTCGCCGCGGCCCATCGCCGTTTTACCTAATTCCTGGATCTGATTGGAAACCCGGGCATCGTTGACATAGAATTCTTTTTCGGTCTTATACCCGGCTTTGGCCAGTATTCGCGCCAAAACATCGCCAAAAAAAGCGCCCCGGCCATGTCCGATATGCAACTGGCCCGAAGGATTGGCCGAGATGAACTCAACCTGCGTTTTCCTTTTTCGCCCGATATCCAAAGAACCGAACTTTTCTTTTTCTTTTAAGATCCGGGAAACTTCCTTTTGAAAATATTTGTTTGACACGTAAAAATTGATGAAACCGGGACCCGCAACCTCGATCTTTTCAAAAAAGCCCTTGCCGACACTATCCTCGATCCTCATCTTGACCAGTCCCGCGAGATCTTTCGGATTCTTACCGGTCGCTTTGGCGATCTGCAAAGCAACATTGGAAGCGTAATCTCCATGACTGCGATCTTTCGAAAAATCCATGGCTATCGCGTCAACCCTTAGGTCAAAACCGTCTACCGATATCGATTTATCACGAGCCAGAGACTGAACCGCGTTAAAAACCGCTGTCTTTATTTCTTGACGAATCATTTCTTTTATGATGTGTTATATGAACCCGTTCTTTTTTATCAGTTTAGCCCAAACTCTGCTAAAATAAAAGAACGAAAAACGGATGAAATTATTGGCGGAAAACAAAAAAGCCCGGTTCAACTATGAAATCGGCGAAAAATTCGAAGCTGGAATAATACTTTCGGGACAGGAGGTAAAGTCGTTGAAAACGAGAGGCATCAGTCTCGCGGGCTCTTATGTTTTGGCTAAAACCGATGGAATTTTTTGGATCGGCGTCAAAATCCCGCCCTACCAGCCAAACAACGTTTCCCTGTCATACGACCCGGAGAGAACGCGCAAACTCCTGCTTAAAAAGAAGGAAATCGACTACCTTATCGGCAAAACAAGCGAAAGAGGCTTGACTTTTGTGCCTCTTAAGTTATATACTAAAGGACGTGATGACGGCTCTGGAAAGATCAAGCTTGAGTTTGGCGTAGCGCGCGGAAAAAAGAAGTACGACAAGCGCGAATCGATAAAAAAACGCGAAACCCTGCGGGAAATCCAGCGCACGCTAAAAACGTATTAAGCGTGTTAAATCCTTTAGGTTTTTTAAGCGTTTTTGCTTAAAAGGCTTAATCGGCTCAACAAACTTAATAAGCCGTATCGGTTGTTTTTATGGGGATGAAAGGATTCGATGGATTACGACCTGAAACAGACAAGCCAAGTAGCTGGATCTTGTAAAAACCGGCAAACCTATAAGTGTCAATAACTTATTTGAACAACCCGCATTAGCTTTCGCTTAACCGTTAGTATAATGCTATCCGGTCGGCTGAATCTCTCTTAAGCTTTTCGGGTATAATTCACGGGAGATAGGCTGTAAGTTTTGGCTCCGGCAAACCAGCCGAAATTCAGGGGCTAGGCTCATAAGAATTTTGTCCGGTTTCTATCTTATGATCCCTATCAAATCGGACTAAGCTTGTATCACCTTTTTCAGCCGTTCGTTTTCCAGATACGGGTTCAAGTCCCGTCTTCTCCACAGCAAT